>Ga0315289_10000756_pt1 | contig 49634 bp, 30 predicted proteins | sample YL17G11_40_MG_FD_203452 | JGI IMG/M metagenome (GOLD analysis project Ga0315289, IMG submission 203452) | Sediment microbial communities from Yellowstone Lake, YNP, Wyoming, USA - YL17G11_40 | ecosystem: Environmental > Aquatic > Freshwater > Lake > Sediment | place: USA: Wyoming | collected...
TCGCCCCGGCCGCCGCTCCGCCCGCCGCCCAGGCCAGCCTGGCGCCACGCACCGTCCTCCACTCCCCGCGCGCCCGGGCATGGGCGATCTTCTTTGATGCGGCCCCTCCCGCCGCCGGGTCGGGGGAGGCGGGCGGCGCTCGGGCGGCGGCCTTCTTCACCCTGCTGACGGCGAGGGGGGGCGGCGGGGGCGGGGCAGCGCTGCCGCCGGCCGCCGGCCCGCCCACCCCCACGGGCCCGCCCGCTTGGGCGGCGCCCGGCCTGTCCGGGGCCTGGGTTGGCCCCGGCGATGCGGCCCTGGCCGTGCTCTCCCCCTCGGCCGCGACCGTGCGCGTCTACACGCTGGCGGCCGCGGCGGCCGCGGCGGGCGGAGCGGCCGGCGCGCCGCCCCCCAGGCCTGCCCGCCGGGTGGACCTCCCGCCCGGCGGGGCGGCGGGCGCCCTCTTCCCCGGCCCGCGCTGGGTGGGGCTGCCCCGCACGCCGGCGGGCGGCGGCCGGGCCGGCCCGCCCGCGGTGCCCGGCGCCGGCCCGCCCCCGCCGCCGCACCTGGCCGGCGTGCTGCTGTGGCAAGCGGCGGCCCCGGGCGGGCCCCTCCTCGCGGGCGACCTGTCCGAGGGGGGTCGGTCCCTCACCCCCGCCCGCTCGCTGGCCTGCGCGCCGGGGGAGCTCGTCCTGGTCGTCGCCTGGCAGGACCTGGTGGTGGGCGGGTGCGCGGGTGAGGCGGACGCGGTGGCGGCGGCGGTGAGCGGGGGCGGCGGCAGCGAGGAGGGGCGGGCGGCGGGCGGCCCGCCGCAACCACTCCCACCCGATGGCGCGGCCGGCCGGGCGTCCGTCGTCGGCGCCGTCCTCACCACGCACCGCCTGCTGCTGGTGTCGGCCTCGCTGACACCCCTGGTGGCCGTTCCGGCCGCCACCGGCGCTGGCGGCGGTGGCGGTGGGACCGGGCCCGCCCTGACGTCCGTGCTGTGGGCGGGGCCGGCCCTCCTGGCCAGCGACGCGGCGGGCGGCGTGTGGCACCTGGGCTGGGACGGCCGCCTCCGCCCGCTCGCCTCCACCGGGGCCGGCCCGCCGGCCGCCCTGGTCGGCGCCACCCCCGACCGCCTGCTCCTGGTCCGGGGCCGCGCCCCGCCGCGAGCGGTGTGGGCGGCGACGGGCGGGGTGGCGGCCGGGGAGGGAGCGGGTGGGCAGGCAGGCGGCGGGCCCTCGCCCGCCTCTGTCCCCGCCTCCGCCCGGTGCGAGGTCGCCCCGCGGGCCGTGCCGCTCCTGGGTGCCCTGGTCCTGGGCTGGGCGACCGCAGCCGCCCGCCAGGTCCTGCCCGGCGGGGTGGACCGGGCGCGGGGCGCGCTGCGGCGGCTGGCCGCGGCCTACTCCGGCGGCGGCGGGGTCGGCCCGGCCACCCTGGCCGCCCTGGCCGCCGCGGGCTTCCCGGGCGAGGCGGCGGCGCTCGCGGCCGCGTCCGGTGGCCCGGCCGGCCTGGGCGGCACCAACCCCCTCGACCGGGCCGCCGCAGCCGCGGCCGCGGGGGACTGGGGCGAGGCCGTCAGGGCGGCGACCGCCGACGCTCGCCGGGCGGCGCCCTGGGGCAGGCCCGGCCACGCGCCCGCCCCGCCGCCGCCGCCGCCGCCGCCGCGGGGGTCGGCGGCCCGGGCGCGGCTGGTGTCCTTGGGCCGGGCCGCCGCGGAGCATGGGGCGTGGGGCCCTGCCCTGGCCCTCCTCACGGCCGCGGGCGAGTGGGAGCAGGTGGCGGCCCTGACGGGGGCGGGGGGCGGGGTGGGCGGCCTGGAAAGGCTGGCAGCGACCGCCACGGCAGGCGCCCCGGGGGCCGTCGTCGCAGAGACGCTAGCAGAAGTGCTCGCCCCCGCCTGGAAGCGGGCGACCGCCCTGGGCGCGGGCGGTGGTGGGGCTGCTGACGCTAACGGTGGTGCCACCCCCCCGCCCGCCTGGAGGGTGGAGGTCGGCGCGGCCGCGGCGGAGCCGGCGGACGCCATGGCTCTGGGAGGCGGGAAGGACGAGGCCCAAAAACCCGCTGCCCTCCTCACCACCTCCGCCCCGGGTGCCGCCCCGCCCTGCGCGGACGCCGGGTCCACCCCCACGTCCTTCCTGCCCTCCCTGGACACGGCTGCCTTGGAAGCCTGGCTGGGCGCGGGCGCGACGCCCCTGGACGGGGCGCGGGCGATCGGAGGAGGAGGAGGAGGAGGAGGAGAGGGAGGGGGTGGGGGTGGTGGCCAGTCCACTGACTGGGCCCGCCCCTCCCCGGACCCACGCTCCGCCCGCGGCCTCGGCGACCCCACCGACGGTGGAGAATCTGCCGCGCAGGCCGCCGCCCGGGCTGCCTGGGCGGACGGCTTCGGCGCGGGCGGCGATTCTGGCCGCATCGGCGGCGGCGGCGGGGCGGTCAGCCCGGGCTTTGCGGACGACGACTCGGACGACGAGACGACAGCGTCGGGCGCCACGCCCGCCGCCGCCGCCGCCGCTGGTGGTGGTGGTGGTGGTGGTGGATTCCGCCTGGTCATTCGGGATGCGGCGGCTCCGGGAGCCGGCAATGCGCCCGCGGACGTGGAGGCCCTGCGCGCGGCGGCGGCGGGCTTGACGCTGGCGGCGCCACCGGGCGGGGGTGGAGGGGGCGGCGGGCGAGGGGGCGTCTGGGCGCCGCCGCCCGCCGCCGCCTTTTCTGAGGGCGGGTGGGGCGCTGCCACGCCCGCTGCTGCCCAGCTGCCGCCCGCCTTTGCCCGCCCGCCGGGGGGGCCGCCCGTCCGGGCCCCCATGCCGGCAGATCTGTTCGGGGTGGAGGGACCGCCGCCGCGGGCACCTGCGGGCTCGCCGCCGCCGCCACCACCACCACCACGCGCTGCCGGTGCACCGCCCCCTCCCGCCCCGACCTCTCCCACCGCCCGCCCGCCTCCACCGCCCACCACCGCGGCCGCCTCTCGCGCGGACGCGGCCGCCCGGTCCGCGGCCGGCACCGCCCGCCTGGAGGCCGGCGACTGGGCCGGCGCGGTGCGCCATTTCGGGGCGGCCCTCGCAGCCGCCCGGGCGGGCGGGGACGCGGCGGGCGCCGCGAGGGCCGCCGCCTACGCCGCCGCCGCCCGCCTCCTTGCCGCCGCTGCGGCCGCTCGGGACGCCAAGGCCGCGGCCCGGCTGGCACGCCATGCGGCGGCCCTGGGCCCGGCCTTGGCCCCCGCCCACGCGGACGCGCTGGTGAAATCGGCTGCCACCCGGAACATGAAGGCCAACAATTATGGCGTCGCGGGAGAGCTCTGGTTGCGGCTGGTCGCCACCGCCACCGCGGGTGGCGCCGATTCGGCCCCCGCGGACGCCCTGGCCGAGCTGCAGGCCCGCCTGGACGAGTGCGACGCGGCGGGCGGGGCGGATGCGGCGGTGCCGGCGGGCGAGGACACGGCCGGCTTTGCGGGGGTGGTTGGGGCGGCGGAGAGCGAGGACGACGTGCGGGAGGCGGTGGAAGACTTGGTGAGGGGCTGAGAGAGGGTCAGAGGGAGCGCTGATTGTGAATGATGGCGTGCTGTGAACGTTTTCACTTGTCTGGAGGGGTGTTGTATTCTAGACGTACGCAAACACACGGGGCATGGATGGGCGAACGAGGTTGGAATGCAAGAGCGGGCGAGACTGTGCATAGTTTCTTTCTCACTCTTTTCACACTCCATTCATCCTCGCTTCCACGCGCCGCATGCGTCCCGCCTCTATCCAGCCGGGCGCCTTGACCGGCTGCTCAGGCCGCCGGCCGACGCCGTGGGTGGGCCCTCAAGTCCGCCAGGGCGGGCGGCGAGGCAGGCGCCCGCCTCTCTCCCTGGCCGCGTCTCTCCTCCCCGGCGCGCTCCCCTCCTCCCTGGCCGCCGACGCGGCCTCCCTGGCCGGCCTCCTCGCCTTTGCTGCCGCCCCCTTCCTCCTCGTCCAAGGCCTGGCAGACTCCGATGCGGGCCGCCGCCTGGCGACCGACCTGGCCGCCCGCAAGCCCGCCCTGGTCGCGGCGGCCAAGGCAGCCGCGGCCGCAGAGGCGCGGGCACGCCTGGGCCTCCCCTCCCTCTATGGCCCGGCCCGCTCCACCTGGCCCTGGCCGGGCGGCCCCGCCCCACACCTGGACGGCACGCTGCCGGGCGATGCGGGGTGGGACCCGTGGGGGCTGGCCGCGGACAAGCAGGCCGGCGGCCGCCGCCCGGACGCCGCCGCGCTGGCCCGCCTGGCCGACCTGGAGGTCCTCCACGCCCGGTGGGCTATGCTGGCGGCGGTCGGCGCCCTGGTCCCGGAGGCCGCGTCCCTGGCCGCCGGCGCCCCGCTCGCGGAGCCGCGCTGGTGGGCGGTCGGCTACGCCAAGCTGAGGGGGGGCGTGGACCTGGACTACCTGGGCGTGCCGGGCCTGCGGGTGGCGGGCGGCCAAGGCATCGCCGCGATTGCCGCCTCCCAGGCGCTGCTGATGTCCGGCCCGGAGCTGGCCCGGGCGGCGGGGCCGGCGGGCCTGGAACCGCTGGGCATCTTCCTGCCGGGGCCCCAGAGCTGGCCGGGCGGCCCGTTCGACCCCCTGGGCCTCGCCTCGGCGTCGGCGGGGGGGGCGGCAGCCCGATTAAAGGTGGCGGAGGTGAAGCACGGGCGGCTGGCCATGGTGGCGTGGCTCGGCCTGGCCGCCCAGGCGGATGTGGGGCGGCGGGGGCCGGTGGCGGACCTTGTGTGGGCGTTTGGAGGGGGCGAGGTCGGTAAGGTCGGGTTGTAAATTCACAACGGCCGGGGCAAAGAGGATTGGAAAAAACCCGACGAAGAGGATTGGAAAAAAAAACGAAAGAGAACGGCAAGGTTGAGTTTCACTTTTTCTTTTTTGTTTTTTCGACCCTCCCCCCCTTTCCACACCTGCTCGTCGCCATGGTGCGTGTTTGCCTTTGCCTTGATTTGAATGGGACCCGCGCGCCTTTCCCTAAATCTGTCACGCCCAGCGTGCCGGGTTGTGGAGGCGGAGAAGGGAGGCGCCCGGGCGGCGCGCGGGGGCGTGCAAGAGAGAAAGTAAAGTGCTCTCGCCGTGCCGGCGAGAGCACTCGCTCCGCACCACCTGGCGCGCCCTCTCTCCTTTGGGCCCGACGCCCGTCCTGGCGATGCTTCCCAGATACCTGGGGGCCTCTACCGGACGTGAATGGAAGAGGGCACGGGGCTCTCCCCCGCCGGAGGTGCTGAGAGCTCATCTCTGCAGGCCCGCCGCCTTGCGATCGGGCCGTCGCCGCCGCGCTTTCGCGCGGGGGAGGGAGAGAGGGCGGCGCTCGCGGCCATGTGGGCTTGAGGCCCGCCGACAAAGCTGGCGTAGAGCGCGACCTGCTCGGGCCGCCTCCACGCGTGAGTGGGTCCTGGCCCGGCCCGAGTGCCCCAGGCCCTGGGCGGCACACACGCCCCACAGCCCGCCAATCGGCCGCCGCGTTTGGTGCGCCGAGCCGGACGCGGGCGGCTCCCCACGCCGCTCGCACCGGGCTCAGACCCTGCCGCTCCGCGGCGTGGGATGCATGGAGTCCAGCCATGGCTGGGTCGCGAAAAGTGAGGGCGCCCTTACGACCCAGTACACGCCAAGGACGGAGAGGAGAAGGAAAACAGAAACCAATCGGGAAAGGCCCCTCCCCCCTCCCCGACCTGCTCGCTCTCCTCCTTCTACACCTCCCCCTCACCAAACCCGTCACCCCACCTTCTCCCCCTCGCACAGGGCCGCGTCCGCACCAAGACCGTCAAGAAGGCCTCCCGCAACATCATCGAAAAGTACTATGGCCGCCTGACCATGGATTTTGCGACCAACCAGCGCATTTGCGAGGAGGTCGCCATCATCCAGTCCAAGCGTCTGCGCAACAAGATCGCGGGCTTCACCACGCACCTTATGAAGCGCATCCAGCGCGGCCCCGTCCGCGGCATCTCGCTCAAGCTGCAGGAGGAGGAGCGGGAGCGCCGCCTGGACTTCGTGCCGGAGGTGTCGGCGGTCCAGACGGACACCATCCCGGTCGACGCCGACACGGCCGAGATGCTCAAGGCCGTCGGCCTCGGCTCCCTCCCCGGCGTGAAGGTCCAGGCCGTCGACCGGGGAGACGGGGCGGTGCCCGGCTTTGCGGGGCGTGAGCGCCGCCCCCGGGCGGCGGCGGGCGGGAACTGAGAAGAGGGTTGTTGTTGTGTATGTGTGTGTGGCGGGGGCCGGGGGGCGGAGCGCCGGAGTGTGTTTCTGAGTGTTGTGTTGTGGAGAGACAAAAGGTCCTTTTTCTCTTCGTCGTCTCCCCGTTTTTTGCGGTCACAGCGTCCCCGCGTACGCCGCCCGCAGGCCACCACCACCCCCGCCGCCCTTGCGCGACGACTTCCCGCCGCCGCCGCCACCACCCCGTGTGCCGGCGGCGGCCGCCGCCCCGCCCGCGCCCCCTCTTCCCGTCGGCCCGCCGGGCAGCAGCACGCCCAGCCCTGGCGCGAGGCGGGCCAGCAGCGGGGCGACCACCTCGCCCCACGTCTCCGCCCACCCCACCCGCCTGGAGGCCGCGACGGCCGTGCGCATGGCGGCCAGGGTCGGCGGTTCATCGCCGTACCCGCCAGTCGGAGAGGTGGGCGGAAGAGAGAGGGGCGGGCGGGCGCTGCCGCCACGGCCACGGCCGGTGGTCGCGGGCGGCGCTCCCCCGCCCCCGCCCCCGCCCCCTCTCCCGCCCAAACCCCGCAGCACCCGCACCAGCCCCTCCGTCAGCTGGCCTACCCCATCAAACAGGAGGCCGTTCCCCCCCGCCAGCACCAGCTCCCCGATGGCCGGGTAACGCGCCGCCAGGACGGGGACGCCCGCCCCAAACAGGTCCACCACCTTCATCGGCAGGTCGAGGCCCGAGGAGGACGTGTGCAGGCACACCCCGACGTCCGCGCACCCGACCAGGGCCGGGTAGTCCCCCGGCTCCAGCCACAGCGTCCGGAACGCCCAGTGCGTGAGGCGGGTGGCGCCCATGCGGGCGGTCCAGGCGGCCCGGCCCGCCCCCTTGCCCGTGACCAGGCAGAGGACGGGCGGGAGGGAGGGGTCGGCCGCCGCGAGGCTGTCATACCGCCGCGCCGCCCCGAGCAGCACCCCGAAATCCTCGTCGGGCGTCCAGGAGGTGGAGGAGACGACGAGGGCGGGGCGGGAGGGGCGGGGGTGGGTCGGGATGGGGGTGGGGAGAGCGGCGCCCGCCGCCGCCGAGCCCAGGCCAGGCGGGCGGGGCGGAGCGGCACTGCCGCCCTCTCCTCCCCCACCGCCGCCACCCTTCCTCCCGCCGCCGCCGCCCCCCCCGCCCGCCTCCTGCCAGGTGAACCGGGTCACGCTCGCGCCCGCCGGCTCGCCGACCTTCGGGTCCGGCGGCGGCGGCGGCCCCGCCGCCCAGTCGGTCGGGGTGTGGAGCGGGGCCTCCAGGGCGGGCGCGAGGCGGGCGAGGAGGGCGTGGCGGGCCGCGAGTGGCGGTGGGCTGAACCAGGGAGGCGGCCGGTCGTAAAAGACGGCCGCGCCCACGCCGCCCCACGCCCCGCCGCCCAGCTCGTGTGCCATGGCCCGGGTGACGCACAGGCAGCCGTCCGCCCGGCGCGCCCAGAAGCGCTCCGCCCGGGCGTACAACTGCACCAGGGGGTGGCGGGGGCCGAGGTCGAGCGCCAGGATGGTGGCCCCAAAGTTGTGCCAGTCGATGATCAGGGCGGCGCGCCGTAGCTTGGCGGCCAGCCACAGCAGGGGCAGGGCCGGCAGGGAGGGCGGGGCCTGCACCAGGATGGCGCCCGGGCGCGGGGCGGTGAGGAGGGACGCCAGGGCGAGCGCGGCCACCGCCCACAGCGTGCGCGCGACCGCCGCCAGGGACCGGGGGAGCAGGCGCCCCAGCGCGGCGGGTGGCGGGGTCAGGGCCTGGATGGTGATGCGGGGGTGGGCCGCGACGGCGGGCACGGGCGGGGTGGGGCCGTAAGCCAAGACAGTCACGTCGAGGCCGGCCTGGAAATGAGACCGAGATTTTTTTAGATTTTGAGATGGAGCGGGTCGAGGGGGGTTTTGATGCGAAGAACGAATGCTCTCCTCCTCCTCCTCCTCCTCCTCCTCCCTCCTCACCTGCTCCGCCAGGGACAGTGCGTGGTACTGCATGCGGGGCGACCGCCCAAAGTCACCGACGACGACCACCCAGGCCCGGCCGCGGCGGGGCGGGGGAGGGGTGGAAGCGGGGGCGGGGCGGGCGCGGGCAGAAGAGGAAGAAGGCGGGCGGGGAGGGCCCGCGCTCCCGCCCCGCAGCCGCCCACCGCCTCCGCTGGCGCTGCCCCGGCGGCGGCGAGGGGGAGCGGAGACGATGCTGCCACCATTGACAGAGCCCCCACCGCCAGCGAGGAGGACGTCCAGCGGGGCGGCCTGGTTTTTGGGCGCCATTTTATTTTTTTATTTTATGGAGAGAGTGCGCGCGCGAGGAGAAAGAGACAAAGAGACAAAGTAAGCGCACTTAGCGCGCCGGGCCCGCGCCCCCTACCCTACACAGAGTAGCGACCCTCCCTGCACACCATGGCGGCGGCCCAAACCTCGCGCCCCCCCCGCCCCGCCCCACACATCGACGGCACCCCCGGCGGCCCGGGCGTCACCCCCGACTCCGGCCTGTCCTCCATCACCCTGCTCGCGGCCCGCCCGCCCGCCGCCCGCCTGGATGTGGCGCCCTTTTATGCTCTGTACGCGGCGGCGCTGGTGGGGACGTCCCGGGGGTTGATGCCGCGGTAAGGGAAAATGGAGATGGTCGCGTGGGCGAGAGAGGGGGAGGGAGACAACACACCCCGATCGCAAAGCTAACCACCTGACCTCGACATTCTCGCTCCCTCTCTCCACACAACTCTCAGCCCTCCCGACACGCCGCGCCCCTTCCTCCCCGCCCACTTCCCCCTCCTGGCCGTCGCGGCCGTGCACGCACTCCTCTACCTGGCCTGCCACTGGTCGGTGGGCGTGGCGGCGGCGGTGCGGTTTGTGCGCGTGCCCTCCATTGCACAGGCGACACACGTGCGCGTGCGGCCAGGCACGTTTGGGGGCGGCGCCGAAATCGTCCCCCTGGCGCCCCGCCCTTCCTATGACCGCCCGGGCGCGACCGAGCCCGTCTTTGACTACCGGCGCGCCCGCTTCGTGTGGGCGCCCGGGGCGGTTGCGGCAGGCGGAGGAGGGGGCGCGGCGCCTGGGGGGGGTGGGGGTGCTGCCGCGGCCACCACCACCCCCTCCACCACCACCGGCGCCTTCGCCCCGCTCCCCTACCCGGACACCGCCACCCTGTCCACCTATGCCAAGGCCGCCGGCGTCGGCGACCGCGCCCCGGCCGCCGCGGCCGCCTGGGGCCCCAACGCCATCTCCGTGCCCGTCCCGGCTTTCACGGCCCTCCTCGCCGACCAGCTGCGCGCGCCCTTCTTCGTCTTCCAGCTCTTGTGCGTCGGCCTGTGGTGCTTGGACGAGTACTGGTACTACTCCCTCTTCACCCTGGCCATGCTGATCATGTTTGAGTCCACGGTCGCGGGGCAGCGCCTGAAAAACCTGCGCGACCTGCGGGGCCTGCAAGCCCCGAAGCCCCTGTGCCTGGTGAAGCGGGGCGGGGCGTGGGTCGGCATCCGAGGGGAGGGCGTCGTGCCCGGCGACCTCATCTCCGTGGGGGCGCGCCCGCCCGCCGCTGAAGGGCCGTACGTCAAGAAGAAGGCGGGCAGCGGCGGCGGTGCGGCGGCGGGGGCGGCGGGTGGGCGGGCGCAGCCAGCCAACCCGGCCCATGCGGGCGCGGACGACGCCGCCATCCCGGCGGACGCCCTGCTCCTGGCCGGCTCCGTCGTGGTCGAGGAGGCCGTCCTCACCGGCGAGTCCGCCCCCCAGTGGAAGGCGCCCCTGTACGAGTCCGCGGCGGCCGCGGCGGCGGCGGCGGCGGCGGACGGGGTGGGCGGGGCCGCTCCCAAAACCCCGTCCTCCTCCTCCCCCTCCTCCTCCTCGTTCGCCGAGGTGACCAACGCCGACCTGTCCTCCCGCCTGGACGCCAAACGCCACAGGCCGCACATCCTGTACGGCGGGACGACCGTGCTCCAGCACGCCCCGGACCCGGGCGCGCACGACCCCCCGCCCGACGGGGGCTGCCTGGCCGTCGTCCTGCGGACCGGCTACGAGACGGCCCAGGGTCGGCTCATGCGGACAATTTTGCACGCGCACGCGGGCGACCGCGTGACCGCCAACTCCTGGGAGGCCGGCGCGTTCATTTGCCTCCTCCTGGTCTTCGCCCTGGCGGCGGCGGGGTACGTCCTGCGGGCGGGGCTGGCCGACCCGGGCCGGGACCGGTTCAAGCTGTACCTCAACTGCGTCATGATCGTCACCTCGGTCGTCCCGCCCGAGCTGCCGATGGAGTTGACGATCGCGGTCAACGCGTCCCTGGTCGCCCTCGCCCGGTGCGGCATCTGGTGCACCGAGCCCTTCCGCATCCCGCTGGCGGGTGGGGTGCACGTCGCCTGCTTTGACAAGACGGGCACGCTGACGAGCGACGAGATGGTGTTGGAGGGCGTGGCGGTGTGTGGGGGGGGGGGGGAGGGGCGCACCACCCAGGCGGGCGCACCATTTCCGCCGCCCTCGTCCCCCCCCCGGACGCGCCCCTGCCCGCCCGCCGCGTCCTGGCCGCCTGCCATTCCCTTGTGGCCACCCCCGGCGGGGCGGGCGGCTTGGCGGGCGACCCACTGGAACGGGCCGCCTTCGCGGCGACGGGGTGGGACGTGGTGGGCGAGGGCAAGGTGCGGTCGCCGCGCGGCGGCGGCGGCGGCGGCGGCGGCCCCCGCCTCACGCTCACCATCCTGCGCCGCCACCACTTCTCCGCCGCTTTGCGCCGCATGGCGACCGTGGTGGCCCCCGACGACGGGTCGCCCTGCCTCGCCCTCGTCAAGGGCGCGCCCGAAGCGGTGGAGGGCCTTCTGGGCGACGTGCCGCCCGGGTATGGAGCCGCGCACGCCGCGTTTGCCGCCCGGGGCGGCCGCGTCATTGCCCTGGCCTACAAGCCCCTGCTCGCCGGCAGCGGCGCCCCGCTGTCGCCAGGCGCCGCCCGGGCCCTGCCCCGCGCCTCTGCCGAGGCCGGCCTGACCTTCGCGGGCTTCGCTGTGCTGGGGTGCCCCCTGAAACACGAGTCCGCCCCCGCCTGCGCAGCCCTGGCCGCGTCGGGGCACGCCCTCGTGATGATCACGGGGGACGCCCCGCTGACGGCGTGCCACGTGGCGGGCGAGCTGGGCATCACCAAGCGGGCGACGCTCATCCTGGGGCGGAAGGGCGGCGGCGCTGTGGAGGACGGCGGCGGCGGCGGCGCGGACCCCGGGGACGCCGGCTTTGAGTGGCGGCACCGCCCCGAGGAAGGCGGCGGGGGAGGGGCGCGGCCCGCCCGCCCCCTCCCCTACGCCCCGCCCCACGCCCCGGGCTCCGCGTCCGACCTGGCCGCCGTGTACGACCTGTGCGTGACGGGCGACGGCCTGGCGCACGCGGTGGAGGCCGGGCACGACGCCGACCTCGTGCCCCGCGTCTCGGTCTGGGCCCGCACGGCGCCCGACCAGAAGGAACACGTCCTGCGACTCCTGCGCGCGGCGGGCGCGGGGACCCTGATGTGCGGGGACGGGACGAACGATGTGGGCGCGCTGAAGGCGGCGCACGTGGGCGTCGCCCTGCTGGCGTCCCGGCCGCCGCCGCCCGCGCCGCCCGCGCGGGCGAGCCCGGCCTCGCACGCCTTGCACGACGCGGCCTCCCCTCTGCATCCACCCCCGCCCCCTCTCCGCGCGGGTGGGCGCATGCTCGCCGAAGCCCGGGCGGCGGGCCGCCCCGTGGACGCTCGCATGGAGCGGCTGGGAGCGTGGCTGGACCGCATGGACGCGTCAGCCAACCCCAGCGGTGGCGGCGGACCGGGCGAGGAAGACGACGGCGGGCCGCCCCTCGTCCGGCCGGGCGACGCCTCGGCGGCCGCGCCCTTCACCGCCAAGGCGGGCGGGGCGGGCGCGGTCGTCGCTATCATCCGCCAGGGGCGGGCCACCCTGGTGACGACCGTCCAGATGTTCAAGATTCTGGGCCTGCTCTCCCTGGGCGCCGCGTACGCGCTGAGCGTGCAGTACCTGCAGGGCGTGAAGCTCGGGGACGGCCAGGCGACGGTCGCCGGCCTGGCCAGCGCGGCCCTCTTTTTCATGCTGTCCCAGGCGAAGCCCGCGCCGTCCCTCGCGGCCGCCCGCCCGCACAGCTCGGTCTTTTGCGGGTACGCTCTCACCTCCCTGGCCGGCCAGTTCGCGTCGCACCTGGCGCTGCTGGCCTGGTCGTACGGGCGGGCGGCGGCGGGCATGGCGGCCGCGGCGGCGGCGGGCGGGGCGGCGGCGGCCGCGGCCGGACTCGACCCGACCGCCCTGGCGGCCGCGGTCGCGGAGGACGCCGCCTCCGCGGGGGCCGACGTGGCGGCCGCCCTGGGGGCGACCCTGGCGGCAGCTGGCGTGAATGCGACGGCCGCGGCCTTGGGCGAGAGCGGCGGCGCGGGCGGCTGGGGTGCTGCGGGCGGCGTGTTGGAGGCGGTCGGCGCCAACAGCACCGCCAACGGCACGGCCGCGGCCGTCTCCGCGGCCGCGTCGCTGCTCACCCCCGCCCTCGCCCTCGCCGCCGCCCGCGCCCCCGACGCCGCCTTCTCGCCCAACCTGGTCAACACGGTCTGCTATTACGTCACCCTCCACCTCCAGCTGGCCACCTTCGCGGCCAACTACCAGGGCGCGCCCTTCTGCACGCCCATGGCGGAGGCGGGCGCGCTGCGAGGGGTGCTGCTGTATGGGAGCGTGGGCGTCGCGGCGGCCGTCCTCGGCTTCCTGCCGCCGGTCGCGTCCGCGCTCAAGCTGGTGTCCGTCCCCTGGCCGCTCGCCCCCCAGCTGGTAGCTGCCTTTGCGGGCAACTATGGGTTCTGCTTCATGTGGGAGCGGGCCATGCGGGCGGCGCTGCCCGCCCGCCCGCCCGCGATTGGACGGCCTGGAGAGGACGGTGGCGAGGGTCGCCGCCGCCGCCGCAAGGAGGATTAGGAGAGGAGAGAGAGAGAGAGGGAGAGAGAGAGAGAGAGAGAGAGGGAGAGAGGGAGAGAGAGAGAGAGAAGAGGATAACGGGAGCAAAATTGTGTTGTTCGAATTTACAGTCAAACACGCGGGGGGGGGAAAGTACGAGCGAAACTCTACGCGTTCCTTCTCTATCAGCCTCGTCGCAAATAATCACGCCCCTGTCGACGGCGTGCCCATCGCGCGGGGCGGCAAAGCCTGCGGCGCGGCAACGACCGCGGCGCCACCACTCCCGTCTGCGCGCGCGCCGCCGACAACGATGGGGGGTGGTTGAGGGGCCGCCGCCGCCACGGCCGCCGCCCACACCGCCTCCGACGCGCCCCGGCCACCACCGCCACTACCAATGTTCAGTACCAGCGCCGCGGGCGGCGGGACCAGGGAGCCATGGGCCGCGCCACTGCCAGGCGCGGCGTGGTGGCGGTGCTCCTCCTGGTGCTGCTGCTGCTGCTGCTGGTCGGCGGCCGCCTGTTGCAGGGCGGTCGCCGTCGCCAGCAAGTCCACGGCCCGAGCGGCCTGGTGATGGGCGGCCGCGACGGCCGCCGCCGCCACCAGCGCCGCCTGGGCGATGTTGCGGGCGTCGTCGGCTTTGGGGCGGGGCGGGGCCGGGGCTAGCGGCCCATATGGGTGTGGCCTGCGAGGGAGGGCGGGCGGCAGGAGGGACCCCGACACGGCGGCCGGGCGGGAGGCGCCCGCGGGGCCGCCCCTGCCCCCACCAGGCGCGGCAGCGGCCAGGATGGCAGCCGCGGCGGCGGCGACGCCGGGCGGGGCCGGGGCGGCGGCTAAACGGCTGACCAGGCTGGAGAGGCGGTAGCGCGGGGAGGAGGTGGTGGTCGTACCACCACCTGCCAGCCCCTCCACCTCCAGCCGGCCGACTGCGGCCATGCCCTTGAGCGCGGTTGCCACGGCCTCTGTTGAGGGCGGCGGGACAGCAAACGCGCTGGAGGTGGGTGGGGGCGGCGCGCCGCCGTCCGCGCCTGCCGCCGTGGTGGCAACAGCGGCCGTGACCCCGTTCACGGTGCAGTGCGCCCCCACCCACGCGCACACCGCACTGGGCGGGGACCCGTCGGGGGAGGCCAGGGATATAATGGCGGCGACGATGAGATCGTCCAGGCAGGGGAGGGCGGGCGGGCGGGGCGCCAGGCCGGCGGCGAGGGGCGGGGTGGGCGCGGACGGGAAGGGCGGGTGCGACGGGCGGCGGGGCACGGGGCGGAGCAGAGCCGCGCCCCCGCCCGTGGGGGTGGCCGCACCTGACGCGTGGGCAGACCCTAGCGCGGCAGCCTGCAAGGCTGCCAGAACCTCCAAGGGCGCAGCCTCCTCAGCAGCCGCGGGCGCCCGGCGGGGCGGGCGCTTGCGCCTCGTGCCTGCGGCCGGCGCAACTCGGGCTGCGGCGCCGGGCGCGTCGCTGCCGCCCCCACCACCAGCCGCGACTGTGGCCGCCAGTGCCGCCGCCGCGTCGCTGCCGGGCCCGGGTCCCGCACCATCACCACCAAACCCGCCATCGCCCGGGCCGTAAGCGTACGTCGTGGCCGCCACAGCCGCCGCGGCCGTGGCCGACGCGGCCGCCGCCCGCCGGCGCGCCGCACCCCGCCGCCCACGCGCGCCCCGCGACGCGTCCATCGTCAGGTTGCGCCACTTGTCCTTCAGATCCACATTGGAGCGCGTCGCTAGGATGGGCCCGTGGATGGGGTCCTTTTGGATGACCCGCCACTTCCCGGGGCCGTACCTAGAAAAAGGGAAAGAGAGAAAGCGGGGGAAGAATGAGAGAGTAGGTCAAGAAAGACAAAAGCGCGCCACCCACCATTCTTGTTCGACTACTCACTTTTCGACGCCGGCCTTCAGCGCCACTTCCTCCTCGGTCGTCCACTTGTGCTTGGAGAGCTGGTTGTCACTGCGTGAGGGGTGGGCGCGCGTGTGTGCGGGTGCAGGTGAGAGGGATGTGTGCGCCGGGGGAACGCGAGAAAATAGGGCGCCCGCGGTTGCTTCCTCTCTGCGTTGCTGCATTCACTCTTCCGGCGCATGCGCTTTTTCCGACGCCGCCCGCGCCACCCAAATCCCTCTCCTTCACCCCTAGGCCACGCACATATCGACATCTTCCATGATCGTGTGGATGAGGCAGGGCGACGCAGGGCAAAAGGTGTGCTGGGGCGGCCTTGAAAGAGAGGGGAGAGAGACGGCGCTGCGTGGGGGCGCACAAATTCGCTCGGCGTGGCGGTGCTTTTGTCCTCCGCTGTGTGTAGGGGAGCGCCACACGCGCGCCTGCCTTCCCACGGGCCAGGGGGGGGGCTAGGACAATCCGAGCTAGCAGTGCGTGGGCGGCCGTCCAGCCAGCCAGTGCGCGTACAGCGAGCGGGGCCGCACCACGTGACTTGCACACGGGCTGAGCCCTATTGTTCGAAGTGGTGTGAGATGGAAAAGCTCACGTGCACGAGCCCGGCGCTTTCGTTGGCTCTCCGCTTCACTGCTGCGACCACAAAACAAGGAGCAACCATGGACACCTCCACGCCGCCTTCCATTACCGAGCTCAGCGTCGACGAGGCTTGGGACCGGCTGCTGGACACCACCCTGCGGCGGGCGGTGTACGGAGGTCTGGCGGGAGGGGCCGCGGCGCTGGTGCTCTTGCGTAAGTTTGTTTTTGTTGCACGAGGGGGGGCATGTGTGGAGAGGCATCGCCGGGCGATTGTTGCGCCTCTGCTTTGGGACAAGCCAGGGTGTCGCTTGACCTGCAGGGCCTGATCTGCCCGTGTGGCTGGGAACGCATGCCGCGCGCGCACGGGCAAAGAGCGCAAAGCGCGTGCTCTCGATCTCCCAACCTCGCCCCCCTCCCTTTATCCCATTCCATGCTCTCACGCCCGTCCGTTCCCTCTCATCTCCCACCCCTTCAGGCGGCCCCGGCGCCCGCGCCGCCATGACCACCTTTGGCGCCGGGTGGGGATTGGGGTCGGCGTATGAGGCATCCCGGCGAGAGGTGAGCAAAATGAATGAAGGACGGAGATGAAGGATGGATGAGAGAGCAAACCTTTCTCGCTTTGGAGCACTGAAAGTGCTGCACGCATGCGCCGACCATCCGCCAGCAGCGTGTTTGTGTGTGTGTGTGTGTGTGTGTGTGTGTGCGTGTGGTGTGCTGCTGGGGATGGCCTCCCAACAACTGGTTTTCCAACAACTGTCTCGCCTCTCTCCAACCTTCTCTCCTTCCATCCATCCATCCACTCCATCCCCCATCATCAGTTGGCGACCATCTTCCCGCGCAGCCCCGCCGCCGCTGGGCCCCGGTGACGCGGGAAATGAGACAGAGAGAGAGAGAGAGAGAGAGAGAGAGAGAGACGGGCGGTGGGGTTGTTGATTCGTCTGGCCTTCCTTTTTGCATTCTCTCTCCGTTTCCCAACCCCCCAGCCGCGCGCACGCGATGAGCGCGCGCAAAAATGGCGCAAGGACCACACCGGGCCCGCGCTAGACGCCAAATAGGGGGCGCATCCACCCACCTCAGGTCTCTCTTTCTCCAAACTCAAGACACACACACACTCCCCATCAACCCCCACCCTCCCCATCCATGTCCTCTCCCACCCTGTCTTTCTCTTCTAGACCGGCACCGCGCCCAGCCCCGCCCCCGCCAGGAATTCGGCCGCTCCCTCCATCTCCCCATCAAACTCGACGTCAAACACCAGGGTAGGGCCCGCGGCCCAGCCGGCAGCGGACGCGGCGGCGGCGAGCTTGTCCACCCCGCCCAGTGCGGCCGCGGCCGCTTTCAGCGTGGCCGCGATTAAAGCACGCCGGGGCTCGGCCGACTCGATGGGGGCGACAAGGGACGTGAGGTCGGCTAGGGACAGAGCGGGCGTGGGCGGGGCGCCCGGGCCCAGGCCCGCCCCGAGCGCGGCGCCCAGCAGACCGCCCAGGAGGCCCGGCGCTTTCGGAACGTCCAAGGCCAAATCCTCCAGGCCGCCCACGCTTTTGGCCAGGCCCTCCCGCAGCGCGCTCGGGTGCGCCACCGCGAGCGGGGCGGCGGAGGGGGGCAGCCCGGGAAGCCCGCCCGCGGCCAAGGACGCGACCAGGGCTGCGATTGAGGACGAGACGGCCGAATCGGGCTCCTCAAACATGCGGGCGAGGCCGGCCCTCACCAGGTCCGCCCCAAACGCCGGGGGCGCGCCCGCCAGCAGCTCTGCGGCGGCCGCGCCCGCGTCGCCGGCGTCCCGGGAGGCCAGGTAGTCCGAGTAGACGGACTTGGCCAGGGAGGCGCGCTGGTCGGGCGTGTAGGATTTGGCGGGGGCGGCGGAGGGGGCGGGGGCACCGGCCGCGGACGCCGCCTCACCGCCTGCGCCAGCAGCAGCTGCATTGGAGGTCGAGGGCGCCTTGGCCGCCGCCTCCGGCACGGGCGTGTACGCACCCACCAGCGCCGACGACACGGTCTCGTCCTGGATCGTGGCGGTCGACAGTTGCGCCCCCACGGCCGCCCACCCGTCGTCGCCGCCTTTGAATGCCGGGAACAGGTCGGCCTCCTCCTCCTCCGCGCCGTCGCCCGCGCCGGGGCCGCCCGGGCCGGCCGAGGCCAGGGACCCAGACGGGAGGGCGGGCAACGACGCGGCGAGGGCCGGCAGCACCAGGTCGGGCACGGCCACCATGCCCAGCTCCGCCCGGGCCTCCGCGCGCACGTCCTCCAACTTTTTGGCCGTCAGGCCCGCCCGCCGGGGCACCCAGTCCGACCGGCGCAGGTCCAGGACGTCCCGCACCATAAACCGCGCGCGCGGGGGCAGGGCCTGCGCCTTGGCCAGCCGCTCGAGCGACGTAAAGTAGGAGGCGAGGGCGGTGGGCGCGCCGGACGCGCCCTTGCCGCCCCCACCCCCGGCCTCCAGCTTCTTGCCGGCGACGGTGAGGACCTCACAAACCGCGGACAGCGCGTCCTCGGGGGGCACGTCCTTGCTCTCGCTGCCGGGCGTGGAGAGCAGCGATTGCAGGCACACGTGGACGATGCGTTCCTGAATGACGCCCTTGACGTACAGCTCCGCGATCAGGCGCATCGTGCCGAGCGTGCGGAGCTTGGTGCGGCGGGCGGCCGCGGCGGCAGCGCCCTCGCCCGCGTCGGCAGCGGTCGGGCCGGACGCGCTCCCGCTCCCCTCCGCCCGGGCCGCCGCCGCTGCCGCCGCCCCGCCCTCAAACTCTTCCTGGCAAGTGTTGAGTAGGATGCGGCGGAAGGCGATGGGCTTGCCGGGTTCGGAGGCGGCGGTGGCGGCCCGGTCGTCCGAGTCGGCCGGGAATTCGGGGACGGCGGCCGCCAACACGTCGCACAGGTTGGCGTAGAGCGACACGAACGTCGGCTGGGCGACCGCGTTCTCAAACAGGCAGGCGATCGTGCCCCGCAGGATGAAGGGCGACGTCACCAGGCGGGCGAGCTGGGTGGACAGGCGGTCAAAGTTGTCGGGCGTCAGCTTGTTGAGGATGCCCTTCACGGCCTTCAGGGCGGCGGCCGCCGACTCGGGCTGGGCGACCGACCCGCCGCCGCCCTCCTCCGCCGCGGCGGGCGCCCAGGCGGTGCGGCCCAGGTCAGACGCCTTGACGATCTTGGAGGGGCTGGTGGAGGAGGGCGGGGCGGGCGCGCCGTCCGTGCCCCCACCAGGCGGCCCGGGCGTCGCTGGGCGGGACCCGCCACCGCCACCGCCGCTGCCGCCCTCGGTGCGCGCGCGCCAGTCGCGCTCCTCGCCGCCTGGCGCGCCGCCCACGGCGGCCGCCAGGGCGGCCGCCACGCCACCGGCCTCGTCCACGGTGGCCGGGTCGACAGCAATCTCAGGGATGGCGGCCAGGATTGGTGGGGCGACCTTGTTTTCCTGTGTGTGTCGTGTGAGGAGAAAAGGGGTTGAGCGAGAGGACGTTCTCGATCGACCCACGAGAGCCTGCGGCGCCGCTCCCCACTCCTTTTCCTCTGTGTGCTCACGGACCTGGGAAAACGACATCAGAGCATCGCGTGTATACTTGACGATGTCAGACGCCGGCTTCTTTTTCCGTTCCACGCGGGCCGCGGCGGCCTCGATAGCCTGTGAATGAACGTGGAAGAGAGGTGAAAGGATCAGTCAAAGCGCGTGCTGCTGTCTTTTGCGCGCCCGCAACTGCTGCTGTGATCTCGGCCGTGCGGCCAAGGCCGGGAGAGTCAGCCAAGGTTCTGGCCTAGGCGACCGCGATTGAGTTGGGCGCGTGCGGGAGAGGGCGGGGCGGGCAAGGGAAGGGCGCGCCGGCAGAGACGCACGCCCGACGGCCGCCGACGGGAGCCTCTCTGCAACACACCTTGGGCTTCAAGGACGCCCCAGCGCCCGCGCCAAACGCGGCAAAGGGGTTGGTCTCCGGGCCACCAGCGCCCAGGAAGGGCCGGAGGGAGATGGATTCCATGAGACTGGTGCAAAGGAGGCGCGCGTTGTTTTTTCGGAAAAAGGAAAAGAGTGGAGAGAGAGGAAAAACAGCGCGCCTTTGCTTAGTATGCGCTCACAACTCATAACTAAACTACAAACTCATAACTCGCGCGCGCCGTGTCGGCGTCTGTCTCTCCATTTCGCGCCGCTCAAAGGCCGTCGCAATGAAGCCGCTCAAACTTAGCGGGACTCCCGCGTCCGTCCTCGTGCAGCTCACCCCCAGTACAGCCGGCAGCCTCGGCAGCCCCACGCAAGACGCGCACTGCAGAATTTCTGCGTCGCCTCTCCCGTTCCCGTTCCTCAAGAACAGCGGCGCGCCCACGCCGCCGCCCGCGTCTGGCACCACCCCTGTCACGCGCCGAGCCGCCGCCTTGGCGGAAGCGGTGACGGAAGCGATGACGGAAGCGGACGGCACTCTGCCAACGTCAGGAGGACGCGCCAACGCACAGGTCGTTCGAGCGCCGGCGCCGCAGCACCTTCCTCCGCCCGCCCTCGTCCCGCGCTCCCGGTTTGCGGCCCGGTCCAGCACAGCCCAAAACGACAAGGTAGGGCGTGTGGGGGCGTGGGGGGGGGGGTGTCGGAGCTTGCAGAGAGCGTGCCGCACGCTGGGGAGCGAGCTGTCTGTCTTGGGAATTCCGCCGCGGCGCAGCGTCTTCTCCAAACCTTCTTTTCTCTCACAACCACACCGGGCCTCTCGCCTCCTCTCACAACCAGGCCTCCGCCGCCGCCTTCGCCTTCACCGCCCGCATCGGCCGGTCGCCCACCTCTGAAGTGTGGCGGGCCGTGCATCTGGCGACGGGCTTGCCGTACGCCATAAAGACCTCCACCCGCCCCCTGGCCCCCGTGCGCGCTGCTGCCATGGCTGAGGCTGCCTTGGCGGTGGCGGCCCTGCTGCCGGCCACGCACCCGAACCTGGTGGCCACCCACGCCGCCTGGGAGGAGGGTGGGCGTCTCTACCTGCAGATGGACCTGTGCGGCGGCGGCTCCGTGGGGCGGGCCCTGCGTGCGGCCCAGGCGGCCACCAGTGAGGGCGGCGGCTCCGGCGCCGCCCTCCCGGAGCCCGCCGTCTGGCGGGTCGCGGCCGACGGGGCGGCCGCCCTGGCCGCCCTGGCCGCCGCCGACGGGGGCGGCGTCCTGCACCTGGACGTCAGCCCGGACAACCTCTTCCTGGGGTACCCCGCCAGCGGCCCCATCCGCCTGGGTGACTTTGGCCTCGCCGTCCGGTGCGCAGACCTGGATTTGAAGAACCACCCCGGGAGCGGGAGCGGGTCCCGGGGCGCCTGGGAGGAAGGGGATGGCCGGTACGTGGCGCCGGAGGTACTGGGCTGCTCCGACGCGCCGGCCGCCGCCGCCGGCGCGCCCGGCCCGCCCGCCGACGTGTTCTCCCTCGGGGCGACCCTCTGGCACCTCCTCACCGGGGTCGCCCTGCCCCGGGGCGACCGCGCGCCCCGCCCGCGCCCGGGCGGGCCCCTGCCCCTCCCCCTGCCCGGCGGTGGCCAGGCATCGCCCGCCTTAGGGCGCCTCCTGGCGGGCATGCTCCACCGCGACCCGGCGTGCCGGCCGACCGCGGCGGGCGTGGCAGCCACGGCCGCCGCGGCCGTCGCGGGCGCTTCCCCCGCCGAGGCGGCGGCCGCCAACGCCGCCTTCGCCGCCGCCGCCGCCCGCCGCCCGTCCTGGGGCGGGGACGGAGATGAAAATGGGCAACAAAAGCAACAGCAACCGCCGCCATCCCGCCACGCCCTGTTTGGGACGGCTCGCCTGGGCGTGGCGGCATCGTTTGAGCTAACGTGCGGGGGCAATGGCGGGGGCGCTGCGGCTGCTGCCCCCTCGGTTGCAGAGGAGGAGGACGGCGGCGACCCGGCCCTGGTGGGTGGTTGCGTCAGCCCTGTCCACGTCCAGCACTCGCGCCGGCGCACCCCCTTGTCCGCGCCGCCCTCCCCACCGGCGGGCGCGGCGGCGGCCGGGGCCGGGCTCCTGCCGCCGCCGCCCCGGCCAGCTGGTGGTGGGGTTTTTTTCTTCGGCGGGGCGCCCCTGGGGACGGGGCTGGTCGCTTCCCGCGCGGCCGCCGCGGCCGTCGCCGACCTGGAACGGTCCGCCAGCGCGATGAGCATTGATGGGTGTGGGTGCGACCACCCGCGGGGCGACCGGGCGGGCAGGCAAGCAGCAGGCGCGGGCGCGGGCGGCGGCGTGCCTGGTGGCGGCGGCGGCGGCGCCCTCCGCTCGACCGACTCGTTCGAGGTGGGCTCCGTCGACCTGGCGACCGCGGTGCGGGCGCTATCCATGAGCACCAGCATGAGCGCGGATTAGAAGCAGGCAGAGGCGGGGGCAGTGCGGTGCGTGTGTAAACAGAAGACAATAAAAAGGGGAACAGGGTCGGTAAAAAGGGGAACAGGGTTGGTTCATTTCGCTTTTTGGAAGCTTACCCGGGAGCTGTGCCTCTTCCCGCGTTTTCATCCCCCCACACCCAGCGGCCCCTCTGGAGTGGCCTTGCTGCGCACACACCCACACCCCAGTGTCACCTTCCCACTCGTCAGCGAGCAAGACGAAGCCAAGCAAGACGAAGCCCTCCTGGGAGTCCTCCAAACGCGGCGGCGGCGTTTTGGGCCCGCGCCGCCGACGTCGCCGGACGCTTGCCCGCCTGGCCGCGGCGACCGCCCTGGCCCTGGTCCTGGTCGTCCTCCTCCTGTGGCGGCGAGGGGGGGGTGGGTCTGGTAGCCTGACCGTGAAGGACAAGGCGGCCGTGGAGAGGTGAGGAAAGAGGAGGGGGAGACCAAATGGGAGAGGCGCGCGCGCCTGCCCGCCTTGCCCGCCCCCTGACCCCCTCCCCGTTCTCTCTCTCTCACACACACAAAATCAGCACCCTCCGTGGCCTGGCCCCACGCACGCCCCGCGATGGCGTACTGTGGGTGGAGCACCTGTCCTGGGAGCCCCGGGCATTCCTGTGCGTGGTGTTGGGGGGTGGGGGTCGAGGAAAAAGGAGGGCGGCCGCTCTCTATTCTTCTCTCCATCCCATCCATCCCTCATCCATCTCACATCATATCATTCACCTCCCCTTCTCTTCCATAGCTACCACAACTTCCTCACCCCCGACGAGACCGCCCACCTAATCGCCCTGGCCAAGCCTTACATGGCCAAATCCAGGGTGGTGGACAACGTGTCGGGCGAGGAGAAGCCGTCCAAGTGAGTGTTTGAGGACTGAGAGAGAGTGCTTTTTTTTTTTTTTTTTTTTTCCTCGCAACCTTTATCAACCTTTTGTCGCCCACCTCCCCCCTCACCGCGTCACCCTCTCTCTCCCCTCCCTCTCCCTTCCTCTCACCCAGAGTCCGCACTTCGTCAGGCATGTTCCTCCAGCGCGGCCAGGACGCGGTCGTCGCGGCCATCGAGGCCCGCATCGCCGCGCACACGCACATCCCAGCCACGCATGGGGAGGGACTGCAAGTACTCCACTATGCCCCGGGCGAACAGTACGAGCCGCACTTTGACTCCTTCCACGAGGATTTCAACCAGCGCAATGGCGGACAACGCATCGCGACCCTGTTGATGTACCTGAGCGACGTGGAGGAGGGCGGGGAGACGGTGTTCCCGGCATCAACGGACAAGCCCGGCGCGGGGAGGGCCGGGCTGGCGGAGTGCGCGCGGGCCGGGGTGGCCGTCCCGCCGCGCGCGGGCGACGCCCTGCTCTTCTACAGCCTGGCGCCCGACGGGCGGCCGGACCCCAAGTCCCTGCATGGCGGGTGCCCCGTGCTGCGGGGCGACAAGTGGAGCGCGACCAAGTGGATGCGGGTGGGGCCGTTCGACTCGGCGTGAGAGAGAGAGAGAGGGGTGGAGTTGATGATGAGAGGAGGATTTATATTCGAGGCCTATCTCTTTTTTCTAAGGAGTGTAGGTGGGAGAGGAGAGCTGATGGTTGTGCGCTCTGCGAGCTCCATTGTCCAACGGGCAGGTACATTGAAAGGAGAGAGAGAGAGAGAGAGTGCGGGTGGGTAGGTGGGCGCGTGTGCTCGGGTAGGACTCGGGTTTGTGTTTTTTTTTTTGCTTTCATTTGAGATCACCTTCGCACCTGGGGCTGGGCCCACAACCCGCCCGCGGGCGCCAGCGTGACCGTCGTGGCCGCGACGCGCGTGTGGAGGTGGGCTAGGAGGGCCGCGGGCGAGGCAAGGGCGGCGCCCTCGCCCACCACCAGGCGCCACTGGAAGCGCCCGACCAGGCTCGCCAACAGCGCGACGCCCAGGGCGTTGGCCAGCGCGGCCCCCGGGCACGCCCGGGCGCCCTCCCCAAAGGGCGCAAACCGGCGCCACCGGCGTTGAGAGGAGGAGGGCTCACCCCCACCCACGCCCCCGCCCATCCACTCTGCGCCCTCCACCAACCACCGCTCAGGAAGGAAGGTGGCGGGCGCGCCAAAGTGGGCGGGGCACCGGTGCCAGGCGTGCGGGGAGATGAGGACGGCAGGCGTGGAGGAGGAGGAGGCGGCTCCCTTGCCGCCTCCCCTGCCTGTCCCTGCCCGCACGGCCGCCGGCGCGGGCGGGAACAGGCGCATGGACTCCAGGAGGCACGCCCGCAGGAAGGGCAGGCGCCCGCCGCGCCCGCCGCCGGTCGCGGAGGGCGCGACGTCGGCGGCCGCCAAGGGTTTGGCAGCCCCACCCCCCTCCACCAGCCACCCGCCCGCCCGCAGTTCGGCTTCCGCCCGGGCCGCCGCCGCGGGGTGGGCGGCCAGCAGGGCCACCGCCCAGGCGGCGGCATGGCCGGCGCCGTCCCCGCCCGCGAGCACCAGCGCGCCCGCGTGGGCGGCCAGGGAGGGGGGCGGCAGGGGGGCGCCGCGCTGCCCGCCCCGGGCGGCCAACTCCACCACGACCGGTGCCGGGCAAGCGGCAGCACCCCAGGAGGCGCCGGCCGCCTGGCTCAAGCTTTCGCCGACCAGGCGGCGGATGCAGGCGTGGAAAGTTGTGAGCGCGGTGGACGGAAGCGGGAGCGGCGGAGGCGGCGGCCGCCGTCCCTGCCACCCGCTCACGCCCCACCAGGCGAGGCGGGTCCGCTCACTCGCCGCCGCCCGGGCCCACCGGGCATCCACCTCCACCAGGCCCGCGGCCAGGGAGGTCAGCAGGGCGTCCGCGCCCGTCGGCCCCGCCCGCCTGGGCGAGCCGGCCACGCCTGTCGCCCCGACCTCCACGCCCAGCACGAGCGCGCCCGCCGCGTCAAGGGCGGCCCGGGTGGCCAGGTCGTCCAGGTTGACGGGCGAGCCCGGCACAACCAGGTCGGCGGCCCGCCCGGCGGCGGCGGCGATGGCGGCCCACCGGGCGGTCACGCCGGCCGGGCCCAGCCCCGGCGCGGCCGCGCGCCGGGCGGCCCGCCACGCCCCGTCCGGGGCGGGGGCCGTCAACAGGCCGACCACGCCGTCACCCCCACCACAGCCGACGAGGGCGTCCAAGGTCGCATAGGTGGGCGCATGCTTGGGCACGGCGTCGTCGCGCAAGATGGCGGCGGCCGCGGCGGCGGTCGCCACGGCCGCGACGGCTGGGGTGGCCGCCGGGAGAGACAGGTAGGGCCGCCGCCGCCACCACGCCCCTCGCCGTTCATTCAGGCACACGGTCAGCAGGGCCTCGCCCCGGCCAGGAAAGTGGGCACAGACCTGGGCCAGGGTCAGGCCGGCGGTGGCCGCGGCGGCGGCGCGGGCGGACGCGGCTGCGGCGCCAAGGGCGAGGTGGAAGGGGGCAGGGTTGTCGGGCCGCGCTCGGCTGATGAATGCGCCGGCCGTCGTGGCCATCGTCACTCGCCTGACCGTTGCACGACCCCATGAAAGCGCAATGCTTACACAGAGCGCCCAGAGTGTGGAGGCGGCGGCTGAGAAAGCGCTTGCCGCCTGCATCAGCTCTCTCGAGAGTTGAGGTTTAGCGAAAAAGTGGGAGAGTGGACCGCGAGCGCCGCACCAGTGCTCACTCTTTTTCATCGCCCTCTCTCTTCCCCTTTTCTTGTGATCCCTTCACGCATGTCCGCCCTCCTCAATCGCGTAGGCTTCGCCCTGCGCGAGACGGGGCAAGCCCTGGACCGGCTGGGGTGCCGGCTGGCGGGGAAGGCGCCGTTTGAGGAAGTCTGTGAGTTCTGTGAGCGGTTGCGGCAAAAAGGGGGGAGAGACGGGGGGGGGCCGCGCCGGCCCTGCGCCCGTGTGCCAGGAGAGGCCGCGCCTGGGATTTGCGCGTGCGGCTCAGTGCAGTCACGCGCTGCCAGAATGCGCGGGATTGTGTGCCCAGCGTTCACAAGCGGAAGAGGGCCGCCGTCGATCGTCCGCCCCTCCTCAACCTCCTCTCGCCCTCACCCCTCTCTGTCTCTCTCCTCTGCAGTCTGGCGCCACCGCACCTTCCAGAACCTGGGCGCCTCCGCCCCGCGCACCAGCGACGCCGCTTTCATCGCCCCCTCCGCCTCCCTCGTCGGCTCTGTGAGCTTGGGCGCGGGCGCGTCCGTCTGGCCGGGCGCGGTCCTGCGCGGAGACGCGGCGGCCATCACTGTCGGGGCGTCCACAAACCTCCAGGACGGCGTCACCGTCCGCACGGCCGCCGCCAATCCTTTGGAACGCGCCGCTCCCATCACCCTGGGCGACCGGGTGACGGTCGGCCACGGCGCGGCCTTGGGGCCGGGCGTGCGTGTGGGGGACGGGAGCCTGGTGGGGATGGGCGCGACGCTCGGGGCGGGGAGCGTCGTCGAGGCGGGGGCCATGGTCGCCGCGGGGGCGGTCGTGGAGCCGGGAACTGTCGTCGCGTCCGGCCAGCTGTGGGGTGGGGTGCCCGCCCGGCTGATGCGGGCGCTGAAAAAGGAGGAGGCCGCGTTTTTGCCGGAAAGTGCGGCCCGGTATGAGAGCCTGGGGCGGGAATACGCCGCGGGCGGGGCGTCCGCGCCGACGCGGGGGTGATGAGTGGTGAGGGCGTTTGTGTGTGTGTGTGTAAAAGAGAGGGCGTTGGGCCGCGCTAGGCGGGCCATGTTTTGAATGTGAAGGATGATGTCTGTGTCGCGCACGGAGGAAGAGAGATGATGGAGAGAGCAGAGGGTCGAGGGAGAGGGACAACTTTCCTTCTCTTTTTTTTTTTTCATTCTTTCGTTCTCTAGAAAACCCAAAATGGAGGGGCTGCCCATTCTGCTCGCTTTTCTCGCGGGCTTGCTCCTACTGGGCGGGGGCGTCATCGTGGCCTTGCTGCAGGCGGGCACGGCGGCGGCAGAGGTGAGAGAGAGAATGGAAGGAGAGAGCATCGGGCGCTCGCTCCCGAACCCGCTCCCACCTCCTCAACCCAACCCTTCTCTCCCTCTCCTCATGGAAACAGCCGCCACGCCCGCCACCCCAGCCCGCCCCGCGCCGCCGCCGCCCGACCGCCGACCGCCTGGGCGATGGGCTGCGTCGCCGAGCGACAGCAGTGGCGCCAGACCAACACAGCGAGTCTGAGGATGAGGGGGGACGAGAATGGAGAGGTGACAGGGCTGCACCCCGACCTGCCCTCCCCCCTGCCGCCGCCCACCAGCCGATGACCCGCCAGGCCGCGTACGACGCCAAGCGCGCCGCCAGGGACGTGAACCGGGAAGCCTTTGAGGCGGCTCAACTCGCGGAAATGGCGCGGGCGGCGGCGGCGCGGGCGGCGGAGGCGGAGGCGGAGGCGGAGGCCTGGGCTGGGACGATCAGGGTTGAGGGCGGCGGGGAGGCCGACCCGGCCGCCGAGGCCGCGGCGCTGGAGGCAAGGGATGCGGCGATGATCACCCACCTCACGACTCACAAGGTCGTCCCCCTGGCGGACCTGGCGGCGGCCTTCCACGTCAGCGTGGCCGAGGCGGTGGCCGCAGTCCGCAGGTTGGATGGGGTCGGGCGTGTCACGGGCGTCTTTGACGACGTGCGCGCGGCGTACCTGTGCATCACGTCGGACGAAGCCCGGGCGGTGGCGGGCGCCATCGCGGAGGCGGGCCGCATCTCCATCGTCGACCTGGCGGCGCGGTCCGGGGAGTGGCTGGATTTGGAAGGGGCACCAAAAAAAAAAGAGGTGGGCATGGATGGAGAAGAGGTGGTGGTTTTGGTTTGAGGTGTCTGGCTTGGCTTGCCACCCTGACACGCGACACGTGCGCCACCCTTCCCCTCCCGTAGAGAGTACATTTATTTGTTAGGAATTCTCAGGAGATCACATCGCGCTAAAGAAAAAGAGAAAGAGCATAGCCCCACTCCCCCTTTGTTTTCACTCCAATTCTAAACACAAGCTGCCGACCGCTCGACCAGGGCCTCCTCGCCCACCACCCCGATCGCCGCCAGGGCCGCCTCCTCCCGGGCCGCCTCCGCCACCGCGCCCGCAATGGCCTCCTCTTTGGCCAGGCGGGCCAGGGCCCGGGCGGACAGGGCCGGGATGGGGGTCGTCCGCCCGGCCGCTATGGTCGCCCGGACCCGGGCCACGCACTCGGCCGCCACCTTTTCCAACGCCGGTCCGTCCAGCCCGCCCGCGCCCAGGGCATCCCGCAGGTCCGTGAACTCGGCCAGCCAGGGACCCATCAGGCGGTGAGCGTGGCCGCGCACCATGCGGGGCGGGGTGGGGTGGAGGGACACGAGCCCGGCGTATTCCAGCGCGAGGAGCGCGCCCGCCGCGGGGTCGGCCGCTGCTTCAGGCGACCGGGCGCTCGAAAACAGGGCCGGGTTCTCCAGGAGCGGGATGGCGGACAGGACGCCGTCCGCGCCCGTCGCGGCCATGCAGGCCTCCGCGTCCGCCAGGGTGAGGACGCCCCCGTTGGCGAGGACGGGGACGCGCAGGGCTGCTTTCACGGCCTTGATCTGCGCCCAGTCAGCCGCGTACGCGGCCGCCTCCTTCTGGTCCCGCGTCCGCCCGTGGACGGCGACCAGGGACGCGCCCGCGCCCTCCAGGGCCCGCGCAAAGGCGACCGTGCGGCCGACGTCCGGGAAGACCCGCATCTTCGCCGTCACGGGCACCGGCAGGCCACGCGCGAGGGCGGCGATGATGGCGGTGACCGTCGCCGGGTCGTCCATCAGGAACGCACCGTACCGCCCCTTCCGCGCAATGCGTTGCGGGCAGCCCAGGTTGAGGTCGACCGCATCAACGGAGCCCGCCAGGCGCAGGGCCGCGCTGAGCACGGTCGCCGGGTCGTGCCCGCAAAACTGGGCGAGGAGCGGGCGGTCGGCCGGGCAGGTCGTGAAGTGTTCCTCCCGGTACGCGCCCGCCTCGTCGAACAGGCGGGCGTGGAGCATGGGGGTGTAGGCGGCGGTCGCGCCGTGGCGGCGGCACAGCATGCGGAAGGCGAGCTCGGACTTAAGGAGAGAGAGAGAGACGGAGTGATGATGAAAAATGGGAGGTGGAGAGAGAGAGCGAGACGCAGGGAGCATTTGCACCCGCCCCCCCACTTTTCCTTCCTCACCTGGTCCACCATGGGCGCCACGTGCAGTTTGGGCGCCCCGATGGACTCCCACCACGCCCACGCCTTGTCAGCATGGACGGCGAGGTCGTCGACGGGGCGGGTATCCGGGGTGGGGCGGGGCCGCCGGGGCGGCGCGGCCGCCGTGGCCACGCTCGGCCGGGACGCCATCTGCTTGGCTGCTGATAGACGCGCCGCGCCACAGGGGTGGCGACGCAGACAGGCGGCGGTGTGCGATGCGAGGCGCATTCAGGGGGGGTGCGTGCGCACACACAGCCTCTGTGCGGAGGTGTGCGGCGCGGGGGCGTGGGAGACAAAAAAGAGTGAAGGAGCAACCCACCACCCCCGCCCCTCTTTCTCTTCTCTCGGCGTTGCCCGCCCGCACGAAAATCTCAGATCACACAGAGCCGATTGACTTACACAGCCTGGGCACACGCACGCACGTGGAACGCGCGCGCACTCCATAAAAAGAATTAAAAAGAGAATGCCCCGCAAGGAATGAAAAGGACCAGCAAACCACCGCGACCAAACCAACGATCCATCCGCCAACCCATGTCCCATTTCCCCTCCTCATTCATCCTCCTCCCGCGTCATCACAAACACGCTGCCCCCATCCCCGCGCGCTATGCGCAGGCCCCCGTCCAGGAAGGTCGTCAGGAGCCACGTCTCGGCGGCGGACGCGCCCACGGGGCCGCCCACGCCGATGGGGAAGTCGAGGGGGGGCAGCCCCGCCGCCGCGCCCGCGAGCGCCGACGCGGCCGCCCGGGCCGCGGCGCTGGCCGGGGCCAGCGCCGCCTTCAGCGGGCCCAGGTCGAGATCGGTGCCCAGGACGGAGAGGCGGGCCGGGAGGAGGCTGTCCAGGCCGGCAGAGGAGGAGGCGGCCGACCCGGGGGTGGGCGGCCCGACCCGCGCCCGCTCAAACCGCAGCGCCAGCCGGCGCGGCGACCGGGCCTCCACCGCCGCTACCGCCTCCAGGGTGGTGGACGCCAGCGGCCCGCTCACGGGCACGGAGTTGAGGACGGTGCCGCCCGCGATCGTCTGGGTGATGGGCCCGACGGAGCAGCCCGGCAGCTTGGACAGGGCGAGCAGCGGGACGAGCTCTGAGTTGGCTGTGTACGCGAGCGTCCACGCGCCGTCCAGGAGGGGCGGGCTGCCGCCCGCGTCGCCACCCGATTCCAAGGGCGGGCACCGGGCTTCCAGCTGGGTGATGAGCTCGTTGATCTCGGCGCGAACCTGTGTGTGTGTGTGTGTGAAGGGCAAGAGAGGCAGGAGGTCAGAGGAGGGGTGGTGTCGCGTCGGGGGAGTGTTCTGTTCTGCTCCCCCCCCCCCCCTCCGGACCTACGAGCCCTACGTCAATGCTCTCTCTCACCTCGCTGGATGCGTTCAGGCCCCGGTCCACCCCGTATAGGGAGTCCAGGAGCATGAGTTTGAGCTCATCTAGAGGGGGTGCGTCGTCGGCGACGACAGACAATGGAGACGCAACCGAAGGCGCGGTCGTCGGGGCTGATGCGGTCGGAACGGTCGCTTTCTTCGGGCGGCGCGGGGCGGCCTTGCCAGACGGCTGGGCGATGCATACGGTCACGCTGGGTGTGCTGCGGCGGCGGAGGGCGGGCGCCCGGGTGGGCAGGGCTGCGGACGCCATGAAAGAGCGGGCTCGAGTTAGAAGGTTGTGCAGTCTTCACTTTTTCTCCCTTCACTTTTCTTTCTTCCTCCGCCCACCAAAAAATAAGGATGCTGTGCGCTCTCTCCCACTCCGCCCGCCCGGCCGTCGTGGCCCGGCCCGCTGTCAAGGTGCGTGTGTGTGGCTGTGTGGAAAGTGGAGGGATATTGAGTGAGGGGCGCGCCGATTGAAAAGACGCGCCCTCTCTTCTCTCGACCCAGCGCGAGGAGTGGCCAGCGGCGGCGCTTCAGGGAGCAGCCCCTCCTTTTGGCCGCGCGCGCGCCCCGGCACGGGGCACATCTGCCCGCCACCCACCCCATAGCATGGCCAGACTCCAATGTGGGGTCCCTGGATGTGTTGCGTGCGGTGCGAATGATGTGCCGGGTGCGGGGGCGGGGTGCCGAGAGCAGGCTCTCGCTTCCCCTCCTCTTCTCGCCGGCGCACCGCTAGGGGAGAAAAAAGCGGGGGCCGTGCGCCCCCGCTCTTCTCTCCTTTCCGACCTTACCAACCCGCGCTTGCTCGGAGTGAGCGTGCAAGCCAGTCTCCAGCCATGCCCCGCCCATGTTTTTGCCTGGGTCCGGAAGGGCAGGGTGGGCGGGCCGGCAAAGAACGTTCAGATCGCCCCCGCTTTTTTTTTCTCACACCCTCTCCTCAACCCTTCTCTCCATCCATCCCCAGGCCTCCCGCCGCGCCCGCGCCCCCGCCGCCCGCGCCGGCACCAAGGTTGACGACGCCGCCACCGCCAACGCCCTGGACTTTGACGAGCTGACCGACGTCATCCGGTGAGTAGTTGATAAATAAAGAGGGAGAGAGAGGCAGGCAGGCGGGCGGAGAGAGGAGACAGACCGCGGCTGCTGCCCGACATTTTTTTTTAATCCCCTCGTCTCATTGTCCTCTGTTCTTCTTTTCCCCCTCCTGTTCAGCATGGTCAACGAGACGGACATCGTGGAGTTTGAGCTCAAATCAAAGCGCTTCTCCCTGGCCGTCCGCAAGAAGGAGGCCCTGGAGGCCGCCGCCGCCGCGGCCGCGCCGGCGCCGCAGGTAGTGTACGCGTCTGGCCCCGCGCCCGCAGCGGCCGTGCCCGCCCCGGCTGCGCCGGCCCCGGCCGCCGCAGCCGCGCCGCCCGCCCCCGCCGCGCCCGCCGCCCCGGCCCCGCCCGCCGTCGTGGACGGCGTGGAGATGGCGTCCCCCATGGGCGGCACCTTCTACCGGTCTCCCGCCCCGGGCGAGCCCGCCTTCTCGGGGCCCGGCGACAAGGTCACCAAGGGCCAGACGATTTGCATCATCGAGGCCATGAAGTTGATGAACGAGATCGAGGCGGAGACGACGGGCACCCTGATGTCGTTCACGGTGGAGAACGGGTCGCCCGTGACGACCGGCCAGATCCTGGCTATCATCAAGCCTTGAAAGAAAAGATGTGAGAATGAGGGAGATGAGAGGTGTGTGTTTCGTCCGATTATTTTGCCAGTTACCAAAAACAAATGGTGGACGAGATGTGTGTGCGTGCCTGTTCACCCGCGTGCAGAGAGGTGGTGTGTGTGAGAGAGAACGAGTGTGTGGGGGTGGGGGGGGAGGGGGGGTCGTGTGTGTGTGTGTGTGTGACGAGAAACAATACAGTCTTGAAGATGTGGATGATGGGCCGAGGTTTGAGGAGTGGACACCACAGACGAAACAGAGAGGAGAGGCGCTCTCTCTTTCTCTCTCTGACACACACAACACGCACATTCACCTCCGGGCGTACATGCCGGCCCAGGCGACCGCCACCCTTCAGCCCGGCCCCGCCGGCCTGGCGGGGCGGGCCAAGGTGAGAGAGAGAGAGAGAGAGGCAGAGGAAAAGATGAGAAAAGGGGTGGCCACCAATGCAAAAGACGGCGGCGGGCGCTAGCTGGGCGCCGGTTTTCTCGAGCACTGTCCCCCGCCCAGTCGCTTTGCTTGGTGCCCAGGGCTCGTCATGTCGTTTCTCGCTACCAGACTAGCGTGCCAAAAAAAACTCACGCACTCCCCGCCGTTCTCACTCCCCCCTTTCATTTCTTCAAGGCCCCTACCCCGCGCCGGCTCGTGTGGGCACACCGCCTCTACCCCGCGCCCGCCGCCGCCTCGGCCGGCGATCCCGCCGCCACCTCGTGGACAGGTGGTTCTGAAGCTGGTCCTTCCGGTGGGTGGTCTGGTGGTGGCGCAGGTGCCGCCGACTGGGCAGACTTTGATGTCGGCGGCGGCGGCGGCGGCGGCAGCGGCAGCGGCGGCGGCGGCGGCGGCGGCGGCGGCGGCGCACCTGAGCGCACCGCCGCCCAACCCGCCGGCCGGCGTCCCGCCGACCGTGGCGGCCGTGGCCGCGGCCGCGGCCGCGGCGGCCGCCCAGACCCCTACAACACGGCCTCCTCCTCCGACTGGGCCGACAACTACTCATCCCTCGACTCAGCGGACGACGACCGTGGGCGTGGGCGGGGGTGGGAGCGTGGAAGAGCCGCCAACGATGGCTGGGGCTCTTCCTCCCACGGCTCCAGCGACGGGGGCCGCCCGTCCGCCCGCGTCCCCGCCAGCCGGCGGTACGGAGACGCGGATGAGACGGTCCTAGACTGGAACGGTGACGGTGGGAGTGGTGGAGGGGGCGAGGGGCGCGACGCCCCCCGCACACCTCCGCCTCCTCCGCCACCCCGGCAGCAGCAGCGGGAGCGGCATCAGCGGTGGGAGCCGGCGGGGGACGGCCGGGCCGACTGGCAGGCCCAGCCCCGCCAGCAGCCACGGGGCGGGGAAGGCGGGTACGACGCCAACCGGGCGGCCAGCACCAGCAGCACCGGCCGGGACGGGCCCCGCGGCGGCCGCGGTGGCGGCCGCGGCGGCCGTGGCGGCCGTGGCGGCGGCGCTGACCCCGCCGCCCGCTTCATTTACCGCCCCACCGAGCGCCGCGGCCGCCCGCCCTCCCTGGCGGAGCTGCGCTACATGAACAAGCTGCCGGGGCCGGAGGGCGAGGAGGCCGCCAGCCAGACGCCGGGGTGGTGGGCGGCCCACCTGGCCCGCCTGGGCGTGTTTGAAGGCCGCCCGGGCAGTGAGTGGGCGAGCAAGCCGGGCGCGCTGGCGTACCGCCCCGGCATGGCGTGCCCACACGCGGATACGGTGGGCGGCGGGGATGCGGGCCCCGAGCCGGAGGCCCCCCTGGAAGCCGCTGCGGGCGCGACCCTGGGCATCCTGGCGTCAACGGGGGACTGGCGCACGCCCCTGAGCGCCTCGCGCGACCTGGGCGCCCTGTTTGACGCCACTCTCGCCTCCTGCGCCGTCCACCGCGTCGCCAAGCTGTCCTCCATGGCCCGCGTCCCGTCCCGGGTCGTCCTGACGGACCCGGACTGGGTGCACGCGCTGGAACCGCTGGCGGCCTCCCTGGTCCCGACCTTTTCCCCGCGCCAGGTCGCCAACGTCTGGTGGGCGCTCGCCAAGCTGCGGGCCCCGCGCTCCCGCTTGGCGCCCTTGCTGGCCGCCCGGGCCGCCGCCTTCACGCCTGAGGAGTGGGCGACCTGGCGCCCCCAGGAACTGGCCAACGCGCTCTGGGCGGCGGCCACCCTGGGCCTGGCGGACGTGCCCGGCGCCTGGGCGCCCGTGTATGCGGAGGTGAGGCGCCGGTCGCTCATGAATTTCCAGACCCAGGCCGTCTCCAACCTTGTCTGGGCGGCCGTCAACCTCAGGGTGCGGGACGACGCCTTCATGGCGGACGTGGCGGCGGCGTCGATCGCCCGCATCCCCTACCTGTCCCCGCAGTCCGTCTCCAACACGGCCTGGGCGTTCAATGAGGCGGGGTACTACCATTCGGCGGCGTACGACGCGGCAGCCGCGCACGCGACCGCGCGCATGCGGGAGTACAAGCCCCAAGAGTTTTGCAACGTCCTGTACGCGCTGGCCAAGATGGAGCACCTAGACGGGCCCCTGTTCGAGGCGGTGGACGCCGAGTGCGCGCGCCCGGAGCGGTGGGGGCCGGGGGTCGGGAAATGGTTTGCCAACCAGGCACTTGCCAACATTTCTTGGTCCTACGCCTACGCCCGCTGGTACGCGCCGTCCGCCCTGCCCGCCCTTGCGGCCGAGGCCATCCACCGCCTGCCGTCTTTCGGCGAGCAGGAGATGAGCAACGTGCTGTGGGCGTTTGCCAAGCTGGGGTACGATCCAGGGGCGCCCTTTATGAAAGCTTTTTCAGCCCGTCTGGAGGAGATGCTGGCGGCGGACGCGGCGGACGCGGCGGCCGTGGCGGCGGGGGATGCCCGGGCCCGGGCGCGGGCGCGTTGGCCCACGCCGTCGACGAGCGCGCTCGGGCGGGGCCGCCCGGTGGGGTCCTTCTCCACGCAGGCGGGCGCCAACACGCTGTGGGCGCTGACAGCGCTGCCCGGCGGGACGCGCACGCCTTGCTTCAACGCGCTCGCGGCCCGCCTGGCCGAAAACGTCTCCGCCTGGGCGGACGACCGCGTCCAGGTCAACCAGATGTTTCAGGCCCTGTTGCTGGTGCGCCTGGAGCGGCAGGCCGCGGGCGTGGCGGGCGATGAGGAGCGGGGCAGCAGTGGCGGTGAGTCGCCACTCCCCTTCATTCCAGACGCGGTCGCAGCGCGCGTGACCCGGTCGTGGCTGGCCACGACCGCGCACACGATGGTGTCCGTGTTCCAGGAGGACGTCTCCCAGGCCCTGCGCGCCCTGGGCGTGCCGCACGCCATGGAGCAGACGACCGCGGACGGCCTGTTCAGCGTGGACATCGCGGTCACGACGCCACCCACGTGGGGGGACCCAGCAGGCGGGGAGGAGGGTGGGCGTGGTGAGACCGGCGGCGGCGCGGGGAGCGCTCAACCACCCGCCCCTTCCCGCCTCCGCATCGCGATCGAGGTGGACGGCCCCTACCACTTCACCGTCAACACGCACAGCCCCCTGGGCCCCACCCGCCTGCGCCACCGCATGCTGACCATGCTGGGCTGGACCGTCCTGTCCGTGCCCTTCTTTGAGTACTACGCCCTCACCGACGCGCGCGCGCGGGGGGCCTACCTGGCGGGCGCCCTGGCTTCCGCGGGCGTGAGCGTCGACCCGGCCCGTGTGGCGGCGTTGAGAGGGAATGGTGGGGAAGGCGGTGATGACACTGTCGCTGGTGCTGGTGCTGTGGGCCCGGCGGCGGCCGTGGCGGCGGCGGGCGGGGCGCTGGGCGCGGGCGCGCCCCTGCGCACCAACCAGGGGGGCGCCGAACCCATTCCCTCCCCACTCGGCCGGGCGGCGGGGGCGGCCGCGGCGGCGCCAGCCACGCCCGCCCTGCCTGCTTCGCTCATCCCGGCAGCCGTGCCCTTTGCGCCCCGCCCGCCCCCGCCCCCCATCACCCCGGCCATGGCGGCAGCGGCCAAGCGCGCGGCGGTGGCGGCCCAGGGCGGGCGCGGCCCCCGCGCGCGCGCCTCCATCGGCGGCCTCACCGGCGCCCAGCGCCGCCAGGACCATGCCTTCACGGACGTCGCCCGCACGGCCCTGGCGGGTGCCCTGGCCTTCGAGGCCGCCCACCCGTACGCGGTGGACCAGGGCCTGCCCCCGCCGTCCGTGCGCATCGTGCTGAGCGAGGGCGGCGCGGCGGCCGCCGCGGCGGCCGCGGCCCTGGGCGGCCGCGGTGGCCTGACCGCTCCGGGCGTCGTCCTGGCGCCCGTGGTGGAGGCGGTGAGGCTGGCGCCGCCGCCGCCGCCGTCGCCGCCACGGCCTGTGCTCGTTGCCGAACCGGTCACGCCGCCCGCGCGGGAGGTTGTCAAGGCGGCCGCGGCCGCGGTTGCTGCTGCTGCTGCTGCTGCGCCGCCAACTACGACCACGACCTCTCCACCCTCCTCACCAACCCGCGCCGCGCGCGAAAAGGAGTTGGGAGGCATGACCGTGAAGGGCGGCCTGGCAGAGCTGTGCGAGGCCAGGGGGGTGGCCAAGTCGGGAAAGAAAGCGGACGTGGTGGCGCGGCTGTTGGCGGCCGAGTTTGGGCGTGAGGAGGGGATTGAAAAAGTCTGATTGAAACATTTTCAGTTGAGGGCGGCGGGCCACGAGCAGAGAGTCACGCCATCTCTCAACCATGCCCCCTCGCCCCGCCTCCGCCCCCCCCGCCCGCCAACGGTTCAAAGTACCGTGTCGGGCCATGGTCCCCTTTTCGGACGGCAGCCTGGCGGAGGCTAAGGTGAGGAGAGAAGAGATGGAAAAGAAGAGCATCGGCGCGGCTTCGAGGAACCCTTTCTCTCTCTCCTCCCACGCCCTTCACCAACTCACTCACCCACCCACCAGATCTTGAGATGCGAGAAGCGGGATGGCGTGTGGACGTACCTGGTCCACTACCCGGTAAGAGGAAAGGAGGATAGGAGAGGAGGACAGGAGAGGAGAGAGAGAAAACCCGCCGGCGCTCACCCCTTCTCGTCGACCTGCTCTCTCTCTCAGGGCTGGAACAAGACGCAGGACGAATGGATCGAGGAGGCCGGCCTGCTGAAATGGAATGAGGCTGACTTTGTGGCTGCCGCGACCGCCGCTGCGGAGGCGGCGGAAGAGGAGGAGGAGGGCGGTGGCCGCCCAGGCTCCTCCACCGCACCCGCGCCCACCCTGCCCCCCGGCTCCGGCCCCCTGCCCCCTCCCCTGCCGGCCGCTGCCGCGTCCGCCATCGTCTGCGCGGGTGTGGAGGTGGAAGCTGACGGCGCGGCCAAACGCCGCAAGAAAAAACGCAAGATGGATGAGGACCCGGCGTTTGGTGGGGGCGGCGGGGCCGGCCCGGGCGGGCGGACACTGAAGGGAAGCGGGAGCGGGGCTGCAGCCGCCGCCAAGGCCCGCCCCTCACTCGTCGTCCGCTTCTCGCCCGCCCTGGCGGCCGCCCTGGCGGCTGACTGGGAGCGGGCGAGCAACAGGCGCGCCCCTCCCGCCTCCCTGCCCGCAGCCCCCTCGGTCGACGCGATCCTGGACGCCTTTGCGGCCGGCGAAGCGGCCGCCGTCGCGGCCGCGGCCGCGCGCGAGACCGACCTCAATGCGGAGGCGGCCGCTCGGGCGGAGGGCGCGGAGGCGGCCCGCCAGGGGGCGACCCCGGAGACGGCGACCGCCATCGCGGACGCGGTACGGGCGGCGGTGGCGGCGGACGCGGCGGGGCGGGCCCTGGTGGCGGCCGCGGAGGCCGGGAGCAGGGAGGAGAGGGGCGGGCTGACGGGCGGGGTGGGGCCGCGCGTGGGCGTGCCCATCCACCCGTCCACCGCGTCCGCTCTGGCCGCGGAGGACGCCGCCGCGGAGGCGTCCGCCAAGGCCGGGGCGGCCGGGAGCGTCGTCCTGCCTGCCCGGGCCCTGGCCGAGCACGTGCGGTCGTACTTTGACAGGGCCTTGCCTGTCGCGCTGCTGACGGAGCGGGAGCGGGCGGCCGCGGTCACGGCCGGCGCGCTCCCGCCGCTGCCGACAATGACACGAGCCGCCACCGACAGCGACCCGCCTCCTTCCATCCGCCACGACCCGGATATCGCCCCCGCGGCCGTGTGGGGCGGGGCCCACCTGCTGCGCCTGCTGAGCGTGCTGCCGGCCCTCGTCCCCCGCGCGGTGCCCGGCGGGACTGTGGGCGTCGGCCTGGCTGATGCCGAGGTCGGGCCCCTGAACGATCAGCTGGACGGGTTCATGGCCTTCCTACACGACCGGCGGCATGAATACTTCCCGGAGCTGGTGGGGGGTGGGGGTGGGGAGGGTGGGGAGGAGGAGGTGGAGGAAGAGGAAGAGGAGGACGGCGAGCGCGCTGAGGCTGCGCCGTCTCCGGTGGCCATGGAGGATGACGGGGCGGCGGCGCCCGAGGCGGCCGCCGCCGCTCGAGAGCCGTCGTCGGTGTCGCCCCCTGCCGCTGCCGATCATCCTCCTCGGTTCCCGGGGACGGGCGGGCTGGCGGCGGCGGCGATCGCGGCGGGCGTGGCGGCGGCGGCCACGGCCGCCGGGCAGGAGGTCAAGGATGGGATCAAGGAATGAGAGACGGGGAGGGGGGAGTTATGTAGAGAGGTATTTTGTTCAAAGCTGGTCGTGCCTCGAAGGCGTGAAAGTGGGGAAAGTGCGTGGCGGCGGGCGTGCAAAATAGCGTTGGCACTGCACAGCGAGAAAGGTCGAGGTCACGGCCACGGCTATATAGATGCGCTCGCCTCTTATTCACGTCCCCGCCGCCGCGCGGCTGAGGGCGGCTCTCCTTTTGAACCTCGAGCCATGACCAACCTCCTCCGTCACCTGACCACCACCCTCTGCTGGACACCCGTCGCCCTGGCGGCGGCGGACGTGCTGGGGCGCCCCGCGCCCGTGGCCGACGCCCGCATGGCCCCCGCCCTGGCCCCTGGCGACCTGGCCTTCCACGACCGCCTGTCCTGCCGCCTGTACCGGTTCCGCCGGGGAGAGGTGGTGGTGATGAAGTGAGTTCAAAGAGAGAGAGGGGAGAGTGGAGAACGTGCGCTCGAGATTGGGCCTCGATTCTCTCAACCCATCATCATCCGTCTCACTCATTTCCCCTTCCTCTCTCTTTTCACGCAAAAGGTCGCCCGACGACCCGACCACCACCATCACCGCCCGCCTACTAGCCTTAGAAGGTGACTGGGTGTCCGCCCGCGTTGTCCCGGCCGGCGCGCCGCCGTCCGCCCCGCGGTCCCCAATACGGCTGGAAGTGCCGCTGGGCCACGCGTGGGTTGAGGTGGATGCGCTCCCGTCCGCGGCGTCCTCGCCCGTCCCTGTCGACTCGCCCAGTGGGTGGGGCCCCGTCCCGGTGGCCCTGATCGAGGGGCGGGTGGTTGGGGTGGGGTGGCCGGTGGGGCGAGCTGGGTGGGTCAGCAGCAGTAGGCGGGAAGGAGAGGGCGGGCAGGCGACGGTTGTGAAAAAGTGTCAAGGAGGAGGGGGATAGATAAAAATGGGGGGGCTCTTCCGCCTGTGGGAGCAGCCTCCTTGTGATTGGTTTATTGCGTGAGTCCTCCTCCATCGCGCCCTCTCTCTTTATTGTAACTGGAGAAGATTGAAATAACGACGAGTGCTCAAAAATTCTACAAGGCCCCCCGCCCACCACCTCAACCCCTCTCTCCTCTTGTTCATTTCGTGTACTTTTTCATCAGGCGGCGGGCCTCCTCCAAAGCGTCCGCGGCGGTGCTGCCAGAGCTGCCGCGCTTGCCCCGACGCCCACCGCTACGCCCGCCACCATCCGCGTTGGCCTGGAGTAGCAGCCAGCCGGCGGCCCCGCACGCGCCCACGAAGGCGACCGTGTTGATGACGCTGCCCACCACTTTGAGGAGCAGGGTGCCGCCGACGACCAGGACGATCAGCTTGGCGGTCGGGTGCGGGACGGCCGCCGGGAAGAGGTCGGCAACCGCGTCCGCGGCGTCCGAGACGGCGCCGACCGTCTTGCCCAGCGGGCCGTCCCGGTCTTCGGGGGCGGCGGCGGCGATGGTCGCCGCAAGTTGGGCGCGCCGGCCGGCGACGGGCGGGAGCGGCCGCCGCCCGCCGCCGCTGGTGGGGCGGGCGATGGCGAAGGATGCGGCCGCCGCGGCGGAGCGGGCGGCGGTGCGGGCGGAGGTGGGGAGGAGGGGCATGATGACGCGATGATAATTGGTGTGCTTCTGTTGAGACCCCGGACGTATTTGCTTTTCTCATTTCAACTTTCTCCAAGGGCAAGACATACGCGCGCGCCCGGCTGGAAGAGAGAGCGCACCGCGCGCACCCCAAATGGCCTCCCCACCCTTCGATGCCTCCCCCCTCTGGTGGCCCCCCGCGGCCCGCCTGTACGACCAGCTGGCGTGTGCGGCGGTCGGCGGAGGAGGAGGCGGAGCTGCCGCCCAGGCAGAGCTGGGGGCGGCCCTGCGGGAGCGCGCTCCCTGGCTTTCGTCCGGCCTGTCCACCTTCAAGCCACCCGCGTCTACCTCTGCCGCCGCGCTGGGCGGTACCTCGCTCAGTCTGGGCGCCGGGAAGAAGATCCCCATCGACCCGGCGCTGGTAGGGGACGCGCTGGAGCTGAGCGCCGTCGCGGTGCGTCGATGGAAGAGCAAAAGAGATGGGAGGGTAGGAATGCACGCTGCGTGCGCGAGGCTCCCAGTGCCTGGGCTTTGCATGGTCGTGACCAGCACCGCCTGGACGATAGCTGCATGCAAATGGGGGCGCGGCGTGAAACACGGGAGGGAGTGGAGCACGTTGTGGCACTTCGCTTTCCCGCACGCCATCCCCGCGCGCCGCTCCTCTCGACCTCCATGCTCACCACACTCACATCTTTTTCTTTGCGCACCACACACACACCACTTACAGGGCATCGACGAGGTCCAGGCCTACATCCTGGTCCGCCGCTACGACGCGTCAACTGGTCGGGCCGCCACACCCGACCCGGCCGCCCCGCGCCCGGCCGCCCCCATGGCCGCCCTGCTGGGTGCGTACGCGCAAGAGCGGGCGGCGCTGGTCGGGGCGCAAGCCCTCGTCCTGGGGTGGGAGGAGGCCGGGCCGGGGCCGGACGCGGGCGTCTCGGCGGTCGTCCGGGCTGCGGCAGATGATCTCCTGGCCTCGGGATTACTGGACTCCCTGGCGGGGGCGGTTTGCGAGGCCGCGGCCGCCCCGCCGGGGCCGCCCGCCCCCCCCTCGCGCGAGGCGGGCACGGCCGCTGGCCTGGTCGGCACCCGCCCCCCACCGCCGCCCGCCCTGGCGGCCGCGGCCGCGACCGAAATCGTGGCCCTGCTGGACGTGGCCATTCTGGCCGTCAGCCGGGCTGGTGGTGGTGGCGCGCCGGGAGCAGCAGGTGCGGAGGAGGCGCGGTGGGTGCGTCTGGCGGCCGCCCTCCTCGCAGCCGCGGCTGAGGCGCCCGGCGGCGGGGGCGGCGCCCTGTCCGCTCCGCCCCCGCCGGGGGGCCGTCGCCCGGACCACCTGGCCGCCGTGCTCTTGATCGGGTCGCTGGGCACGGGGAGCCTGCTCGCCCGCCTCGCGGGCGCGGCCGCGGGCTCGCCCGTGGAGGTGGCCCTGCCTGCGCTCGCGGCGCCCGCGCCCAGGCGGGCCCTGTCCGGCGCGCTCGCTCCCTGGGCAACAGGCGGCGCCTCCTCCTCCACCGCTGCCGGTGTGGTCGCCTTTGGCCTGGCCGCCTTTGACGCGCTGGCCTGCGTGGCGGGCGGGGAGGGCGGGGGCGGGGCGGTGGAGCAGCAAACTTTCTTGCCCCCGTCCGCCGCGCTCGCCGCGCTGGCCACCCTCGCCTCGCCCGGCGCGGGCGCGAGCGTCTGCTCGCCCTCCGCCCCGACGGGCGGGGCGTGCCGGGCCATCCTGGCCGACACGCTCGCCGCCGGGGCCGCCGCCTTTGACCTGGGGTTCGCCACCCTGGCCCCCACCCCCGCGGCGGCCCTGCTGGACGCCCTGGACGGCGTGTTTGGGCCCGACCCGGGCCTGTGCGAGCGCGTGTGGGGTGGTGGTGGTGAGGGGGAGGGCGGCGGCGATGAGGGCGCGCCCGCCGCCGCCGCCGCCTCCGACCCGGCCGCCGAGCCCATCCGTCGCCTGATCGGGTCGGCCCGGGCGGTATTTCCCGCCCTGCCGACCCCCCTGCCCCGGGCGCTGGCCGCGATGGCGGCGGGCCCCGCAGGCGCGGGCGGGGCGGCCGCATTTTTAGCTGCCCTCCCCACCATCACCACGGGCCACGGCCCGGGGGATGCGGCCGTGCGGTCCTTGCCCCGGTCGGCGGGGCCGGGCACGCCCCTGGTCGCCCCGGGCCGCCTGCCCCTGCCGGGCGCCCGCTGGCTGGCCGTGCCGGCCGGGGCGGGCGGGCGCCTGCTCGGGCGGGCGCCGCCCGGGTGGGGTGGGGCCGGGTGGGGGCCGACGCCGGCTGAGGCCTGGGCGGCGGGCGGGGGGCCGCCCCCTGGCCGGGCGCTCGTAGAGTGGGCCACGCCGGGCCTGCCCCCCGGGGCCGGCTCCCACTTGCTCCTGTCCCGGGCGTGGGCGGCGCTGGCAGCCTTGACGGGAGGGGATGAACACGCGGCCACCACGCCCGCCTCGCCCGAAGACGCCGCCCTGGGCGCGCCCGGCGCCCCACCGCCCGGCGCCTGGCCCGTCCTGGGCCCACAAGCCGAGCTGAGCGCCGCCTTGCACCTCCTCGCCCGCCTGGCCGCGCCGGGCGGAGGGGGCGGGGCGGGCGCGGCGGCCCTGGCCGGCCTCGCCCCGCCCGGCGCGCCGGCGGGCGGGGCCCTTGCCCTGGCCGCCGCGGCCTCTGCGGCGCTGGCGCGCCGTCCGGACCCGCCGCTGGACGCCATTGCGGACGCTTTGGCGTACGGCCACGCCCTCGCCCGCATCAGCCCCGCCCGGGTGGCGGGCGCACTGACGGGCGGGCGGGTCGGAGGCACCGCCTCCCACCTGCTCGCCCCCGCGCCCGGGGCCCGGGCGGGCGGGTCCGGCGCTGGCGGCCTGCCCGCCCTGGACGCCCTCCGGTCAGGCCCCGAAGTCGCGGCAGGCCGGTACCCCGTCACCCTAGCGGCCCTACGCCTGGGCGCCCGCCTGATCGCGACGGGCGTGTGTGGTGGTGAGAAGGGCGACGAGCACCAGCGCACTCCTGCCTCCTCCTTTGGCGAGGCGGCCCTGGCCCACGCCTTGGACTGCGTCCTGCCTACCGTCCGGTCCTGGCCGGCCGTAGAGCCGGGAGAACGGTGGAGGGTGGCGGCGGCGGCCCTGCGCCTGGTCCGGCGGGCGCTGGGCGGGCCGAGCGCCGGGCTGCGAGCGCGCGCGGCGGCCGCGCTGCGTGTGCCGGGGGCGGTGGAGGCCTCCCTCCTGCCAGCCCTGCCGCCCTGCCTGAGTAGCGATGGAAGCAGCGAGACTGACTCTTACGCCGGTGGCGTCCCCTCCTCGGAAGCGGCGGCGGAAGCGGAGGCGGCGGCCGAGTGGTTGCACCTGCTGCCCGCCCTCATCCCGCAGCAGGCTACCGGAGGTGAGGCCCCGTCGGCCGCCACCATCGCGGCCGCCCTGTTCCGCCCGGGGCCCCGGGGTGGTCCGCCGCCCGCCACGTCCCTGGCCGCCCTAGCGTGCCGCCCGGCCCCGGACCCGGCCGCCCGGGCGGCAGGGTTGAGGGCGGTGGGCGCGCTCGCGCGCGCGGCGGGCGCCCTCCCGGGGTGCGCCTCCCTGGCGGGCGCCCTGCCCCAAGGCCGCCCGGGGACCGGTCTGGCCCCTGAAGTCCGGGCGACCCTGGTCCGCCCCTTGGAGCCGGCGGCCGTGCGGGCGGACCCGGGCTCCGCGGCGGCGGCGGGCGACGTGCTGGCAGAAGTGCTGGCGGCCCACCCCGCGCTGGCCGCAGAGCTGCTGTTACCGGACAACAACCCCGTCGCCGACGCGCTGGCAGTGCCTGAGCAGCATCAGCAGCCCTCTTCGCCAACTCCCCGTCTCTCCACGCTCGTGGCCTCGCTGCGGGCGTGCGTGGCGGACGCGCCCCGGCTGGGCGAGGACGCCCCAGCTGGGGCCGCGGCTGCCCTGGCCGCCGTCGCCGCCGTCCTCACCGCCGGCGGCCGGGCTGCGGGCGACCTGGCGTCCACGCCTGGATTCTGGGAGGACTTGGCTGTGGCGGCGGGGTTGGGTGGTGGGCAGGGCGGCTTGTCGCCGCCGTCAGCGGCCGACGCCGCCTCCACGGCCACCCTCAACGCGGCGGCCTGGGGCGCAGCCGCCCAGGCGGCCGCCCTTGAATGCCTGGCCATCGGGCTGTTGGCTTGCCCGCCTCCCTCCTCAACAGGCGGTGGAGATGCCGCAGACTCGGGGTCAAAGGCCCTGTGGGCGACGGCCGGGCGGTGGACGGGCGGCGGGCGGGCGGACGCGGTGGTTGGGGCGCTGCAAGCGCTGGCCGGCGCGGCTTCAGCCGCGCCCGCGCCCTCTGCCACCCGCCTGGCCTTTGCGGCGGACGCCGCGGCGGCCGAGTTGCTGGCCTCTGTGGCATCCGATGGCGCCTCCGCCCGGTCCGGCGGCACAGGCGGTGGCCTGGGCAGCCTCATCCTGGCGCCGGGCGGCCTGGCGGCCGCGGTCGCGGCCGCGGCGGGGCCCGCCCTTACGGGCGCCGGCTTCGCCCTCGACCCGGACACCGGCGCGCCCCCGCCCTCCGCTGCCGCCCCGCTGGCTGCTGCAGCGAAAGCGCTGGCATCGGCCGCCCGGGGTGGGCCCCACCCGCCCGCTGGTGGGCTGGCGGGTGCCTTGGCGGCGGCCCACCCGGGCGCACCCCTGCTCGCCGCGGCTGCTGCGCCCGCCTCCCCGGCCTGGTCGCCCTCCACCTCCGCCCAGGCGGCCGCCTCCCTGCCCGTCTACGCCTGGGATGTCAGCGCCCTAGAGCGGGGCCTGGGCTCCGACCTGGCCCCGCGCGTCCCGGCCGTCCGCGGCCTGTGCGACGCCCTGCATGGCGCGGCCGCCGCGGGCGCTGCCGCGGCTGGGCGCTCCGCCGCCCTGTCTTCCCTCGCCGCCCTTGTCGCCGTCCGGGCGGCGGCCCCGCCCCCGCCCCGGGGCCCGCCCCGCCCGACCTGGGCAGACGCCGGCCGGGTGGCGGGCGTGGTGCGGGCGGCCCTGGAGGCGGGCGTGGCCGCGGCGGGGGCAGCCAACAAAAATGCGACCTCTCCCAACAGACGCAACCTCACCTCATCCACTGCGCCTCCCCCTCCTCGCCTGGACCCTGTCCCCCTGGCCCGCTCCTTGTTGCTGTTAGTGGACGGCGCGGCGGCCGGGGATGCGGCGGCCGGGCGGCGGGCGGGCAGCCAAGGGTCGGGAGGCGACTGGGGCAGCCACGGGAACGGCCACCCACCGGCCCTGCCCAGCCTGCCCGAGGAGGAAGGGCCGACGCCGCCATCTTCTGTTGCTGGAGAAGATGACGCGTCCGCCGTCACGGAAGCGTCCTTGGGTCTCCTCACCCTGTGGCTCCGCCGCCCAGGCGGCGACGGCGGAGCGGGCGCCGTGACGGAGGCCCTGCTCGCGGCCGCCCTGACCTGCCTGCGGTGCGGGGGCGGGGCGGCCGCGGCGGCGGCCGCCGCGGCGGCGGGCGCCGCCTCCACCACGCGCGGCCCACCTGCCTCGCCGGCCAAGAGAGCGGTGGCGGCCCGCCGCGCCTTGGCGGCCCTCCTGGCCGCGACGGCGTCGGCGGCCGCGGCGGGCCCTGCCACCGCTGCCAGCCACGCGAGCGCCGCCCTCCCCGTCGTTGCGGCCGCCTTGCGCCGGGCGCTTCTGCCCGCCTCCGAGTGGTTGCCCGCCCTGGACGCGGCGGGTTTGGACCCTGTCGCCCTCATCACCGCCGCCGCGGACCAGGCAGCGGCTGTGGCGGCGTCAGGCGGTGGCAGCGGGCCCCCCGCCGCCGCTGCCGCCCGCGCCCTCACCTCGGCCCTCCTCCTCGCCCTCGACGTCGCCCGCTCGCCCGGCGGCCTGGCATCCCTGGCGTCCCGGGGCGCGGGCCCGCAAGCCTGTGCCCTGGCCCGCTGGCTGCTGGCACCGGAGGGCGGGGGCCTGCCAGGCGGGGGCGGCGGGGCGTACGCCCAGCTGGCTGAGCCGGCCACCGCCTCGGCCACCCCTCCCCTGACCGCCGCCCCGCCCGCCTTTTGGGAGCCGGCCCCGTCCCACGGGCACTGGGTGTCCACCCTGTCCCTTGCGGCCGCGGCGGCGCGTGGGGGTGAGCAGCAGGGCGGGCCCTCCCCGGCCGTCGCCATGCTGGCGGCGGCCCAGCCCCGGGTGGTGGGCGCGCTGGCCGCGCTGGGCGGAGGGCGGCGGGCGCCGGCCTCCTCCACACACCACGCCCAGCCCAACCCGCCTCCTCCCGGCGGCGGCCCCTGGTTTTCCACCGCCACCCCGCCGCCGCCGTCTACCACCCTGGCGTCCGCTCGGGAAGCCGCGGCGGCAGCGGGCCTCCTGGAAGCGGCGGCGGCGACCGGCGGCGGGCTGGGCGCGTGGGAGGCGTCCCTGCCCGGCTCGCCCGCGGAAGCGCGCGCCGCGGCCGCCCGCTTCCTCGAAGCCGTCGCGCGCGGGGGCAGCGCCCCGCCCGCGGACTTGCTGTCGGTGGTGGGGCTGAACAGCGTTGCTGCCAGCCTGCCGGTGGGCCTCATCCTGGCGGTCACTCCCGCGGAGAGGCTGGCAGGCCGCCGCCCAGCCCGCTTCCCGGGCGGCCTCGGCCGGGGGGGCGGGGGCGGCTGGTTTGGGGCGGGCGTGGTGGACGCAGATGGGGACGACGAGGGGTGGCGGCCTCCTTCCTCCGCCCCTGCCGGCCCGCCAGGCGGTGCTGCCGCAGCTGCTCCCCTGCTGCCCCCCGGCGTGCCCTCTGCCCTGGCGGCGGTCACCGCGGCCAGCCTGTACGCGGCGGCCGGGCGGGCGGCAGCCTTCCTGGCGGCCGCTGCGCCCGCGGTGGATGAGGATGAGGCGGCTGGAGCGGCGGCAGCAGCGGCGGCGGCGGCGGTCGACTATCATGCCGCCCCGCCTTCCACCTCTCCGCTGGGGCCCGAATGGCCGGACCCGTCCGCCGTGCTGGCCCTCGCGGGCGTGGCGGTGGGCGTGGCGGAGGCGTTGCCGCCCGCGCTGGCAGCGGCAGCGGCCGCGGCCGCCGCGGGCAGCGGACCGGCCCTCGGCCCGGCCGCCCTGGCAGAAGCCGCCCGCGCCGCCCGGGCGATGCGCGGCCTGCTGCGGGCGTGCGTGACCCTGGCGGCGTCGGCCGGCGTGCCCCTCAGCGACGGCGACGCCGCGGCGGCGGACGCGGCGGCCGCCCGGCTGGGCGAGTGGGTGCGGGCGGACGAGGTGTGATGATGATTGAGAGACGGGGTGTGCAGCGAGAGAGATGGCGTGTGACCACCACCAATTCCTTTTCCTAGAGTCAAGGACCATCGAATGAGAAGGGGTAGGCAGGCGCCCTGGTGTGGAAGCAGGGCGGAAGATGAGGGATGGGGAGAGAGAGAGAAGAGCAGGCGTTGAGAATCACCTCACTCTCACTCAACGTTTCGAGCTCCGCCGCCCCGGGCTGGCCGGGTCCTCCTCTCCTCCCCCTTTCCTGTGCGCTCCTGGGGAGACCTTGAGAGAGTCCATCGATGGACGTGTCCTCTGAGCCGCCGGCCGCGCCAAGCGGACTTTCGGGCGCCGGCGGCGGGCTATCGAGCGAAACACCCACCATCGGCACGACTTCCACGGCCCCACTCTACAGGAAAGATCACGCGGACGCGTCCGTGCTGGCCGTCAGCGTGCCGGTGCGTCTTTTTTTTTTTTTGGCAGGCTTGCCGAGGCCTCTGGCCATCCCCCTGCCGGGTCGGTGGGCCAAATTGAGGCCCAGCGCGGCCCGGGGGCGCAGATCACGTGGGGCGGGCGTGACCAAGTGGTCTCTGACCACTTTTTTTTTTCCATTCACAACACAGACCCTCCAGCGCTGGCTCCTCCACGCCCCGGCCGACGCTCAGCTTGCCTGGCTACACCAGCTCAATGTGCGCATCGACGCTGTCTTGGAACGGGTGCCGGCGACCAAAGTGGCGCTGACAGGTGATAGAGAGAGCAGAAATTAAAAAAAAAAAAAAAGGCAAAAAAAATGGGGAAAAAAGGCAACGCTTATCCTCTTACTCACCACTTCCTCCCAACCCCATCAAGGCAACTCCATGCTCTTTGTCTCGGGCGCCGAAAACGGTGACGCCGACCACGTGGCGACCCTGGTGCGGCTGGCCGACGAGCTGGACGCGCTGGGTCGCGGGGGCGGGCCCTCGACGGGCAGCGGCTCGTCCTCCCGCAGCAGCGGCGACACTGGCGGCAGTGCGGGCTGCGGCGGCACCCCGCCCACAACCCCGCTCCGCCTGCCGGGCGGGCAGCCCCTCCGCTTCCAGATGGGCCTCCACGCCGGCCCCGTCGCGACGGGTATCCTGGGCACGGCCGCCCTGCGGTACGGCGTGTACGGGCCGACCGTGACCCTGGCCCGCGCCCTTGAAGCCGCGTCGGCGCCCGGGGTGCTGCGCGCCTCGGACGCGGCCGTCCGCCGCCTGGGCGGCGTTGCCGGGGCCGCCCCCGGTTCCGGTTCCGGTTCTGCGGCGGGCCTGCCTTCCTCGGCGGGCCCCCTAGAAGCCGCCGCCGCCGCGGCGGCGGCGGCCGGCTGGCTGGACGGCGGCGACCTGGTCGTCGCGGTGGGTGGGGATGGTGAGCCTGGCGCCACCGCCGGCGCCCCGCCAGCGCCGGCCCCCTATCGCCTCCCCACCCGCGTCCGCGGCCGCGACGCGGGGCTGGCCCCCCTGGCCGCCCTCCGCGCCGCCGCCGCCGCGGTCGGGGACGGGTCGGACCCGACTGCCCGGGGCCTGCCGCCCAGTGCCGCGCGCGCCCCGCCCTTGGCGGCCGCCCTTGCGGCGGGCGTGGCCCGGGCCCGGGCCGCCACGGACGCGGCCGTCTTTGGGGCCGCCCTGGCGGGGACCGTCCTGTATGGCGGGCTGATGGCCGCGGCCGGCCGCCTGGTCTCCCTGTCGTCCGCCCGGGGGGGGGGCGGGGCCGCCGTCCTCGCCGCCCTTTCCCCCTCCCACCGGCTTCCTACCCGCCGTGCCGGCGCCGGCCGTCGCGGCGGCCTGCCTGGTGTGGGCGGCCGCGCTCGGGGCGGCCGGGTCGCCGGGCTATGCGGGCCCGCCCCGGGACGCCCTGGCCCTGGGCCTCCGGGCCCTGGCCTCCGTCCCGCGCGTTTGGCGGGTGTACGCGGGCGTGCCGGGGCTGCTGGCCCGGGGCGTCGCGTCCGCGACGGCGGCGACGGGCGGGCCGGCGGGCGCGGTGGGCGGCGCGCTCGCGGCCGGTGCGGCCGTGGCTGCCGCCACTGCGGCCGCCTGGCCGCCCGGCTTGCGGGCCGGCCTGGCCGCCGCCGCCCCGCAAGCCGCCCTGGCCGCCCTCGTCCCTGTCCCTTTGCCCGCAGCCCTGCGCGCGGCCGCCGGGTGTGCGGCCCTGGCGGCGGCTGCGGCGGCGGGCGGCAGCAGTGGTGGTGGTGGGTGGCCATCACTCGACCCGGCCGCCCTGCTCTCCTACGCGCTCCTCGGCATGGCCGCGCCCATCCTCCTTCAGGCCGGCACGGGCCGGGCCGCCATGCGCCGCATGCTGAGCCAGCTGACGGCTTAATATCAACACAATCAAAGCAGTATGATATAATTACATCATAAAATGAGTGCGGCTTGTGCATGGCGTGTTTCTATCCTTTTTGGCGCGTCCTCTCTCTCGGGTGACCCAGCGAGAGAGGACGCGGATCACAACCCCCCCTCTTTTTTTTTT
>Ga0315289_10000757_pt1 | contig 49625 bp, 75 predicted proteins | sample YL17G11_40_MG_FD_203452 | JGI IMG/M metagenome (GOLD analysis project Ga0315289, IMG submission 203452) | Sediment microbial communities from Yellowstone Lake, YNP, Wyoming, USA - YL17G11_40 | ecosystem: Environmental > Aquatic > Freshwater > Lake > Sediment | place: USA: Wyoming | collected...
CTATGGAGAACACATGGATAACCAACGCAAATTTGACCCATCCTGCCGCTATAACCTCATGATAGTCTTTGACCAAGAAGCCGGTCCGGAGGAGACCCTGGTGGGCCTATCCGCCGAGAGGGTATTGGCCGAAATCGAGGCCAGACGTCCACGTGTGCAGGACCACAACGTATACATTGAGAATTCCGCGACCGGAATGCTGTGTGGGCTGAAGTACCTTTAATCAAAGAGAATGCGTGTACCACCAATCATTTTTTGTGATAGCTAGACCGGAACGCGGCAGCGAAACCCCAGGTCCCAGATTTCTGCAGTTGGAGCCTGAGGGGCCAGCCAGCTGGATTCTTGACCCACTGAAGGCCTTGCACTGGGCGGACGTCGGGGAGGCGACAGACTTCCTTGAGGTTGAGGGCCAATTTGTTTTCAATCTGGACGATACGTGCGCAGTCTACCGACTTGACCTGAATGTTTCGATAGCGCCTGGAGAGTGATATGGACGAGAAGGTTTGGGTGGCCCTATGCAGGATGCGTGTAGAGGACGACAAGGAAATGCTGTTGCTAATGATGGAGGAAGGTGGCTCTTCCGTCTCGGCCTGGAAGAGTGAGCGTGAGGCGCTGGGCTTCTTCGAAGAGGTTTACGACAGTTACCACAAGCGTGATGCTACCTGGAGCGCGTCGGTTGTGGTTAACTGGCTAAGCTATTGTTACTCGGTGGTCGCGGTGTCTGGTCTAAAGGAGCTTCGTCAGCATATCGTGGCGGAGGATTCAAGAGTAGTGGTCGCCAGCAGCGTCGCAGGTCGGGTAACTGGTGCAACCACCCGGCCTGGGGCACTGAAATACTGGGAGCGTGGTGCTAAGCCCAGACTAGTTGGCGGAGGATTATCCAATGAATAGGCCATCACCTGCCCAGGTGTCACAGCAGGAACCTTGCGCAGAGCTAGCCACTGTGTGGGCTAAGAACATGGACAAGACTCAGGCTTGTAAGTGTGGGGGGGGGACCCTCCATTGAGGAGTTCAAGAAAGCGGTGAGTGGTTCAAAAGGTGGCAGTGCGACAAGTGTGCCAAAAACAAGCGGTACTAGGTTGAGGCCGGAGTTCGGTGAGAACCCGGCCTCTCAACAGGTTAGTAGTGATTTCGAGCGATTAAGCCTGCATCCCAACAAAATCCTCGCCGCCCTCCCCCACTCTTGACCAGTTGAGGGTCAAGATAACCCCCAGGGGGATTACTAAAGTTCGAAAACAAGCTAGCCGAAAAGTCTAAAACTCTTCACCGAGGTTCAAAATGCCTACTGAACGTAAGAAAAAGTGTTTTCAGGTCGAAGTGTCAATATCCCACAAAGACCCCAGCATGCCGGTCAGACGAGTGGCGTCCACTCACAGTCTGGATTATGAGTCCTGGCCATCCGCCGCCTCTATAATTGCGGCCGTGATTTGGGCCAAGGCTCAGAAAGACCTGTTTGCCGAGTCAGCCGAAGCAACGGTTGAGAAGGTCATCATTTTCAACCTGTTTCGGATGCCCTTGCCTAATGGGGACATGCACTTCAGTCCTGATAAAACAGCACACATCTTTAGGTGGCCCAGATATGAGGGTGAGACGTGTCGGACCATTGAAGAGTTTTTGGCCGCAATCATCAAAACTGAACGGCGCTCGTCAACTGGACTCACTATGATACATCAAACTCACAAAGCGTCCTAGGCTAAGAAGAATTGCTTGAGCCTGCGCCGTTTGGTTGGACTCGGCGCAGGCTCAAATATTATAAAATAGAGAAAGGACAAAGGACATGGACACACTGACGAGTGAGACCATCGAAGCTGAAGTTAGGAACAGAGTCAAAAACACACTGCTGCGCTATGACGGCGACCTGGTCTACATCCTCGACCGCATCACCAAGCTCGAACACCTAGCAAACGTTGTGCGCCCACACCGCCAGTCTTTATCGCTGAGTCCCCATCACCCCGCAACAGAGTTGGACCTAGCCTTTCGAACACTAGACGAGTGAGACCAACCATGCAGTATGTTTTCGCGTTTTCAGGTCCCCAGGGCTCCGGTAAGTCCAAGATGTCCAGTGCCGCCTTTGAGAAGCTTGCCCGACTGAATGTGGCGGTGGCCAGGTACGGCGTCAAAGACACGTTTACCGCCTACGCTAAAGACATCACGTCAGACCTAGGTGGAAAGTTCGAGGATCTTGCGTCACTCAAGACGATGCAGCTAGCCATCTCGACAGCTGCAGAATCAATCGAGCCAACGGTGTGGTCGAAGCGGTACCTAGACGAGGTAGTCAGGAGACATTCTGGCGGCTGGTCTGTGGTCACGGACGACATCAGGACGTCTATGAACTTTGACACGATGCGTGAGATAGCTGAACGTCCCAACACCGAGGTGATATTGTTTGTGCTCAAAGCCTCGGAAGAATGCCGCAAGGCCAGGGTCAGCGTCTGGCGAGACAATGGTGGATATACAGAGGCTGGCTTTGACTACTCGGAGCCTGGGCTTGTAAAAGTCATCGAAATGGACACGGAAAATACTGGTGAAGAGATGTGTATACTTGCGGTCCAGACACTAATTGAGCAGGTGGTAGCGGAGCATGGCCAAGATAGTTATCAAGGATAATAAAGAGTTTATTAGAACACTCAAGTTGATGGCTGGGTTTTACCAAAAATCAACACTCAAGGCTGGAGTTCTTACCATCACTGTAGTGTCGCCCACTGAGGTTAAGCTCAACGTGGCCAATGATAGCCTTTGTGCAGAGGCCTCCTTTCTGGCTCAAGTCGTCGATGCTACCCATCCTGAGTACACTTTCCTCCCAGACACTTTGTTCCAAACCAAGTGGCCTGGTGGGGATCTTCATCTGTCCTGGGACTCGCCAACTGCCCCGCTTGAAATTAAAGACACTTGGCTCAAAACCAAGCTGAAAGTCTCGACTAGCAAGTCCGATTTTCCCAGTTTAGGAGCCCCAGACCAGCATTTTGCACTGCCACATGCTTTCCTTAAGACCCTGGTGACTTACTTGGACATGCCTTATGTCTATCTCAAAAACAAGCCGGACATCGTGTCAGTGTGGCTGCGCACTGACGCCGACCTTAGGCTGCACGTTTTCGCCGATGACGGCGGATTCGCTATGGCTAAGATGGAAACGGAAATTGTAGCCCCATTCGCTATCGATGAGGTATTACCCTTCTATGCCTTGCAAGACCTGTATTCCAATGCCCATGCAGAAACTCAGTGCACCTTTGGCACTAAAGACTATTCTCTGTTTCTTACCGCAGAGTCAAAGACGCTTAGAGTGCAGTCTATGTCGGATGCCCATTTTGACCTAGACGAAATCTTTGGGGGCCTGAAGACCTGGGAGGCATCTTGCAATTTTTCGCCCATGATACTTCACACCCAAATCCAGACAATATGTAATTTTGTGCCATCTAAAGACCTCCCAGGCAGTACCGTTAAGGTCGCGTTTGACGCCTCTGACATGGCCAAACTAGACCTATCTCTGGTGCACAGAGACATTGGCGAGATAGATGCCAAACTGTCCGGAGTATCCGATTTTTGGACCTATAATGGTGTTAGTCGCTACGTGTTTGACTTGCATCCACCGGCACTTCTAGGGTTCTCGAGCCTCGTCAAAGAGAGCAAGCAGATGTGTAAAATGATGGTGAACCACGAGGCTGTCTACTTCCACACGGATGTGCCCACAACGTTTGGGAAGGTATCAATCAGGTACCTATTCCCAACGGTCGGCTCGAACAACAACTAGGCGGTGTGATGAGTGACTGGAAAATTAGCCAAAGCCGAGATTCAGAGGTCATCATTCGCAAAGTACCAGCTGACGTCCTGGTGTGCAATGAACGCAAAATGATTTATGAGGACAGCCGATTTGCTCTGGAGATTTTGTACCATTCTCCCATCAGGGGTGTGCCCAAACTCCTAGGGTACGACATCAGATTCGACCCAGAATTTCATGGCCGGTTTTTGGTTTTCAATGCCTTTGGCGTGGCCTATCATGAGTGGATTAAGACCAAGGCACCTGAAGAAAAGCTCGACGAAAACGCGCTTCGTTTACTGGTTTACCGCGACGGAGACCGCAGCAACTATCTAGTGGTTGGCCGTTGGAGGACCCCAGCAGTCGAGGTGCCTGTCGATGGCAATTAACAAGCCATTCAACCACCCCGATGAAAACCTCACCTGTGGGGAGTGCCAATGGTTCAATGACGGGTTTAGCTGCTCCCAGGAGCGCCAAGTCACGTCAGCGGAAAGGGCGTGTATGGAGTTTACTAAACCGCTGCCGGACATGGCAGAAAGCCTCAAAACTGATAAGTTTTTGGTGAAGTTGCGAGGAGCTTTTCAGAATCCAAAGTTTGAACTCCCTCACACCATCATTGACGAACTCAACAGGTATATGTTCGACGAAGCTATAAACTTCCCAATGGGCACCTACCAAGAGCTTGAAGCCCTAGCGACCAACCTAAAGAGACTTAATTCGTACTACGCCAGGGTGGGCCAAATATCTACTTACATCACAGACATTAAATACGACTTTGAGGAGCTGCACCGCAAGGCAAGCATGTGGTTGTTTACTAGGTATCCGGTTATTAGAAACCTGAAAAATGACACACAGCGACAGGCCGCTTTTGACGCGGCTATTCCAGAATCGGTGGCGATATCGGTCAAATTACGAAAGGCGAGTGCGGTTGCCGAGACGGTTGACGCAAAACTGACCCGTTCGACTCAGGCGCTCAAAGCTATTCTAAACACTTCCGAGAAGGTGTATGCCTACAAGGAGAGTCTGCCCCGTGGAAACACCCGCCTCTAAGAGGGACCCGCTCGGACCGGAGGAAATGGACGACTTCTATTTTGGTCTAATCAGCGAGATTGTGGGGGTGGAACTTGGGTTTCACAAGGCCAGGGAGAGGTACTCCCAGATGCTGGCCAGCAATGGCATCCGCGTTAATCCGGACGCTCTTACCAAGCAGATTGAGCTGGTCAACGACCGCCTGGTCAGATTTTTGATTGTGAAACACGTTTGCAACAGAGTGGGGCTTTCTGCAGAAGCCGATAATATTATGGCGGCTGAGATTGAGTTGGTTTACCGTTCTCGGGGCCCAGACCCAACCACCCATAAACTAGTGATTGGAGATTCTCAGCGATGAGCAACCAGCTCCCCGTTGGTCAGAGGTATCCCGTGTTTCTGGCCACAGCGTTCGATAAGACTGCCCCAGTCAGCGACGCGATGACTGTGCTAGAGACTAACCCAAGCATGTTGGTGCTACACCCTTTGTTTAACTGGGCCGCACCGAAGCGCGGAAAGGAGGTTCTTGACTTTTTTGGAGAAAGCCTAGCCAGCCTTCCATCTAGTCTAAACCGCTGGGCTCAAATGATTGAAAGAGACTACTGGTCAATTTCCAAGTCATCGGTCCTGGTCTACGATGTGGACCGGTCTCCTGGCGAGCAGTTTTTGGCAGTGGCGGTGATTTACAGAAAACCAATTATTCTGGTCTCAAAAGACTTCGCGGCTTTGCCCTTTGCGCACTTTTCCGGATTCGTTCGTGTAGCAGTGAAACCAGAAGACTTGGTAGCCGCTGTGCAAATGGTAGCCGAACCGATGGTGTCGGCTCTGCATACAAAAATAGAATCGGCAGGCGACTATTCATCGCCTGCCGAATTGTAAAAAACGGCTACACATCGTTTACACAAAGGCAAGAATCTTGTAGGTGATTCCTGAAGTGGCGGTCACCTGAACATATGCCGAAGTGTGAGTCCCCTCAGCAACTTGCCAAGCAGTGAGACTGTTGTTGTTGTAAACGGAAATCAAGACTTTGCTAGGGATAACGCCCAAAGAGTGAGCGTTGTTTTGAGCCGAGCCGTTTGCAGTGATGACAGTGGATGCAAACACTGTAGGTGAGCCCACACCTGTTGCACCCTGCGGTCCGGCACCTGTCTGTCCCGCAACACCCGTTGCCCCAGCCACACCTGTAGAGCCCTTGAGACCTGTGGTGCCTTGAATACCCGTGCTGCCTTGGATTCCGGCACCTGTGGCACCCTGTATTCCTGTCAGTCCGCCGAGTCCCGTGGGACCCATTAGGCCTGTGGACCCCTTAACACCAGTAGTGCCCAGCGGTCCAGTCTGTCCTGCAAAGCCCTGCGAGCCCACTGGGCCCTGCACGCCGGTGTAACCAACAGGACCAATGACTCCAGTTGAGCCTTGGATGCCGTTGGCACCGACGCCGGTCAGACCGCGTAGTCCTGTGATACCCTGCGACCCGGTCGCGCCCTGTGCGCCCAGTGCGCCTGTAATGCCCTGTGACCCCTGCAACCCAGTCTGGCCCTGGTAGCCAACACCGGTGGGCCCCTGTGGGCCGGTGGGACCTCTTAGTCCGGTAGCACCAATTGGGCCAGCCGATGGCCCTGTTGCACCAGCCAAACCCGTGCTACCCTGTACCCCCGCGCCGGTTGCTCCGGCTGGCCCAGTTAGGCCGGGGATACCAGTTAAGCCTTGCGCACCGGTGGCCCCAATAGTGCCTGAGCCGGTCACGCCTTTAAGACCGGTGATGCCCGAGGGGCCTGTTGCACCCAGTCCGCCAGCAACACCTGTCGCGCCAAGTGCCCCGGTAGAGCCTTGCACACCCGCAACACCCGTGGTTCCTTTAAAACCCGTGCTGCCCTGCAACCCTGTTGCACCTTGGAGCCCAGCCGCGCCTGTAAGCCCCCTGACCCCAGTCGCCCCAGCCAAAGCAGCAACCCCTGTTGCACCTTTCGGTCCCGTGATTCCAGAGACACCGGAGGACAGTGGCAATAGAGTCCCCTCAATCAGGGATGCCCAGTCGTCGGCGTTGTTCACTTTAAACCAGTCACCAGCCAAAGTATCATACACCATCGCTGGGTCGTCTTCGCCCTGACCAGCGTTGGCTGCGTAAATAACGAATCTCGACCCATCGCCCAGAAGCCATTTGTTCTTGGAGGAACCGGTGGCATTAGATGTCGGTTTTTTGTCGATGTCTTTAATCATTCTGTCACCCGGTTCAGAGTTTATGTTCACCAAGGCTATCCCAGCAGGTTAAAGATAAACGGCTCAGGAGGCACCTTGGACCCCCTTCAATCAGTGTTAGCCAAGTGGGCAGCTGCGGCGGCCATAGAGACGGGTGTGTCGTCAAAGCTAAAAATGTCCGCCACCTTGAAAAGTATGCTTCAGAACTTGGAGGAAAAGGATGCTGCGAAGCTAGCAGACCTTTCCTTTGAGTTTCCGGGTGATAAGCCAATTGAGATTTTTGAGAAGGGGCTGCAGCTAGGCAGAGCTGCTAAACAGCAGTACGTGACATGGGCAGCCGTTGGAACTCAGAGGTTCTACTTCTTCATCGGCAATGAGTCGGAAGTGACTGTGAAAGTCAGAAACACCATTAAGGAAAACGAGGACCCAAGCACATAATGGAACAGCCACTAACCAAAGCCGACCGGGCAGCCATTCGTAAGGTCATTATAGAGCAAATGAAGGACCTTGCTGCTCAGCTCGAGACCTACAAAAAATCAACTAGCAATGGTGACCGCCTAGCCGACGAAAGCGACGTGGCATCGCGAAATACCGAAGAGGCGGTAATTTCTAAGCTTTTGTCCAGATGCTCTAAGCAACTTAGAATTCATAGCCTGACGCTGTCGGCTGTTAATTCCGAAGATTTTGGGGTGTGCGAAAAATGTGCCGATGACATTGGTTTAAAACGTCTACTCATTAGACCCACCGCAACGTTATGCCTGCCCTGTGCCCAGTCTCATGAACTTGCCAAAAAGAGACACAAGTCAGCTCAAATAGTTAAAACTGGGTTTGCCGACTTTCAGACCAGTGATGAACCCGAGAAGGAAATCACCCCACCTGCCCCGTTACCGGCAGAGTAAAAAGGCGAGTCTCTGCGAAAGGGTCCGTTATAATGTTTTTGATTAAAGTGAGCCAAACCCAGGCGCATTATCAAGGCCTAAGAAACTCTGAGGTCAATGTTACTACCTATGTAACTGGGGGCTGTTTAAGTGACCTACTGAGTAGAGTTGACGAGTCGGATGACTTAGCTCCGGTGAGTCGTGAGCTTCACATCCTTAGTAATCTACCAGGACACTTTCTGGTGGAAAGCCCTCTGCTCAACCAAGACGTTGAGGGAGGACGCCTGTACGAAGTGGTCATTACGCCGCTGAAAGAGGGCGGAGCTAGTTACACAGCCTTCGTTGTAGCAGCCGATGTTGGAGACGCGGTTCTGTTAGCAGAAAAAGCGAACCACAAAACACACCGAGTTCAGTCGGTGCGGTTATTGGCTCCCACCGCTGGTGCCGGTCTTCTAAGAGTAGTCAACGGTTGACTCAGTGCGTTATCTGTGTTAAAATTAGGGGCCTCTAAAATGGAGCCCCTGCATGACCCTATCCAGTGTAAAGCCCGCCGAGAGACTCTACTACCTAATCAACGAGAAGGTGCCGCCGACTAGCTTAAGGCCGTCCTGTGCCAGGTTCTACAACTTGGCCGAGGCGGAAAGCAAAGCTAAAGAACTGAGGGACTCTAACTGGTACGGCCTGACGGGGTGGACCACCATGAAGAATGGTATTGCTATATACGTCTACTCGGTTGGGCCGAGAGACCTGCTGCCCTAGGCGTCACTATTTAAGAAGTCTCATGTTCGGGGAAAGGTAGACCTTCTACTCTAAAGAAGAGTCGGCTTATTTTCCGGTGGACGGGGAGGGCCAGCTCTTGGACTATCGTAAGACCATCATCCACACGCTCAAACGCGCCCAGGATGCCATCAGTGATGGCAAACCACCAGCCGTTGTCGCTCGTGCCACCGCTCGTCGGCTGCAGACTCTCGAGCCACCACCCGAGGAGTCCCTAGAGTTGGTTCTGGCCAGCGTCCTTGACGCCTCTCCAGAGCTGTACAAGCAGGCCATCGCCGAGTTTGGGGGGCCTGGGGTTCCAGAGGTGGTTGAGGTGCTTCAAAGTCTGTTGCAGGACGAGTACCTGCAGCGTGACGTCTACGAGCAGTACGGGTACCTCATCTTCGGCCCTGAGGGCATCGCCGTTCAGGAACATTTGGCCGAACACATGGAAGAGGAAATGCAGCACATACTCACGCTGCAAAGATATATCACTGGGTTTGGTGACACCCCTACTTTCGACAGGCTCCCTATTCCGGTGGTGCCGCCGACACTGCGCGATATTATGGAACTGGACCAGGCCCTGGAACGCCAAGCCGTCGCCAGGTACTCAGCTGTCATCAGCCTTTTGGAGGCTGCGGGTGCTCAGTTTATTCCCCTCAGAGTTGACCTTGAAAACATCGTCTCGCAGGAGCAGGAACACCTGTTCGACCTCGATAGGTGGCTGAAGAACAATGGCTGGAAACTATGACGATGCTTTTGCGTCGGTAAACTCCTTTAAGGATTACCTACGTGACTTTGATACTGGAGTCTTTCCAGAGGAAATCAGGCCTTTTGCCGAGCAGGCCAAGGCCAAGATGGAATCAGTCCTTTTTGACCTCGGTGTCAGTCTGGAAAAGAAGGCCTCCGACGACACTAAAGTCGACCACATCCAGACCGACCTGCGCTCTCAGATGGAGGCCAGTCCGGTCTTTGAGGGCCTCAGCCCTGAGCTGCTGACCACCCTAGCTGAGTCGGCGCTAGAGTCGGGCAAAGGCGTCATCACTGAGGAGCAGCTGGCCGATTTTGTCGTTCACCAGCTGCGCGAAATGTCCGACGAGGACTTGCTGGGTCTGGCCTACACCCCAGACGAGATTCAGTCGGTGGGGCAATCTGTCGTTAGGGCCCCAGCACAGGCATTCCCAAGGGGTAAGCAGATTATCACTGAGATGATGAACACCCCCGTTGGCAGAGAGGAAGCAGTGACTCGCGCCGAAAACGTGATTCGGGGTGACCGCGACCTTACAGTTGAATACCTGAAAGCTTACTATGACGTCTTCGATAATGAGGACCTAGAGCCCAGCGATGGCGAGGAGAAGGAAGATGAGTAAGAGGCATATGGTCGGGTTAATCAACAGCGATGGGGACCTAGTTGGCTACTCCTTGACGATGGATGGGATTAAAGAGGTAATTGCGGAGCCCGACAGCGAGAATGATATCAACCGGTTTGAGTTGATTCTAACGAATGGGAAGGGTGGGGGTGCAGTCCGCGAAGAGAAATGCCAACTATTTTATGACTCTCTCAACCCGGACTACTGGAAGGATGATGGCCGTAAAGAGTGGGAGGACTTCGTCCGTGAGCAAAAAGACAGCGCCGAAGCTAAGCTGGCCGCCGCTGGGATTAAAGTCGTAGCTGGCAAAATAGCGGCGGCTGACGTAGAGCGTGCCACCAAGATTTTGGCTGCAGACCAAACCGCCGTTGCTTCTGCCCGTATGGACGCCTTCCTGGACGACGCCACCCACGCTGTCAAAGACTTGTGGGAGAAGGCATCCAGCCGCAAGATGGCAACGGTTTCCCAGTACGAGCTAAACAGCGCTCTCACTCAATTTTTCTCGGGAGTGAAGTATGACTGGTTTATCAGAGAGGAGGCCGAAGCTGCCACCGACTCGGGCAGAAGCCTCCCCAAGACCATCAAGGCGTTTGGCGCTTCCGCCTTTGAACGGTTCCGCAAAGCGATGTCAGGACGCCTGCAGTTCGTGAACGACGATGGACTGGTAATGGTCTACACTACCACCGACGAGCACGTGGCTACCTTCGTTGTGGCTAGTGGCGACCTTTTTTGCTCCGAACGACTATATGCGCAACTTTCCAGGGTAGACTGATTTGACCACCATCCCGTCAGATACTGTCAGCAGGCCCAGCCCGGAAACCCCGGCTGAGGCTCGCCGTATCTTCAGTCCGGACAAAATCAAGAATCTGGTCAAAATTAAGGTGCAGCAGTATATCGAGTCGTTCTTCCACCGTGCTGGCGAGAACTTTGGACTACTCCAAATCGTTAGCCCCCGTTCGGTGCAGTACAACATTGAGAAGTCTTTCGACCCGAATACCGACCCGACGCAGAGAAAGCTCCAGATTGCACGTTATTTCAACGACCTGCGAGCCATTTTGCCCTGCATTCTGGTCGTAGACGGTGGTGTTAAAGCAACGCACCAGTCAATTGGTCTTCTTGGTAGTGGTAGGATGCACAACGGTAGCTGGGTTGGCAAATACCCAGTAACCAGAACCATTCCACTTACCATACTAATTGGTGCCCGCGACGTCGACGAGGCCGACGAGATGTCTGGCATCGTCAGTCTATTGTTCAATGAATGCCGCAATCTGGCCGGTGGAAACTACCTAGTGTCCGACCAGCAGCGTGGTGAGACCTGGGTTATCATGCTGCCCAACGGCCCGGTCGATATCGACCCGTTGTCTGACACGCCACTCAACAACGACCCCACTGAAAAAATCTGGTACACCCAATGCCAGGTGGAGGTCTATTTCGAGGATTCGTTTTCGGTCGGGGCTCAGTCACCTACCATAACGGCTGGGCAGGGTCTGACTTATAGCATTACCCCAGCCACAGGCAATGAAACGTCCCAGTACATTCCCGAGGGCGAGGGAGGCATCGCCGACCCAGCTGATAACCCAGCCCAGCCAGGAGTAGGTCCAGACACTGGGGTGACTGGCATGAGCGCTGCCTACAACACCGCCACACGACTCGTCAACAGTGGAGTAGGCGGTGCCGGCTTCATTTCTATGAATTTTCCCACTGGGGCTTTGCCAGTTGACAGAGGCCCTATAGGCACCCTGCTCGACCAAATGCCTCCTACCATTGATTGTCCGCCTAGCGTCAGGGTGAATGACCAGACAGTGGTGCTTTTCCGTAACATGCAAGCTCACTATGTCACAGCACTGTCAGACTCACGTCTGGCCACCATCTCCCCCTCTGGCATCCTGACGCCTAAGCGCCCAGGGCGGGTCGACATTCGTGTGTTCGACTATAAAGGCCGACCCCAAAACCCGCTAATTGCCCAAAAGACGCTGACCATCACCGCGTTTTGATTTAGACCTGTTTTCCTCGCGAACTCTTTCAGGTCGAACGCGAGGAAGCCAGCCTCCACACTCAGAGGTTGTGTTTATATAGATATCCCGCGACCCCGATGGTGATTTGGTGTGCACTAGGGCAAGGGTTTTCTGCACACAGACTCCGGTGATAGGCTATGATGCCCGGCTCTCCAAGAGCTGTCGCGTCTTCTGGCAAGTTTTTTTGGCACCACTTATAGTAGCCGGTCGGGTTGCTGCCGTCGGCGACAACAACCCGGACCCCATAGGGTGGCCATCCCGCGTCCAGGCAAAGGTCGGAGAAATGGTTTAGCAGCCCAATCATCGAGTTGTGACTGCCACCATGCAAGACCTCCTCCAGGATGTACTGCCAAGGCGTCTCCAAATTATACACGCTTCTAGTAATCACTGTGCATGCTACATTTAGGAGCCGTTGCGGTGTGTGGCGTCTGCCCCACATACGCCAGCCCTCTACAATTTCTTGGATTGGGGTGCCGGCAGCAGACAGGGCAGCGAAGGAAGTCTTCAGGTCGTCTCTAGTGTGGCGGGAGTAGACAAGCTTAGCAATCTCTGGTCGAACAGTAGCCATTTTCCGTCTCTATTCTTTGACCCTCGCGATTTACAGTGTATATGATACCCCCGAGGTCGGATATCCACTGGTGAGCCAAACCCAGGAAAGGTGGCACACTGTGTTATACCACGCCCCGGCCCGAACGGCAAGTCTCTTGTTGACTCGCATAACTAGTTATTCCGATTCCTAAAACACCATGCAAGAAAGCCCGTGGTGGGGCAAAGCGCAAAAATAGGAGTCTTTATGCAGTTATGGTTGAAGCCATCGTCAGGTCTGTTCCAGTTCTTTCCAAACGCAGCATTCCCAGGGTCGGGGCGAGGCAATACACCCTTCAGATGAACGTGTTGGACCTCCCAAGTGGCTTTCCCTTGAGGGCGAACCCTAGGACCCCCGAAGATAGCGCCCGAGACGTTAAGTCGATGGTTAAGACTTTGCTAGAGGCCCAGGGGAAGTTCATCGACTTTAACTCGTCGATAGCTGCTGTCGCGGAGTGTTTCTTAGGGACCCAAATCATCCAGGGAGAGCTTCACGTCGGTTTCGAGGTCAACGAAAAGACCCAAGGTATTGTTAATGGTGGCCATACCCACTTGGCAATTCAAATCGGGAAAGAGAGGGCAGAGAAGGCTAGGGTGGTTCTCAACGACGAGGTTGCGATTTCCATCACAATAGGCCTGCCCAGCTCCTTGTTGCCGGATGTGTCTCGCTTCAAAAACAGGAACAATCTGGTCAAGGAACGTCTGTTCACCAACAAAGAGGGGAAATTTTCAATGGATGGAGAAAAAGCTTGCCGGACAGCCCTACGTGGTTGGTTTTGGGGACAAGGCGAAGTCCACTGAGGTTCCGGTGGGAACGATTGTGAGGCTGATGGTTGCGGCCATCCACCCAGTCGAGGGTGCTCAACCCGTCAAAGTGTATAGCTCGTCGGGTTCGTGCCTGAACACCTACCACAAGAAATGGGCTTTGTTTGAGCAGCGGTTTCAGCATGTGCTGCCCGAGTTACTAACTCTGCGCGACCTCATCCTTTTATGCGCACTTAAAGCGTACAATGCGGCCGGCGGGAAAGCGCGGGCCTCCTGGGTCTTCGGCTTTGTCAAGGGGCGCAAACGCACCAAACAGCGGGACAACCGTGAGACGCTGCTTTTGTTTTCAGGAAGCCATCGAGCCGAAATGGAGGTAGGTCTGGATGCCTGGGTGCTGTACGCGGTTTTCGCGGCATACCGCCCTTTGCTGTCGCTGGACGAGCTTGGGAGCTTCCGTTGGGTAATTCCATATTCTGAGGTACCAGCGTTCGTGAACTCTACCCTTGGCGTAATGCTGAGGAAAGTCTATGCAGACCATGGGGTGAGTCACAAGAGCGGTTCCTTTTGGAAGGAACTGGTGGACATCACCAAGGGGAAATTGGCCGATATGAGGATTGCCCCAGCGAGGATGCAGAACTCGCCGCTTAAGACTGGGCGAGCCCGTCCCCGGCTAAAAGCCGAGCTGGTTGAGGCCCCTCTCGCCAAATATTTCAGCGAGGTGCCGATTAGCTCATCATCTCACGTCGGGGCGTAATCCAAATCGGCAGTAGGATGCCTTCATCTACGCGCCTGGGGTCAAAGCTGATTACAGGCGTGCTGCGTGCATAGGGCTCGTCTCCGGGCTCGGCCTTGAACGGGTCTATCATGTATTTGTCACCTTGGTCAACAATGTGTTCGGCCACCGACCTAACAATCTGCTCGTAGTCTAGGTTAACCTCTAGTTTGTCATCGTCTGGCAGCAAGATTATCATGTGCCACTCATTTAGGCTCCGCGTTTTTTGGGATTTTGGCCATACACGTACAGTAAAAGCCCTAATGGCTTCGGGAGTGACCCGGCCAAAGTCGCAGTCGAGGTCCTTTGTCGGGTAGCCCGGGGGATACACGATCATGCGATACTCTCATCAGTTGGTGTTGTAAAATCAATTTAAGAGCGAACCACTTTGGAGAACCCCGTTGAGCGATTTAGTAGCCAATCCTAGGTATGAAAGCTTGGATAAATACCTAGCCAAACTGGAAGTTGTCAAAAAATTACCTAAAGACCAACCTGGTTTATATGTTCATGCAGGTTGTGGCCCACAGGTTCTAGATGGATGGCTCAATGTTGACAAGTACGAGCAGCGCCCAGGCATCTTTAACACTGATATGGCCAACATCCCGCTGGCTGAAAACTCAGTCAAAGCAATTTATAGCTCGCACGCCCTTGAGCATCTGCCTATTCGCAGGGCTAGAACTGCTCTGCTCAACTGGGGCAAGATTCTGGAACCTGGCGGAGACCTTTATCTGGCAATCCCCGATTTGGAACAAATCTGTCGGGCGATGCTGTCTGATGAGTTTTCTGACGATGCCAAGGAAAACTGGTACTTTTACACTCTGTTTGGTTATCAGGTAGACCCCAGCAAGTATTCCCAGTCTCGAGACCTGGACCTTCCAGAGGACCCAGGCCAATTTCATGTCAGTGGGTTTACCCAGCGAAGCCTTACCAAGTATCTGGCCGAGGCTGGGCTGGTTGTTAAGGAAATGTTTACCTATAACGGCTGGGACACCCTGTCTTTTTTCACTCATGCCCGCAAGGAGACCCCCTAAGCACACCCGGTTAGGTTTAGAAAGACCCACGCCGGACAGGGCTGGTTCTTCACTCACGCACGTTAGAGGGGGTTTTCCGTGAGCAAGGATAGAATTAGCGAAATGCTCATGGCGGAAGGCAAAGATGCCATCACCGCCATCGTGAAGGGTCTAGTGGACCACCCAGAGGAGGTTCAAATCTCTGCAGTTGCAGGTAGTTGTGTGCTGTTTAGCATTTCTGTGAACCAGTCAGACCTGGCCAAAGTGATAGGCAAAAAGGGTAACAAGATTATCAGTATTAGAAACATCATCAGCGGTATTGGTGCCAAACATCGCCGCCGTATCGTGGTCGAGATTATTCAGGATAACTGGTCTAGGACCGACTCGGCAGACGAGGTTTAAATCTTTGAGCCGCTCCAAAGGTGTGTACTTGCAGAATTTTCTTATCGGCGTTGTGATTGTGGCCACGATGTTTTTGGTCTTTACGGTGGCCACGGCTATCAACATGTTTGTTTTGGAACACGCTGTTCGTTACCTAAATAATTCTCAGTCATTTTTGGGTCGAGCGACAGTTTTTTCTGCCTCCATCCTGTTTCTATTTTTGGACCTTGTGTTTCTAATAAACTTCTTTGCCGCTTCCGTGAAGTTCAGTCAGTTTGTTTATTACAACACAGGTTATGAAATACCTTGGAAGACCTAAAAGAACAATTGTATTTCGTTGTAAACTCTCTAGACCCCTCGGTTCCTCAACCCATATGTCTATGTTGGCCTCCGCATTCGCCCTGCTTCAAGGGCTCGCATCGCACCAGGAGCTGGTTCAAAAACTGCTAGGCTTGGTGGCAGTTATCTGTCTTACTCTGGTCTGCAGGTCCCCTCGCCCGCCTAAGCCACCACGCCGCAAACTCCCTTAGTTTAATGGTATATCCACCAATACAAAGGAGAAATGCCAGACACAACAGGCTCAATCTGTTTTGTAGGGTCTATAGGCGCTTTCCACCGTATGCATGGAGCATACTTTCAGAGGGGCTAGACAATGGGCTACCAAGTCATTGGCGATTCGACTCAACTGGTTAAACACCTAGCCAGGAATCACGTCGACAGCTACCTACTCATCTTTCCAGGTGGCAGATGCCTCCGCGCAGACTCGCTTGATGATGAACTCATCGAGATGACCCTGGAGGGAGAGATGGAAATTATCAAATTTGACGGGGCCATGTGTTATAGACTCTCTAGAGACGGCCAAAAGTGGGTTGCCGTAGATGATGTAGAGAGTGTAGAGTTGGTGCTTGAGGATTGACCGAGCCTAAGGTTAAGCAGCCACCAGTTGACGCGGGGCCTGGTGGCTGCTTACTGTTTTGGAAACTTTACATAGGCTCTTAACAAGGAAGTGATTATGCTGAAAGCTTACTTAATTTCAGTGCTTGTGCTTGTCCTTAACATGTCCCGCGCCTATGCGGACTCCAAGCACATTAACATGTTGGTTCTTGGCGACTCCATCAGCCAGGGCACTGACGCAATTGGAATCGGCATTTTCCCGGACTACAACTGGGCCACTGGCTCAAAGGTCGAGTCGCACCTGTTAAAGCTTAGAAAACTTGGGTACGATGTAGACTTCTTCAATGCATCCATACCTGGAGCACACTCGGCTTTGCTGGGCACCGAATTGGCAATGGCCCCAACGCTGACTCCAGACTACGTCCTTCTGGAGATAGGGGCTAATGACCTGTGCGCTACTAGCCCCAGTGACGACACGATAGGCAATGTCGCTGGTGCACTTCGCACCTTGATTTCGGCTAATCCAGACGTCAAAATCGTGATGGTAGCAATCCCTAAGCTTTCTGCTGTGTACGAGAGCAAGAAGTCTAGCCGGTACTGCCAGTTTATCTGGGCCACCATACCGCTGTGCCCTGCCTTTCTAAGCCCCTATCTGTCTGACGCCCAGCGGAAAGTAAACCAAATTAAAGTCGACGCTGCCAACCAAGGTTTCAAAGAGCTGAGCGAACACTTTGGTCCGAACGTTCACTTTGTGGAGGAGGCGGGGGAAGAAACGGTCAAGGCCGAAGATGTCTCCAACTTTGATTGTTTTCATCCATCAGTTCGGGGGCAGCAGCACCTGTCCGATGCAACGTTCAAGCCGGAGCTATTTCCCTAGCCAGTCACTTGGGGATTTTTGTTACCTAAGGCAGCCGCCATTGTTTGGACACCGGCTTGGTAACATTTCACCCCATATTGCACCAATTCCGCTGACTCTGCACTATCTCTAAATGGGGTATACTCTAGCTCAATCGTGCATGCGAAGTGGGCAGTGTTCGGATTGGTTATGTGTTTAATCAGTTCGGCTTCGTGGATTCTTTCGTTGGGCGTTCACGGGCTAAACTCTTGCGCCGCGAACTACGGCTCGGCTATTTACAATAACCATACTGATGCCGCTAAAGTCTCTTGCTCTCGTCGCCCAGAAAAACTCGAACCCGCCAGTCTCGCCAGTCACAAGTGGTGACGGCGCCCTGTTGAACGATTTCGATAGAACTTGGCCTAAGCGAATGTAAATAACCCCACATCACCTCGTCGTCCCACGTCTTCCCCCACAGGTCTCGCAAAACCGGGGCGAGGTCAAAGCCCGTGCGTTTTGCCAGCGGTGGGCCGCTTGGAATCATTGGTTGACTCTGGTCGCTCATACTGGCATCCTTGGTTAGCTCGGTCTAAGATGGTTCTGGTGCTTTTAGAGGCCTTTCATCCGTGGTGGTGGTTTTTTCTTAGCTATTTCCTCTTTTTCTTTGGGGTCCAGCGGCGGGACGCCGTGAAAGTCGTAGAAGGTCATGTTTGCTAGATTCCTACCTAGCAGGAAGTTGAAGGGCTCAGCGCCGCGAGCTTTCTGCTGGATGATTTCTACAATCCCAGACTCTTTCTCTTTCTGTCCTGACTCCCAGGCCCAAATAGTGTGGGCGTTGGCTTTGATGGCCTTGGAGTATTTGATCTTCAGCTCCTCGTCATCCAGCTGGCACAGCAGAACCACTAGAGCGTTCAGACCGTTTGCGGCAAGCTTGGCCTGGCGAGTGTGAATGCCCAGCATCTCGTGCATGGCCTTTCTGTCGTCCATCCTCAATAAGCCCAGGTAGTCAATGTAGACCACATCGTAGGCGTACGGTTTGATTTCCATCGAAATCTCGGGCATTATCAGTTCCCGGTCGCCTGGGGTCCAAATAGTGAACCGATTGCTGCCACCACTACCTTCGAGAAACTCCTCCCACTTCTTTAGGATGTGGGCTTTCGTCGCCTTGTTTAGGCGCTTGAGAGAGATGGAGTTGTGGTCGATAGCCGAGATAGACGACAACGCCCTGTGCATCATTTCGTAACGGTCCATCTCATAATTGAGATAAAGTACATTGTAGCCCATCAGATAGTGGTTAAGAGCCATCTGCAGAGCCATGGCTGATTTGCCGCCACCTGGTGGCGATGCTAGAACCAGAACCGACCGTCTCCTGAACCCACCCGACCTCTTGTCGTACTCGGCAAACCCAGAGGGTATGATTTCCTGGTCTTCCTCGTCCAGGTGAGCAGCCATTTCAGCGACCAGCGCGTCTTTGTCCTTTCTGCAGTAATGCTTCATCTCGTTTTCGTTAGTGCCTGCGTGACACTTCTGCAGCATCGTCTCCATTGATAGCACTATCTGGTCAACGTCTGGGTCCTGAGCTTGCATGTTCTCTACAGCTGACTGGGTAGCTTGTAGAATGATGCGGGCTTTGCGATATTTGTTGAGGGCTGTCACGGTCGAATCAATGTCGTCCTCTGATTCTAGTGGCGGCACCACTGCGCAGACGAAGGCCTTGGCCGAATCCGACAGCGCGTCGTCGTTTCTTAGAACATCAGTGCTTGGGATGGCCTTACCCGCAGCCAGGAGAATCATGATGCGACGGTAGACCTCTTTGGCCTGGTCCGAGCCGAAGAACTCCTCGCTCACCTTGGACAGCATCATGGCCCGCTTGCTGGAGTCGCAGGCAGTTTTGATGGCCAGGACCTCAACATTAGCATCAAATATCTTCATTAGACTACTGCCCTAGTTACTGGTTTGCCTAGTTGGAAAATGGCATCAGGATAGACCCCTAGATGCTGGACCGCGAATTCGAGGGCATTAGTGGCTGAGAGTGTGATAAACACTGTTGCACCACTGAGTTTACTGTGGAAATCCCTGGCGATACTCAGCCTTTTGGCATCAGACTGGGCGTTTAGACCAGAGATAATCCCCAGACCGATGTGACCACTGTCTCCCCGCAAAAAGTCCCAGTCTGGAAAACCGGTGTCCACCCATTTGAGCCTGGGATACTCGCCCCTGCTAAACAGCAAGTCCTGATATTTTCTGCACAGTTCCACGGCGGCCAGCTTGGCCGGGTCCTCAGTGGGGTGAGATCCAAAAATGTACACCCCACCCAGAGTTAGCATGCTAGGGTCGAGCAGTAAACTTTTGTAGAACTCAAACTGTTCCGGCGCTTCCACCACTGTTGGGATACGGGCGTTGGTTTCGGTTTTGGCCACCATTTGGCTAAACCTCATTGCGTCCAGGTCAAACTTTTTCTTCAAAGTCGCTATCGGGGCACCGGACAGCTTCAACAGTCGGTCCATTTTGGACAGTGAGTGGTAGGCTCTTGCGTTGTCAACCATAGGTTATCTCGAAGTTTTCTTCATTATAGACTTTTTTGCGGGTGCCTAGGCAGGCCTCTAGAATGTGGTGGTTATCCACAAAGTCGACGATGTAGGCCATGTGCTTTCCCGGGTAAACAGTCCGCACCCTGCACAGTTCTTGGTAGTAGTTCGGGGCGTTGGCAGTGGGCGAAGCACAGAAGAACGCGGAAAACCTCGGTAGGTCGATACCAACTGTCATGGTCCTGTTGGCCACCAAGACCTTGGTTTTGCCGTCTCTGCATTCGTCCAAACACTTGTCCCTATGTTTCTGACTTTTAAATGATTTACCATGGTAGGCGGCAGCCGGAATGCCTAATCCTTTCAGTTTTTTCACCATGCTCTCGATATGGGCGGTGCGGTCTGCCACCACAAAGCAGTAGTGTCCGGCATCGACGTAGGCTTTAACGAACGACACTATCAGGTCGGTCCTAACGTCGTCTTTCATAATCAGGTCATGGACTTTGTTGAAAAACATTTTGGGGTTTCCAGGGACCTTACCAATGTTGAGCCCTGTCTTTACCACACGCACCTGGACTGGAACCTGGTCGGACCGGCCCTCTGCCAGCACCGGCCCAAATATGAATTCGTTTTGGATATGCATCCCGTCTTTCCGTTGGACCGTTCCCGTGACACCTAGACGTACTGCGCTATTAAACGAACTCACCACCGCCGTGTAGGTCCTAGCGGTGGCTTTGTGAACCTCGTCGACGAAGACTGCGCCAAACACATTTTTGACTGTGGACAGTTTTTTCCAAGCCTTGTCATTGCTGGTGAACGATTGGTAGGTCATAATGGCCACGTCCAGCTCGTAGAGGTCATCCCAATCTTCAATGATATCCACCACGCGCCGGTTGGCGGTGTATTCCAAGTCTAGGGCATTAGAAAACTTTCTGAAAGATGCTAGCATCTGCTTGCTCAGGTCCACATTGTGTGCGAGAAACAGTGTTTTCATCTTTAGATGGCAGGTTAGATAAACGAGCGTGATGGTTTTGCCGAACCTAGGTGGTGCGTCTAGGAGCCCGTTGAGGTCTGTTTTCAGCAGGGCGTCAACTGCGTCCTGCTGTTCTTTCTTGAGACTGCCAACGAACTTTAGGCCACTGCCTTGAGGTGTCGGAATACTAAGTGTCCCCATCATTGCTCTGGAGCGCTGGTCGTCCAGGGGCATTGATGCAAAGTGCTTTTTGAACAGTCCCTGGTTACCCCGGGCGAACTCGTGACATTCGGTGATGGGCTCGTACCGAAAGAACTCGAAGTGCTGCTCCTCGTCGTCCTTGGTGCGGCCTTTGACCGTAGCCTTGTAGTCCTCGGTGGCCCCGAAAGGCACCATGCATGAGGGGACAATTAGCTTTTCAGCCAATATGATTCTGTCTTTCAAAATTGAAACCTCTACTTCAGGGGCAAGCCAGAGAACACGTTCTGACTCGCAGCGGGGATCGGGTCCATCCGAGACACCGCTGCTGCCTTAGCTATAGTGGTTTTAACCTGCTCGTGGGTAGCTTTTTTGGGCGCTGCACCATCGCCACCACTAATCATGCTCCTGAGTGCCTTGTACTCCTGGGTGGCTATCTTTTCAAGTTGGTAAAGGTCGGGGTGACCAGTGTGGTAGTCAAGCACCTGCTGAACCTGGGCCTGGATAATCCTGGCAGACTCTGGGGTCAGTCTGGGCTTAATAGCAGTTAGACCACACCGGTAGACCACGTAGTGAGCCACCTCGGCCTTGACGGGGTGACCCAGCTGCCTTTGGATTAGAGCCCTTAACTCTGGACCCCGGAACAAAGTGGTTGGGTCATTCTGCTTGACTGCCACCATCAGGTCTGCCACGTTTGAAAGTGAGACAATACCCCCCACAGAGCCGTCCTGACCCCAGAACACGAAGTTCTCGAGGCCTTGAGCAGTTGGTCGTTGGTCCGAATTTAGGCTCGAGTTGACCTTGACCCGGCTAATACTTTTGAGCTGGTTGATAAATTGAAGCTTTGCCTCGTTTTCGGCCGAGTCGACCAAATTTTCATAAGACGAGCGCCAAATCTCAATTCGCTTGCGCGTCTCGGCATCAGCGTCCAGGTCCGCCATCCAGGAGTCCAGGTCGATGCCCGCCGCTGCGGCCCATGCCTTGACCGTAACCGGCAGCCCTTGTTCTTTGGCTTTATCGAAGATTTCGAGCTTCTTCTCATTGACTTTGAGCAGCAGCTCTTTTCTGTGTGAAATAGTTGGCATAATAAGCTCTGACTCAGGGATTTCCAAGGCCTCCCTCTGGGTCATGCTGTCCTCACGGATGTCATCCGGGGATTTATTGATGCGAACACGGTGGTTTATCTCAGCCTGGCTGCGCTTACGAAATCCATGAATTCTGGCCAGAAGTGGAAACATTCGCCGGTTGTAGATGGCCTGAGTTAAATGGTCTCTAAGGTTGTCAACCCGCTCCATAAAGAACGACTTGGCGGACTCTTGGTTTGAATACGTTGCGTCACCCGAGTTATGAACCACCAGGCAGTTCGCAACAAACGATGGGTCGTTCTCCATCTGGATGTCGTAGACGTGGACTCTGTCCTGCAGACTTTGGACTGAGGTGACTTTGGTGTACTTGAATTTCCGTGAGAAAAGATGCATGACCTTTTCATATTCAATGGCCGAAATTTTGTTGAGGGCATCGAGGAACTCGTCATACTCGCCGGCTTCGTGGCTTCGGTAGACCAGGTGCTTCCAGCTCTTAATGGGAATTCCGCCGATGCGTGGTATCAAGACTTCCTGATTTTGGTCGTTCAGAAAAACTGACCCTACATTCACAACTTTCCTGACGAACCGGTCCTCAAGGACTTTTCGAATCCCATCGGTCTTGATGCCATACTCTCTGTCCGGAAAATTGCCCTTAGTCGGACTTTCCTCGGGTTCAGATGTTAGTTGGTCAAACTTGCCAGACAGGGCATATTTGGAAATGGCTCGGCTGAGGTCAAGAGCGTTCCCCCTTGTCATGGACAGTGAGGTCGCTCTTGCGTGGCTGTCGATTCCGTGTGCTGCCAATAACGCCTGAGTTTGGGACAGAATACTCTGGGAGTAGGAGTAGAATACTACGTGTTTGCCCTTTTTGCCGACTGAGCCATCTCCGTCAACATATGCGGCTAGGTAGGAGAGTTGGCTTTCTCCGTCAGCCTCCAAGATGCTCCAAGGTACGGTTTTGTTGCGGCTTTGGTGACCCGGTAGGGCACACAACCCGAGCTGCTCAAAGTAGCTAGCAACACACGGGCTCCAAACACACAGCTCGTAGCTGTCCTTGACAGTTCTCCAGACAGTTCCGTGTTTGTCTACGCGGTCGGGCTCGCCAACTCTGGTGCATTTTCTAATCTTGACGTTGATGGTTGGGCCAAAGACCCTGAGCAGCTTGTCCTGCACACCATTCAAGACGTCCAGGTTGGTGTTTGACACTCGGATGCGATACTTACCAACGCACCCCTCTGAAGCCAAAATGCCAACCAAGTAGGCTAGGTCTGGTGTCATGCTTTCCGGTTTGGTGACACTTTCGCTGAGGCTGTTGGCGTGCTTCTTACGAGTCGGTGGAGTCAGGTCTAACTCTAGCGCGGTCTCCCTAACACACTTCGTCTTGTTGAAACAAAGCACATCGCCCAGGCTGAGCTGACCTGCTGGCTTCCACACCAGCTCATTGTCTACGAGGGTCAGCACTTGGTGCGACGGCGTGCATTTCAGAGCGGTGCCATGGTGGGTTTTAACCTCTACTACTCGGCCCTTTCCACTATAAAGCCACTTTTTGGTGCGGTCCTCACCTGCCCGGCCAACAGTGGTAAGCACCGCGTCCGACCCCTCTTTGCCGAAAGAATCGATTCTCACCAGTCCACGCTCTTTAGTTGGGACCAGGGTGTCTCCAGCTAGGCAAAGCAGGGCATCATTGGCGCCTAGCACTCGAAGCTTACCCTCATTGAGTAGGGTCCACTCGTCAGACCACTTGTAGAAGTCTGTGCCACCCCGTACTTCGTTGATGTTGACACCAGTCCTAGTGGTCACAACGGCACCGGCTGGGTCGTCATCAGCTTGGATAAACATCCCCGCGATGTTGTCCAGTTCTGCTGGAGATGGTTCCCACAGGTTGTCGATTCCACAGGTCACGTGGGCAATGCTGCGAATCCGGCGCCTAGACGACGACAGTGTTGCGTTCACTAAAGCCTTTTCCAGAGCCCAAAACGTGATAAGCCTGGTGAAAAGCGACGTCCCAATGTAGTCGTGAGGGAAAACCCTCCTAGCCACAAAAAGAGTGTTAACTGGGTCTAGCGGCAATCCCGGCATTTGTGCCCCAGGATTGCTCCCTGCGGCCATCCCGTAATTGGAAAAACCCATTGGTGACCCACCGCCAAATCCACCGCCGCCAGACCCACCCGCCGCCGACCGGACGGCCTCGATAAAGCTGTCCGGAAAAACCTTTCTGGCGTCAATATCACGAGGGTCCATTGAATGCATGAAAGAACGCAAAGCTGGCGACGGTATGAGGTCAATTTTGGGGTCAAAACCACGAATTGGGATTGGCGTCAGTCTCAAAAAGTCTGGGTCGTACCCAGCAATGTCACGAAAGATGCCACGCTTGCTGTCGAAGATGAAGGAGGATACAAATTTGCCCAGAACACAATACTGTCTCGTAAACATTGGGTTCAGTGTCTGGACGTCACAGGACCCGATTGAGTCCTCGTAAATCTTTAAAATGGCTGGGTCTTTGACCCCCATAAGGTCAAACTCACCCCACATGAGTTCGGCCATCAGGTCAACGATGGTTCCAGAAATATCCCTGTGGTAAAGCAGCATAAACATTTTGTCGAGGCCGGCGGCGTCAGTTGGAAGCCATTCCTCGGCAATAGTCCCGTCGCCTAGATAGTCTCTGATGGGGTTGTAGCGGTCGTTGTTGGACGCTGAGAAGGCACCACCGCCGCCGCCCGACCCACCGCTCGCCCCGGCCCCGAACCCGCTGGCAGACAGTGCGCCCAGCCCTCCGTTTTGAAGGCCAGCACCACCAAATGCTCCGCCTATCCCGCCCCCCAAAGGCCCGCCCAGACCACTGCCACCCGGCCCACAGTCGGCTGCCGTCGCGATACCCTGCCTGTTCCTGGACTTGGAGCGAACTGCGCCCACTCCAGTCTGACGAGAACCCACTGATGACATTCTTCCGTCTGGGTAGACACCTGGAATCGGGTCACTATCAACTTTGATGAACATGGTGTGCAACTCTTCAGCTAAAACGGGCTTACGGCCTATCTGATGTTTTACCCCGGCAGGTCCTAGATAAAAGATAGGCCCCAAGAACCAGGCAGAGGAGAATAGTAATGACCGTACGTGGAAAATATATTGTGTTTGAGGGCTTAGATGGAAGCGGAAAGACCAGCCAGGTGGCTCTTCTTGAGGATTGGCTGAAGGGGTTGGGTGGCCCGGTGCAGCTGGTTAGCGAGCCTTATACACCGGAGTCTTTCCCTGTCAACGTCAGAGACCTCTTGGCTGCCGACTGCAGGCTTGATCGGTTGAGCATTGAGTACCTGTTCCAGGCTTCAAGGGTGGAACACCTAAAGAATGTAGAGGCCGCCCTGGCTAGCGGTACACACGTAGTCTCAGACCGGTCCTACATTTCTGGCCAGGTTTACGCTGAGGCTGCTGGTTTAAACGGGACTTTGCTTGCAGAACTGTCCAGGGCTGTGCCCCTTAAACCGGATTTTTTGATTTACCTAGACATCACGCCAGAAAAGGCTATGGACCGCATTTTGGGCCGGGGTGAAAATCTAACTCGCGACGAGACTTTAGAAAACTTGACTAGGGTCAGACAAATTTACACTCACGTCATCTCTGAGGAGACTACCGCCAACCAGATGCAATGGGCCAGGGTTGATGGTGGCGGGAATAAACTGCAAGTAGCTTTTGCCGTCAGAGCCTCCGTAGACGCGTTTCTAGACTACGCGGAAGACCAAGAATAACTTCACACAGAAGTAACAAAACATGGAAGCATTTGCTCTAGCCCACCCAACTGGTTTCGTTATCTACCTTATAGTGTTTTTTGGAACCATTTGGGTGTGCGCAATTTGCGTCTTTCCTTTAATAATCAAGAACGAAACCGCTCACCGGGCGCAAAGGGAGTATTGCACATCGGTGTCTCTTGACTGCATTCACAGGAGCACCTCCCCTAAAGACTGTGCAATACTCGATTGATTGGAGATTAAATGAACGCAGAAGTAGGTAGACGCGTCACTCCACATCCTGCTTAGGAAACTCCTCAATGGACCCTAGGCAGGTCAATGCCTGCTTGGATTTTTTCGGGGTCCAGTAAACCCTGGTTTCTCCATACAGGTCCACCAAATCGTCAATAATGTTGTCTGGGATTTGCCTGTTGCCGGTCTCGTAGGCGACGTAGTCCTCAGCTGAAATAGCCAGCAACGAGACTACCTGCTCTCTGGTGAACTTCAGTTTCAGGCGGGCGCTTCTCATTTTCTGTGGCACAGTTCTCGTTTTGTCACTCATATGCTACTTCCTACGCCAGTTTGCGTTTTTTCACGTTTTCGCTTTTTGCACTTAGAAGTTGATTAGTACACTGAAAGCAATACTCTCGCTGTCGGTCTTTACAGTCAGGGGCCTGTTGGCGATAGCGAACAGAAAGGTGGTTCCGACCAACGGGTCCCCCACCACTGGACTGAACGTGTACGTGGCAATTAAACCAAGGTTGCTGAGTGGCCCAACGGCATCAAGAAGACCAAGGGCGCAGTCCACCTCCACGCAGTAGGGTGTGGTCAGTGTGATTTGTGCCACTGCCGTAGGGCCAAAGGTCTGGGACGGCAGGGCGGTAAGAGTAGGGTCTGGTGTGAGTGCAGTGTTAGGGTCCCCTGGATCGTTTCCGCCTGAGCCGGTTACGAACGAGGTGATAGTGAAGGCCCGGCCCATTTTCAGCTGTGACGCAAAGGCGGCGCGGGCGATGTCGGTGATACTGGCGACGATTGTTTCTGCCATGGACGGGAACCTCAGGTTGGAGCGGATGCTAATAATCCACTGGTTTTTAGCTAGCTTGGGGCTCTGGGGCCTTGGTTGATAAATTAGCCCGTTAGGCCTTGTTACCTCATCTCATATATAGGGCTCATAAAAGAGTCTGGCCGAAACAGCAGCCAAACGGGAAACAGCAGTCGAAAGGTGACCTATGAGCAGTTTGTCAATTGTTCCAAATGTAAAAACAACTACCGATAGGTTGGCGGTAGCAGAGAATGCTATCTGTCTCATCCGTAGTTTAGCTGGTGGGGATGGCACTGGCACTATTGAGGACGTACGGTTGGTTCTTGAGGACTACGACAAGTCTATGAAAAAGGTTGAACCAGAGGAAGTCCCACTGGGAGACCCACTCTGGTTCAGAGACCCGAAGTTCTAGGCTTTAGTTTGTAATAAAGTCGGCACCAACCTTGACGTTCTGAGCCCCGGCCATTATAACCAGGTCAAGAGACACTGCGCCCAAAACTGGAACACCCGGTTGAAGAAACAGTGTGGCTTGCAGGTTGACAGCGGGGGCACTGCCGTTACCAGCCAAGAAGCCAATCTGAGAATCAGTAACCAACTTCAACGCCGATGGGGCGTGGAAATCAGACAGAAGAACTTTGTCGCAATCCACGTAGGTGTTCCCATCTAGGGTGGTGATGGTGGCGGTGCCCCCATAAACTGCGGTGAAGTAGTTGGTCTTGACGGTCCCTTTGCTTTTAAGCTCTGTGAGAAACTGCGAACCAAAATACTGATTTGGTATATCAATTGATTGGGCACCCTGCTTGCGGCCCACGACAGCAATGTTTAAGTCGTAACCGATTCGAACCGAATAAGCACTCTTTGTGCTGTTTTGGCCGGTAACGTCTAGAACCACCGTGCCACTTCTCACTGCACCAGTGGTTCGCCCAGCTGTCTTCGTGTCAACTTGGTATTTGGCTACTTGGCCAACTGGCGAAGGGTTTGGACTTGGCACAGGTGCCGGGTCCGGGGTTGGCACAGGTGCCGGGTCCGGGGTTGGCACAGGTGCCGGGTCCGGGGTTGGCACAGGTGCCGGGTCCGGGGTTGGCACAGGTGCTGGAGCGGGAGCTGGGTCCGGGGTTGGCACGGGTACCGGAGCAGGGGTGGGTGCCGGGTCTGGGCTTGGCGCGGGGGTCGGCGAATTGGACGATTTAGTGCCACACCCCGGAGCAAGGGCCAGGGTTAAAGCAAACAGACTGGTCAAGACTCTTTTCATGGTTCGTTCTCCATTATGATTAAGTAAACCATCACTATTATGACGGTTATTGCTAATACTTTTGCGACAAGGACACTCATCAAAGGCCTCTCGCCAAAGCTGTCGTTAATGCATTGTGTCATGGGGTTAAGATAAGACTGGCTAGACTTCAAGACCGTTAAGGCATAGGTCAAACCCAGCTTTCACATCGTCACAGCCAACGGTGGCGGTAATATCTACTTGGACTATGTGCAGCGCCGGCACTCTGCCGTGCAGTGCGACGGTCACGAGAATATTCTGAGGCCTGTCCAGGTCAAAGGTGTCCACTTGTAACAGGTCCTCTACCAGCACTTTAAGTCTACTGCTTTTAAGGTTGGTGAGTTGGACCATATCACATTGAGGGAAGACGGTGCCTAGTATTTGGACGTCCTTTTTCCCAATGAGGGTGGCGTCAAAAGGGCTAAGCTGAGTGGCAGCGGACTGCAGGGCCTTCTTTGCGCCAAAACCGCCGGTCACTTTAGCCTCAAATGTGCCAATCCGCACCCCCACCCGCTGGAGTTCAAATTCATAATACACTGAAACCCGAACTTCTTCGCTGACCAGGTCGCCAAGAACCAGGTTTACCGTGTACGTCTCGATAGCCCCACTTAATATGTAGTCTGAAGTTCTGCCACTGTTTAGACGAAATAACGCCCCCTCGCTCTTTGCTGGGATAGGCGCTGAGAGAACAACCGAGGTGATGACCACGATAGCGATAAGTAGTCCCCCTCCAATTAGGAGATACGACAACATGTTAACCCCTTTGGCGGTTGCTGAACTAAGTTGGTGTGATTGTTCTTAAAATAAGATGGTGTGCAATGTGTCAAGCGGGCTGGGGAAGCCCACTGGTGGCGGTGTCTTTAGAACTGTGCCCTAACGCGTTGGGCAATCTGCCTGGTTAGGTCCTCAGTTCGGAGGGACTGCGTCAGTGCTGTGCTAATTCCATTTCCGAGTTGGGTTAGGTGTGACGAAAACCAGGCAATCATAGCGTCGTGCACGAACTTTGGAAAGTTTTCACGCACCGTATCTAAAGTGGCTTTGAGCACGGTCTGAATCTGCGGGTCGTTTTGGATTTCCTCTATAACGACCTTTTTGTGGTGTTCTATAACTGCCCCAGTAATCTGCTCTACCATAATCTGTCTGGTTGATTTTTGTCTATCCCTGACTTCCCTGTAACGATAATGATCCCGGCATTCTTGGTTATTTAGCCGTTTGTTGCCGTATCCAGTGTTGTCTTTCCTTATCTCGTCTATTGCTCGTTGGTCTAGAAGACTGGCCTCCACCTCATAAGGTTCGCGCAGCCATTCCCTGAGCACATCTGTGGCCACTTTCTCCTTGGTTTCCGGTGTGAGCCTTTGAAACATGTCTACAACTGTTTCGCCAAGGTTTTCAGAGTCGATACTGAGTTTAACTTCCATTGACTTTTTCCTACTTTAGTGTGAGTTGGTCAGCGCGGGACTTTCTTGTCTGATTTTGCACGGGCTTGGCGCCTGGTATTGGCATCCAGTAGGGGTCCTCACCCCAGCTCAAGTGCTGCGCCGACGAAAGGTTACAGCGGGGGATGATAAAGACCGTCTGAAATAAAGTGGGTCCGTGGTGCCAAAGGTCCAATTCCTCTAGGTACCCCTCGTGAATCTCCCCATCAATAAGCACTAGAACGCGTTCTTTGAGTTTTGGTTTTTGGTCGCAATATCTAATCCACATCAGACCCCCTCCGTGGGTAGCCAGACCAGGTGGGGGTTCATGGAAAGTTCTTTGCAAACTGCTGCGATGTCTACCACCACCTCGTGCCTGCCTTGCATGTTGTCATACCTAAAGGATGCACAGCCACGTGTTCCCGACCCCCGGCAAGCCAAGTAATCAGAGAAGGATGCGCTCATCTGGTCCAGGTCAGACCGACACAGCGTGGTTGAACCCCGGCATTTACTATCAAGGTTTATCTGCGTGGGCGATGCGTATTTTTTGAGTAGAGGTGACGGGATGGGCAGGTGGCTAAAGAAAGTACGCGTTCCGTTGCTAGAAGCCCTGCTTGACTTTGGGTACTGCGCTTTTGTTAAACCAACAAACCGGACCCAACAGGACCAAAACATTCGCCTAAGCGGGTCGCCATCGAACCCATTTGTGCTTAACTGGTTGTACCAGACAGAAATGTGCCTTGCACTCTGGAACTTGTTGCCAACTGCAGCTGGGATTGGTCCGGCTAACGTCGAACCAAACGTGTTGGTAATCTGGCAGGGATATGTGGGCGATACTTCGACGTCCTCCGGGCATGTTGGAATCGTGACCAGTATTGCTGACAGTTTATGTCCACTGTTGAGGGGAACACCAGCGACCTAAGCGGGGTGGGTGTCGGTTGGGGCGGCGCCGCCCCAACACCACACTGTCCCACCCTCTTATATTAACTGTATAAACACATTGCATAAACGATAGCCAGGTGGTCTTGGGGCTGCTGGGCGATAGGTCTGGGTTAGGGTCCTCCATGTCGGCGGTCTCTGTATCCAGCCAATATTTGGGGGGGTGTCTATGAAATTTGGTTTAGGTCTCGTTCTTGGTTTGATTGTTGCATCGGGCGTCGCCTCGGCGGAGGCTGCTGCTCCAGCTGCGCCGATGCCAATCGTTGGAAGCATGGAATTTCAGAATGGCCAAGAGGGTTTGAGTCTGTACCTTGGTAGCTTTGGTGTTGCCATTGGTCAAGACCCAACGGGTCATCGCAACGATGGTAGCCTTCGCTACCTTCGTGAGATTCCAGTTGCCAACGGCTTTGTAGCTCGTCTTGGCGCAGAAGTCGGCATGGACACTCACGCCGATTCACTTCGCGCAAAAGACTACTACGCCGGCTGGACTCAAGGCGTTGGGTTCGAAGTTGAGAAAGTTGGGTTTTTCACCGACATCGTAGTTCGCCAAACCTGGAACGTTGCAAATGCCGATTTCGCTCAGGGGTTGACCATTGCCCCTCGCGTCGGCATCAGCTACAAAATCCAGTAACCGCTAACCTGTAACCATTTAACAGAGGGCACCAATCCGTGATTGGTGCCCTCTTCCGTCTAAAAGACAGTATGAAGTATGCAGTTTTTAGTAATGACCTCTACCAGACTCAGCCAGGCAGCTTCGTGCGAGAGGAGTATTCGCCCAACCAGTCGGATGCCCACTTGTATGAAGACTTTGATGACGCCTACGCCCAAATGATGATGTTGGAGCAGCAACCAAGGCTTCTGCAGGGCTGGGAGAAGGGCGTGCCCCTCCCCTTCCATATTCTTGACCTCACCGATGTTTATGAGGGGCCTGAAGTGCTGGCTAGGCTTTTTGACGGACCAGCGTCGGTCATGTTGGTTACATCCAACTACAGCCCGGCCTGTCAGGCGGCGGTGGGCGAGATGCTTGGGCCAGCGCCCGACCCCGCATCTGTCTCACGTCTGGTATTTCTCGAAGGCTTGACCAACGGTAGACAAAAGGGCCTTGGGGCGAGGGTTCTAAACCAGGCTCTGGGTTGGGCTGCACGACAAGGAAAAACCCCGGCTATCTACGCCCAGTCACCATCTGGGGACCATGATAGACTCCTAGCTTGGTTTCTTAGAACGGGTTGGCTTACCCATGCAGTTGATTGGCAGAACTACCGTTTGAAGTATATCCTAGTTCCTAAGGGATGACATCCCCGTTATCCGACCGGTTCCGTGGCAGCTCAGACACAAGCTGTTGTGTTCTGGACCTTGACCGGTTCCATTGCACGGCCAGCAGCGGTATTCAATCAAAACAGTTTCCCCCAGTTTCCATAGGTTCCATAGCATTCTATTAGGATTGGAAACTCACCCAAGCGTCGATTGTACCTGGCGTAGGTAGCAACCCCCTCTAATTGAACGTCACGCAGCCACGCTATCCATCCTTCGGAGGTCTTAATTGACCCAGGAATCGGAGATGAAACCTGCCACAGTTCCCACGTCCCCCGGCGCCACTGACGGTACCATTTGAATCTACTCAGGAAGTATCCACTTAGCATGCTTTAACCCTCCAATCGACAGTAAACTAAGGTAGTTCTGGTTACCGCCTCTTCTCAGATAAAAAGAAGGCAACTGCTGCATTGCGTGGAGAATTTTTATGAGTGCCAGCCGAAGAATCGTTTGGTATGAAAGCTTAAGGATTGGACAACAGGGTGAGGCTCTATTTGCCGCCAGATATCCGAAGCTAAGGGACTACAGGACGATTGTCGACGACCCCAAGGCGGTCGATTTTGTTACTCCATCTGGGATGTTAGTGGAACTCAAAACTGAGAATTGGGCCAACTGGATGCGCAACCGTGACAAACCTGGTGGCGGTAACATATTTATGGAGACGCTGTCGCGTAAAGAGAGAAACGAGCTGGGCGGACCATGGCAGGCCAAGGCCAAAGGTGCCGCCTACTTTGTGCACATGTTCGTTGAGCGCGGTGAGGTTAGGGCTGAGCGCTGGTTTTTGGTGCCAAAGCTCGTTGAATTTTTGGACTCCATGGACTACGTTGAAACGCGCACTATTGAGGACAATGACGGCGGAACCACCTGGGGAAAACTAGCACCTACTCACCATTTAGACCAGATAGTATGCCAGCCCCCGGAGGACTTGCTGTGGAGCTAGACGAAGTCAACGCTAAACTGGTGGAAAAGGTCCAGGCTACTGGCCTAGCAACTCACCCGGTTGGATTTTCTGCCCCTCTTGCCCCCGGGCGGCCAGACCCCTTGACAGAAGTCCCCGAAGCATAGTATAACACAGTATGTTAATTAGCCCACAGGAAGAACCATGAAGTCTATCAAGTGGTTAACACATAACCGAAAGGCACAGTGCCCGCCTAACCCGCAATATCCGAATGGTAAGCCAATTGATTTGGCTAATGGTGGCTTTCCAACCTGCAAAGTTGATTTGCCTTATCCGGCCCCCGAATGCGGGGTATGGGTGGTAGAGTGTGATAGGTGCGACGCGAGTGTCGGAATCACTGCTGCTGGTAGAGTTGATGACCCGCTTTGCGTCACCATTGCCTGCAAAAAAGCGGGTTTTCTTTGAAGGAGCTAAATCAAGCATGCAAAACGATTTGAAGCAGACTTTGGAGTCGGTGGCTAATAATGATGTCTTGTTGGAAGTTGGACGAAAGGCCATAGAGGACGTACTAATTGATTTTCGAGATAGTCGTATGTCTATGCTTGGTCGCGGCAACGGTCTTGTGGTCTGCGAAAAGGACGGAACTGCTTCTTCTGTCGTTAGGCTCGGTCCGGAAGCAGCTCTGCGAATCGGGTTGCTGGCGATTGCAAAGGCGACCGTGGGGGTCGGGGATGAAAATTAGCTCAATTCTGATTCCTGCGCTCCTTTTTGGCTCGCCCATCCTCTTATTGGCCGTGGTCGTACTCACCAGTAGCTGTGATGAGAGTCTCAAAGCCAGACTTGAATACTGTCGAGGAAAGATAGTGAAATCGGTTGGTGGCTGTAACCTTCTCAACTGTGGAGTGCAGTGGGCCGATGGAACTTATGGCACGATGAGTTACCCAGCAGAAGGCATGCCCTGCAAGTGAGGGGGCCTTGACTCTGGGGCCGTTAACGTCCATGGGGGACTTGACTGACAACCGGAAAGCTGGCTAGGTAGCCCGCATACTCCTCTTTCTTTCGCTCAAGAAAGGCCTCCAGAGGTATCAATTCAAAAAGGTATGAGTCTAACTGCCCCAGCGGGGGATTGAACCATTCGAGAGGTCCACCTTGACGAAACCCCTTATGCCACGGTCCGTCCCTGTACGGTGTACTCTCCTCCCTGGTTAGCAGAGCCATTAACTCATCTGCGGATTCAGCCCTTGCTACCGGCGTCATAATCTCAATCTGAGGTGCTCGCATGTCATTAAGCTGCAAAAGCCACATATTTTCCTCAAACGCTGTGTACTAACGGAGCTGGAATATAGCACAATTGGCCAGAACTGTCAAATGGAGGTATTGACGCAGATGATGCGGTGTGCTAAAGTGGACCGTCCTAAAAGGGGTTACTGTGGGGCGTTTTCAAGGCTGGGCTATCGCTCAAATGGGGTTTTCTGCCGCTCTGGCTGTTTTTGCTGGTTGCGCTAGTGCTGATGACCCGCTGTTCAAGCCTGTGGCTATTATACTAGGCTTGGCTTCACTGCTCTGTATGTTCGCTCAAAGACTAAGTTAGTTTTCCAGACTAGACTAAGGTCAGAACAGTGACCCCCCCCGGCCCCGTGAGATTTAACTCAACTCAACATCCACTTGATTTTTCCAGCGTCCCAAATGCGGTGGTAGCCCTGTTCAAAGCGCAGTTCTGACTCGGTTTTCCCGTCTGTGCTGGCTCTCTCTGCAGCGGTCTTTCTCATTGATTGTTTGCTATAGCGGGTGGACCCCTTAACATACTGGTAATCGGGCTTCAAATGGGCCACCTCAGAAAACCCCATCTTCTCATAGACTCTACCCTCGGAAAACCGGTTGTCACTCCACGTGTAAATCGGTTTGGCCGAGTCAGGAATGGCAGCCAGCAGTCGTGATGTGCCACCTCGAACCACAACCATTTGTTTGGTGCATAGCCTACTTATTACAGTCTGGGGTTCTCCCTGCTTTCGGTGATGTTCGGCGAAAGTCATCAGCTGAATCAAATGCCCCCCATATTTAAGGCCAATGGCTGTCGACATCGGAGCTGGGCCCATTAGGTGGTTGTCTTTCAAGAACTCCAAAGCTTCCTCCTTACACACTCTGCCTATCTGACACTTCCTGGCATCCAGAGACGTCACACTTGGATGTCGCAGTTTGACCAACAGCGTGGACTTGACTATTGGCTTTGACCCCTGCCACTCGTCCTCCCAGAACTGAAACAGATGATAGCCGGCCCCCCTGGCGGTCTCAAACTTCCTGAGGTGGTAGCCAGCGTCGTGAATAGCCTCGGAGTGATAGTAAAGACCGTGGTATTCAATAGCGACTTTGGCGGTTGGGATAAGAATGTCAAAACTGTATTTGCCCAGCCGGCCCTGGTCTTGCACCTCGTAGTCCAGAGATTTCAGAAACGCTGAGACCTCTCTCTCACCAGCACTGCTTTGCTGGCTCTTGGCACACAACGGGCAGCCATTTTGGTCTACAATCATCTTCCTTTTGCTCGTGTGGTAAGCATGACCGTTGCTGCATTTGACTAAAACAGGAGTCTGGTGAGCCACCAACTCCGGGCAATCTAGAATCGTGTAGCCTCTTTCCAAGATTTTTGCCGTAAGGTCTGAATGGTCTTTGATGCGGTCCAAAGGCTGGCACTCCAGACAACCACTGCTTTGAAAAGCGTGGTAAGACTTTGCAACTAGGTGGCCCCTTTTGACGCATTTCGCAGAGAGCACCGACTTTTTGTCCACATAAACTCCAGACACAAACTCCCAGCCCCTCTCTAGGAGTCGATGTGTGACGTTCTCCTGTCCTACCCGGCTGTTTGTTCGACGGCACAGTTCACATCCTTGGAACGTCTTGTAGGTCATGTCCTTGCGGCGAGAAATGCGGTGTCCAACCGGGCAAAGGAAGTGGACACGGGCCAGCTTTGGTGTGGTCTCCTCAAAGGTGGAGACCAGAGTTAGACCCAACTCTGTGGCCTTGTCCAGAAGTCTCCGGTAAGTTTTTTGCCGTTCAGTTCGCAGGTATTCGTCAAAGGTGGGTTTGAGGTCTTCCGGTTGCTTCATATTTCCTCCAGGTGTGAGAAGTCCGGAACTCTAGGTGCCGAGGAGGGTGTCGTCTCGGCTTCGTCCTCCGGATGTTCCCCAGGTTGGTAACTAGTCCGGCTGGCTGCCCTTTCTTTCATTTTGGAAAGAATGCGGTCCTTATTTCTTATATGTCTTTCCTTCTCCCTGGTCTTGTACTCTTCGAGGTGGTCATCCCGATGTGCCTTTTTGGCAATGGCTATACTTTCGGCGTTGGCCTCCCGCCAAACCCTTTTGGTCTCACGCCGCGCCGCAGACTGTTCTGGGGTGAGGTTTCGCCGTTGCTGTTTGTTGTATTCCAGGACGTGTTCTTTGTTTTGGGCATACCACTTCTTCTGCCGAGCTTGGGCAACGCCAGACTCCCTTTCCTGCCTTCTGTAACAACTGTTGCAAACCAGCTTTTCTATGCTGCCCGACTTGCGGAACACCTTAGACTCAGTTACCCCACATAGCTCACAGGGGCCGCCAATGACGGTCCCAACACGTTTTTTGTTAATTGGCTTGCCGAGGAGCCTAGACTGGTCGCGTCTAGCCTTCAACCTTTCATTCCTGGCGTGCTTCTTCTCTGGGCTAAGAGAACGCGTCTTCGCATTTTCGGCCTCTCGGTACCCAGCGTCGTTTCTCCGTTTCTCAGTGCGGCGGGCGCTGTATACCTGTCTTCGAAGATGCAGGTACGCCCGGTTGGATATGTGCACCTGAACCCCGTCCAGAATGTGGAGCTTCCAGCCATAGCTCTCAAGGTCCCCTGTCAGCGGGCATGGTAGCCCGGTTGGTGACCTCTTAAGGGTGTATTTCCTCTTGGTGTCTTTTGTCATTTGGTGTCCCCCTTGACCTGGCGCATCCTAACATGGAGACCCCGCAATGTCAAGTGTCCAACCGTGCGTGGATGTGCCAGATTGTATTGGTTGAGGCCATTGAGGGCACGTTAAAAATAGGATTGGCGCGGTGGGAGGCGGAAAAGACAGCCTTCTGGGGTCCATAGAGGGCACGTAGAGAGAGGAGTGGATTCAAACTAGAAGGCCCACGGTGGGAGAACCTCACCGTGGGCCTTCAAAGTGTCCGGACGGGTCTTAGATACGGTTGCCTTTGACGAGAGCGCGTGGGTTCGTCAAAATCATCCCTTCGATAGCCTCGAGGAGGAAGCCGCGTTCTGGTCTTCCGAGGTTGTAAAGGTTAATCACAGCCGAGCTGAGTTCTTTACGAACGGTCCGCGCACCGAGGGTCTGGGGAGCGCCGACGAAGTAAACTTCGCCATCGTTCAGGACCTTCAAGGTGTCGTAGCGGTAGCCATCCGTGTGGATTTGCGTACCCATGATGTTGCCGAGGTAACCGGTGAGCACGATTTCGTGCTTGCTGACCGGGTCAAGGAACGTCGAGAACTCAGTGTCCGCCGTGATGTCTGGCCAGATGTCGAAAGAGACGATAGCCTTGTCGACTGGAATGCCCCAACGCAAAACTTGGTTTTGCATGTTGGCGAACACCGTAGGGGTGAAGGTGTTGAACAGGAAGCTGCTGTTATAGGCGGTAGCCGATGCGTCAGCAAGACGCTTCCAGACCAAGTCTTGTTGGCGAAGAATTTGCTCAACGCCGTCTTCGTATTTCTGGTCGAGGAAGTCTGGCCCAGCTTGCTCAATTTCGGCATCTTCCGAGAGGATGCGACCGAGCAAGTAATACTCTGGTGGGTAGGCCCAGAATTGGCGAACCTGGCTGCTGATGACTTCAGGGTTACGCGTGGCGAAGAACGCCAGAACGTCCTTTTTGCGGATGCGAACGCGGCCGATTTCCGTTGGGCCGAGTGGCTTCTTCAGGAGCGTCTTGGCAGCAAAAGCTTGACGGCCAAGGGTTTCCGAAACGGCGTCGCCGATGACTTCACCGAGGGCTTTGAAGGCTGGGCCTTCTTTGTCCTGGACGGCTGCCATGACGAGTTCACGTTTGCGATTCAGGCTGCTAGCGTCGTCATCGTTGACTTCGCGAACTTGGCCGCCGGCAACAGCGCGGTGAAGGGCAACAGCTGCGTCCATCAGGTCACGTTTGCTGACGCCGTTGATTTCGCCAGAGTTGTCCGAAAGGCGGGTCTTGTCCGAGAACGCCAGGGCGCCCGAACGGGTGGTGTAAGGCATAGGGCCATCGCCGACTGGGTTAGCAGTCTTGGCATGGACCCAGATTTTCTTGGGCTTGTAGGGATTCGTCATATCAGTTTGCTCCAAAGCAGAGATAAAAATTTGGCACACTTACCCACTCAACTTAGTGTGGGTCTATTCACTAACAACGGTCTCTGAGCTGGAGTCCTGGTCTTATTGTAATGCTAAATAGACTAATTAGAAACCTTGACTCACGGCATATTCTGTCTGAAAGTTAAGATGGCTGACACATTCAGGGGGTATGGGGTGCTTAAGAACTATAGGCTGTTCGCTCTTAAAGCCAAAACTTGGACCTCCATCGGTTGGACTTCTAGCGTGGTGGACGCGCTTTTGGAGGTGCACGGAGAGGGACCAGTGGCAGAGCTTAGTGCTCTTCCAGGAATGCCAGCAGATAGGCTGGTGGGCTTGACCGAGTCACTTGCCGACACTGTCTCTAGTTGGCATCTTAAGCCAGGCCACCAACGTGACGTCTCGTGGCCGCGCATTTTCGAGCTTATGGCAGCGGCGTTTCCAGAAGACTCGTTTTGCATCTGGCACTCCGAACAAGACGAGGCACTCGCCAGGTGCAAGAGGCCCCCAGACTCAGCGGCGGCTGAAGAAAAAGAAGCATATGTCAAAGCGTTTACTCAGGTCGGACTCAGTAAAGCAGACGTGTGGGCATTTCGTGAGTGGAACCCTCAAGCCGATGCCCTTTATCAACCGGTGGAGCTATAAATGAGGGATGATGCGAGTCAGCTAAGCAGAGTGTGGGGAAGAGCGACTACCAAAGACCTATGAGGGATTTCACAATGAGACACTGGGGGAATGGCTGGACCTCCCTTGGGTGGGGGATGTTGGGCGGGATGAGCAACTCAATCAGCAAGGTGAGGTGGAGAAATGAACGAGGGACCTAAGGACGTAGGCCATGACCTAGTATCGACAGCTACTAGTCGCCCCAGCCCCCCCGAAGAGGGAAAGCAGGCTGTTTTGTGGGTTAGTGCGGCGATTGAGCTGGATGGGTTTGGGGGTCAACACACAATAGTTAAAATTGGGGTCGGACCAGCTGGCCTAGCCGCCAGGGTGCACAGGGATAGACTGAGTAACGATTACTTTGAGCTACCCCCAGGAGCCAAAACTTACATAGTCAGGCCGGGTGATAGCTGGCCGCTGTCTATCGATGCCGACTACTTAAACAAATCAGGGAGAAGATGATGTCTGCCGAATTTAGGGCTGACGCGGTAAACAAAGCCCAGAGTCCACCAAGCACGGCTTACACGCTGGTCGAGGTGTTCATCAAAAGACTGGAATCTGCAGTCATAGACCCTGAGGAAAAAACCAAGTTTGGGTTCACTGTCTTTCCAGAGGTAAGTGGGAGGTACGGGTTCAAGTTTAGAATGGTGTCGGATTGTCCGGGTGAAGCTGCATGCAGCCCCCTGGAATTCGACGCCCAAATCGTTGGATTTTTTGAAACTTTCTATGAGTTTTCCGAGACGCTATGCAAGCTAGCCTCAAACCTGGTCGGGGGAAGCCAAACCCAAGCGCGGGCGATGCTTCTTTTTCGCAGCGTCACAAGCTGGGATGACTTAGACCGTTCATACTTGACCAGACACAGATTCGTCAAAGTGATTCACTGGGCTGACATGCTTCCGATAAGCAACTAGACACCTAGGGGGCCTTCTGCCCTCCTCGCCCCTCCCCCGCTGGGCTGGTGCTCAAACCGCCGCCAGCGAGGCTTGCCAGGCGCTTTTCCAATGTCGGCGGGGCGAAAGGGAGCAATTGACTCTTGACGGAAATACTGCATTGCCTATAAAATGTCTCTAGACAAGAGACTGTAGACAGAACCCACAAAAGCGACCAGGAAGGTTAGACTATGTCGGAGTTAGCATTGGCAGTAGTTGGGATAGATAAGGAGCCGGGGCGGGAGTCCCACCTTCTAAAGGTGATGGACAGGGTCACTGAGAACCCCGAGTTGCCAGTTGAGTGTTATCTACAACTCGAGCCAGAAAACCCCTACGACCCAGAAGCGATTGCCGCCTATCTAGAGGGTACAAAGGTCGGATACATCGCTAAGTCCTGGCATTCGCTCATTAAAATGAAGATGCCATCCCTATACAGTCAGCCTGTAACTGCTGCAAGCATCTACTCTTGGGGGCGGTCCATTAAGGGAAAACTCTATTTGGAGGTGTTGGTTCATGACTGAGTCTGCGCGGGTTAGTGTGTCCTCCTCTTATTTCCACGTCAGGAAATCATGGATTGGCAAGGCTGAGAAAGTGATTACCGGGCTGTTTTGGAAAAAGGAAAAATGGCGCTGGGAGGGCAAACTGCATCCAAAAGTTGGGCCCGACAGTGAAATTACAACCAAGCAGTTGCTTGGATACACCGAGCCCACTTATTTAGACCTAGTCAGCGGTTGGGTGTTCAAATGGGAAGACCCCTCGAGGGCCCTTAGCATTGTCTAAGAGAGTCAAGTGTCGGGTGTGCCAATGGGCTCTGCTGGAAAAGCAGCGGGGCGAGATTAAGCAAGAGTATGGCGGTAGACTAATCACCGTAGAGGCCGAGTTTGACGTCTGCCCATTATGCGACAGTCGAGTTTTTAATAAGTCTCAGCTGTGGCGGGCAATCAAAATGGTCAAAGAGAAGTTTATGCGGGAACACTGAGAACAGGACAGACAAATATGAACACAATTATAGCGGTCGACGTGTCAAGCACGGGTGCCATAACAGACATAATTGGAAAAGACTTGAGTGGGGTCACACCCTACGCCAGTGTCCGGGACCACGACCCATTCCGCGACGGCGCAAACCATGAAGAGCTGGCGGCCGGTCTGCAGGAAAAGATGCTAGCTAGTATCATAATTGACAGAGACTTTCTTGACCCTAGCCTGGCTAACGACCCAAAGTACATGGTTCACAAAACCAGCATTGTTATCAGCGAGGTGCATGAAGAGGCCAGACGCCGCATGATGAACAGGTATATGTCGCTGGAGCGTGCAGACGAGTTGATTGCCCTTTTTGAACTGGAGACCAAACTGGACAACCACTCCGGAAAGAATCTGCGCGGCAAGCTTCAGGACAGCCTATTTGCCGCTGAAGAGCTGGCGCTCTTTCCAGAAATTATTGATAATAAAAAGCGGGAATTTCAGTTCATTTACAATGAGGACACCGACGAGGAGACGCAGCGGCCCAATTGGGAGGAGGACTGGCCTACCGAACTGCTTAGAATCCTTGGGCCTAGGACGGTGACGGAGATGGAAAGGGTGTATTCCCTCCCTAAACCGTTTGACCACTGGGACAGCCGCAATCGGTTTCAGCAATGGTATCTGGCAGGCAACTCCTTCGAGGATGGATACTTCTACTTGCGCGGGGGAAGTGGCAGTTCTGGAGCAAGGCTGCATCAGGGTCTGGGTGCTCACACCTTCGCACTGCTCGCTAGTCGGGGCAAAGCAATCCCCACCTGGCACCTTCGTTACACTAGCAAAAACGAGCTAGTGCTGGTGGACAAATTTGAGGATTTTCGGGCGGTGGACCGGGAGCTTACAGGCAACTACCAGGTCAACTACCGGGACACCAGACACCTCTTTGAGGGCAGGCTTATCACGTTGCCAGAAACGAAATGGTAGAGGATAACAATGAGTCATAACTGGGGCTTGTCGTCCCCTGATGCAAAGCTTCCATACCGCTGCTTTAGTTGTGGCCTTCACGCTTATCGCCCCCATAATACAGGCATTAAAGGCGAGCGGTATCCCTGTAAAGAGGATATTTTTAAAGCGACTTATGAGCCAGTAGACCCGTTTTGGTGATAGGGTAGGATTGATGAATAAATGGGTAGTCGGGGCCTTTTCGGCCCTGGTTTTGGTGTGCACCATGGTTTTTCTTGGGATTGTGGGATATGTGGCCTTTAGCATGGGTTGTTACCTAGAGGTGGGTCCTATCTGCGAGAATGTGCCCTTTCGCATGTTATCCTTTTAATAGAGCAGACCGGGCTTGCCCTAGGTTAGCTAATCCATCCAGTTCTCAGAATCCCACTTTAGTGTAAACACTTGGGGCAGGTCCCCTCCATGAAAGGTCACGACTATGTATGATTTGAAGCTTACCCATGCTAGCTACCGCTTCCAACGCCAAATCCGCGCAGGCGACGTCATCAGCCAAGAAGGCCTGATTTTGATGTCTCACTACGAGGATGGTATCGAGAAAGCAGCCCTTTACACTGGCGCTCCTTCGTCGGGTAAAGTTCTCGGCTTTTCGGACCTGTCCGATGCCCAGCCAGACATTGTGCCTGACTGCGAAATCGTCACGGTCCCAACTGCGCCTGCAGCTCTGATCGTCCAGGTTTCCAACAGCCACCTCATCCAAGGCTACGTTCGCGTCCTCCGCTTGGACAACAACCAGACCTTGACCCCGAACTACACGTTCGGTGGTTCGGTTTCTGCCAACTCGGTGAATATCGACGTTGCCACTGGTCGTTTCCAGTTCCATGCTAACGAGTCGAATGCCAGCATCCAAATCACGTACCAGTACGCCTTGACCCTCCTCCAGTCGGTCCAGCGTTTTGGTCAGCGCCCAATCAACAACCAAGGCCTGCAGTACGAATACTACACCGGCGGCACGCTCAACGTGTTCAGCGGTATGGGCGAGCTTTGGACGAGCGCATTTGACGCCAGCCAAGACTGGACGAATGGCGCTGCCATCACTGTCGGTGCTGGCGGTTACCTAAGCCAAGGTGGCGCAGTGGCGTTCCCGGGCGTCGTCGTTAGCGCTCCAAGTGCTGACAATCCCTTGCTGGGCGTGCGGTTCCAAATCATCTGCTAATAGTTCCGCCTCTGTTTTGTAAAGCGCCCGCGCCCTTAAAGTGCGGGCGCTTTTTTATGCCCCCTATCCCAGTCCCTCAGTTTGACATCCACTTATGCATTGTGCTAAAATATTCCCACTAAGGTGGTTTAGCACGCTCTGGGGCCATAGTCTTAAAAGACTGGCGACGAGGCAAAACAAAACGATGGGGGCTTACATGCGCGATGGTGTTTTTGCTTTAGTTCGCGGGGGCTACAGCTGTCCAGACTGCCAGGTAAATAGTTGAGGAATAGCTATATGAAGTTGATTTTTGTCTGTCTACTACTTACTGGCTGCGTTGGCCACTGTGACCAGTTTCAAGCACGTGTTTCTGGGCACACGTCTCGATGCGTCGATGGTGTGACCTATCTGATTTTTCCGCAGTCTGTTACAGTCAAGTATGCGATTGATGGAAAGCTGGTACCGTGCACCTGAAAAATACTTGGTCCTGCCCTGTCATTCACGACCATTGCCCCCCGGTCATCGTGAGAAATCAGGATGGCTCACGTAGCCCGCTCGACCAAAATGAATTTGTGGAGTGGCTGGCCTATCAATTGGGGCCTGACCAGCTCGCTACGTTCATAGTGCTAACACAGACTAGCTACGATGTAAATGTGAAGCGGAGACCATTTTGGGACAAGTGTGAAGAGATTCATAGCCGCCGGAAAAGCTGGTTGAATCCCCCGCTGTCCTAGACCGGCAGACACCCCCCTTGGCGACCTAGTAGGAGATGAATGAAAACCTTTATTTGATTAATAGCAATGTCAGGGGTTACGACAAATATCTTGAGGCTGCGGTGGTTGCATAGTGGCAACCCTCTAGATTGCACCAGTAGAAGAGGACTTATGGAAAAGTTAGTTTGGCTTGTCGAGCAGGCAGTCATGTTGAACCACATGGACGTCGTCGAAGTGTGTAGGTTCGTGGTGGATGTGGCAGACCAGCACGGATACGTTATCGATGAAGGCCTACTTGACTCGTTACACAACCGTTACTCCGATATTGACGACCAGGATATAGATGCCGCGACCAAGAAGTTTCAACAAGCCAGTTGGCGGAGGCCCGCAGGTGAGGGATACACTTGTGACCTAAACGCGGCTGGGATGTTCACAATGGGAGAGGTGAGGGGGGATGCGAGATACGGATAAGCCATGGCCTGAACAGGCCATGCGGCGTCTAACACAAGCCCACGTTGACGTGCAGGACTTGGTAATTCCTCTAAAAGACCTGCCCCACACCATGAGGCGGGTTGAACGCAACATTGCCTTAAAACAAAAGGGCAGGTCGTCATGAGTAACACTTATTGGCGCGTTATTATCGAAGAGCACAGTCATGATTTTGACGCACACCTCGTTGTTTACCGCTTTGTTGACTATGAGGATGCTCACAACTTTTGGGCATACGTAAAGAGTGGGAGTCGCGTGGGGCTAGCCAAAAACTACACCCCGCGTGTGGTTGGCCTTCCGACTCTAGTGAGGCCTAAGTCGCCAAAACTGATAGAGAAGGGAGGATGGCCCGCTGGTTGGGTCAAGCCCGAACAGGCCGGGTCAGAGTGAGTGATACCTGGCGTGACCACCACCCATCCACCACACGGAGACAAAATGGAGAATAAGTTCAGAGCCGTAGTAACCGTTGATGCTTCCATTGTGATGGAATTTATGGCAGACAACACCCTCAGTGATAGCCAGCTCAAAGACATGGCCCTTAGCCTTGCCGAGGAGCCGACTCTTTGTCATTATTGCAGCGGAGTTCTAGAAATCGGTCCCACACTCAGGTGTGTAGAGGTTAGACCGGTCATGACTTAGGGTTTGCCCATTCAGCCAAAAGCTTCTCGGTCAGCTTTGTTCTGCAGGCTATTCTATCCAGAGACACCCCGGTGGCTAGCAGCACTTGCACCATCTCCCTATACTTCTCAATTTTGGTATCTGGGCCTTCTAGCAGCAACTCCAGTTTAAGCCTTCGTTCCCCATCATGTGTAGTAGAACGCGTTAGTTCCCGCAGCGAATCTAGGAAAGACCCCCTTTGGGCGGCCTTTAGCCTTTTGAGCCCACTAGTTTTTGGACCCTCCGCTTCTGCCCCTTCCTTGGCAAGCTCTGGCTGAAACGCAGTAGGGATATACTTTTTGGTGCTGACCAAAAGGGACCCACATTGAATACAGTTGCAAGAGGCGTCGGGTCCTATGTGGGCACGCCGATATCCGGCGTAGCCAGGAATGGTGTACCAGGTGGCTATAGACCGGTGGGCTGGTTCAACGCTGCAGTCTGGATTAGGGCAAAAAACTAGCGGGGGTACTGGGGGCCCCAACATGTCGGCCCCCCGCTCTGCTAGACTTTCCTGGCGGTTGAGAGTTCTTTTTGGAAAAAAGGTGTGTGAATGAGACCAAGCTATACAGGACCCTATACCCTCCCAGGGCAGCATATTCCTAGTCTCCAACTAAAGAGTGTCACACTGATTTATCCTAAGAGTAAACGTTTATGTGACAGTCAGCAGTGTGATTCTCATGGCTGCTCCAGTTCGGCGACGGCTATGCGCCAGGCAAGAAGCTCCTTAGAAAATGTGGTCTCTCCGCTACCAAATCGCTTATCTAAATCTTGGCTCGCACTCGCCACCTTGACCATCTTTGGGACCATCTTCCGGACGGAAGCTTCGAATTCCTGGAAAAACCCAGGTTTTGTTGACTCGTATAAGGCTACAAATTCAGAAAGCTTCATTTTGTTTTTGGCTCCAGCTGGGTTGTGGAATTTTTTATCTACGCGTTATTTAACCCCATGCTTTTTTGCGAACCCAGTCCATTGTGGTTTCGACTAGGAGTTCGCCGTCCTTAAACACTACCGGCAGAATCGACTTGGGGTCCTCCCTTGGCTCTGGAGACGAGCGGGTGGAGACGTGGTCACCGTCCTTTATCAGGTCTAGATAACCCGCCATGCTGCGTTTGCCTGGGTCAGTAATGGGGTCTTTGTAGCATTCGTGATAAACCCCGTTTGCTTTAATAAGAGATAACTTGTAAGCCATTTTGAGGGTGTCCCGGTTGACCATCTGAAGAAGACCACCGCCCATTCCGAAGTTCACGTTGGTCAGACTGAACCCAGCGTTCAGAACTGCATCGCAAATTGGGGCTATCGTGTCATGAGTGATGCCGTCGCCCTGGATAACCCGGGTGTGGTTGAGCACCCTATAGCCCTTGTGGTTTATCGTCGACCCGTATCCGACCTCCAGCAGACGCAGGATTTCTGGTACTACCACCACTGGGTCACCAGAGTCTGGGCGCACCACCACCGTCGCACCGGAGGCTATGATTTGGTCCTTCAATGCCCGGCACCAGTAGTTGGTGACTGCATTGTAAATGTCATATGTGTCAGACACCGCCGCAATAGTGGCACCGGGCTTTGCATACTGCGTGAGGAAGTTTTGGAGAAACCCCAGTTCACCCTGTGGTCCCCAACTGGTGGTGGGGCCATGTTCGGTGGCTGGAATGCTGAAACCAGCCATGAAGCTTGGGTCGTCACCACCATAGTAACGGTTGGCGGCGTCTACACCCTCGTCGGTGTCCGAACCCTGAAAGGAGACCATGTGGGCGCACCCACCAATCTCGGCAGACTCGCCAGAGCTGACACCCCTGGCACCGAAGTCGTGGAGTTTAAACGGCATCTCAGCAGCTGGGTTATCACACGACTTTTCCACGTACCTACTGAGAATCTTGCGACAGTAATAACTCAGGGTCGCTACGGTTGTCGGGTACCATACGCCGCGAAGAATCATGGTCTCAACCGCGCCGGTAATCCAAGGAAACCGCTCGTCGGTAGATTCGACGGTAAGCAATGCATTGTGCGCTGGTACCAGAGTCCCCTCATCAACGGCCCTGATTTGAATGGGGAGATACCCACCATGGTCATTCAAAATCGTTCGGTAAGCCTCAGCGGGGTAAGGAACGCCACGCCTGGAGTTGAAATAAACGGCATACTCCAGGTCCTCTTTTGTGAATGGTTTGGTCAGTACATCCTTAGCTAGCATCTGAAAGCCAAATGCCAAGGCCTTTGGAAAGCGACCGCCCCGTGATGACAAATAGCTGTGGGCATAGGTGGTGCCTGGCCGGTAGAGGACCGAATGGGAATGTTTGTAAGCGTCAATTTTGAGTAGAATGTTGTTATTCATATTAGTAGACCTTTCCGGTTGTTTAGGCGACCCAGGTGCGAATTATGGAGAAGTGGTCCTCAAAGAAGCGGTCCTCAAAATCATCAAGAAAGCAAAGAGGTGTCCAGAACGCTTTCTTGGCGTCGTCAGAGCCCCTAACCTCAGGCAAGTCACCAGAGCCCAGGTTGATAAAGTGGGCTTTCGTGACGACGTGGCCACGCAGGCTGCGTTGAGGGTGGTCAAAGGTCTCTCTACCCTTGATGGAACTGCGAAGAACAGCCTCCGGCACCTTGAGCCTGGTTTCCTCCCGAAGCTCCCTGATTGCTGCGTCCTCAAAGGTTTCTTCTCCCAGAAACCCACCAGGTAGTGCCATGAGACCTTTGCCTGGGGCCGACTTTCTGGTGATGAGCAGAATGTGGGCAGACTTGAGCACCAGAGAGTCAGCTGTTAGAAACTTTGGTGGATAGGGAAGACCCGACAGCTTGGCGGTGTAATTCGCATAATAGGTGTCCTCTTCGGACAGTCTTTTGAACCAGTCAGTGTCCATTAGTGCGTACAGCACCGCCTTAACAGGCTCCGGCACCTCTGCCAGCACCTGGCCCTTGCGAAAGTACAGGTTTCGTACGTCGGTGGCACTAAGATGCGGGTGGTGCTGGCTGGTCAGTTCTTGGTAGGGCCACTGCGGGAAAGAGTCCAAGTAATAACTAGACCTGTCTTTTTTGTGGCCAAACAGCGCTATGTTCTCCTCCCCGAGAGAGTAGATGGGCTTTTGGACCTCAGATAGCCACCTGGTTTCGTCGTAAAGGTAGTCTCTCACTGGGAAAATCCTGATGCGCGTGGTGTCCAGCCCAGCCGCCTCGCAGCTGGCCAGAATCATGGCCTTGGTCTCCTCGAAAGAGAAGGGGTTTTTGATAGTGGGCGCACACTTGTACGACCCCACAATGATAGCCAAGACCTCGGACTGTTCTAGGATTTTCGTGAAGACTTCAAGATGGGCTAACTGAGGGGGGCGAAAACGGCCGATGATGGCCCCTACCGCGTATTTTCGAGCACCAGAACGCAGAATGCCAGTACGCATAGCGAGATTCCCTTCGCTTTAGATGATTGGGTTGCTCCGTGCCGCCCAGTTGCTTTTAAGAATAACAAAACAGTGCCTCTCCCCACCTTAGTTTACCACTACACACAGTGCGCGAGGGTAATTGAAAATGGCTACGTCAATTCGCATAGACGGTACGCTGGGAGATTGTTCAGTCACTGACCGGGCCGCAGCAATTGAACCCTCTCTACACAACCTGACCGCCGCCGAAGGAAGGGCTTGGATAGACATCAACAATTGGATTCGTCTGAACCCAGGTTGTAGTGTTGAACAAGCCGCTACGGTCACTGGGTCGTGTCTGGACGTCTTCTATGAGGCAAAAAAGAAGGCGCAGGCATCAAACGGCGAGGCCTTGTCCCACAAGTCGTTTAGCAGTAGGGACATGATTAGACCTGGGGACAGCATACTTAAAAAAGCCGGCTATGCGCCCCAAGCAGAAAAAAAGCGCCGGGGACCAAAACCTAGACCCCGACCAGTGGAGGATAGTAGCGGGGAAAAACCGAAGAGAGGAAGACCACCAAAAGTTAGGCCTGAGGTGAAACCAGACCAGCTGCATGACCCGGATGTTCTGGCACTTAACACCATCGCGCTAGCGCTGCTCACCTATAGCCTGAAAGACCGCAAGAGACTGCTAACCTTAGCACTTAGGCGGGTAGGTGACTAATCAAATCTGCCCTCAAAATCGGGCTCCACTTTGCCGGATGCGATGTCAGCAATTCGCGCCAAAAACAGCTCAGGGTTAGCATCGGCAAGAAGACTTGCCACCTCAGCTACGTCAACCTCGTCAGATTCCTTCAAGCTGACTTCACTTTCCTCGTCCCCATCGGCGAAAGCGGACCCAAGCTGGTAGTAGTCAGACTTCTCCCAATCAGACTTGTTGATTTTTTTGGACGCAAAATAGGTCAGGTAAACGTTGTCACCGGTCTCGTAGTACGCGGCGTACAGTTTGTAACCTGATTTAACCAGACCCCCTAGCGCCTTTGTGACGCTGGCTAACGTCTCGGCTAACTCGTCATTGGCTTTTTTGCTATCACTCAGAAGACCCTTATCGGCAAAAAACTTTTTGACCTTGGCTGGCATGAACTTTTCGGTTTCAGTAATAAACTTCTTAAGGTCGATTTTGGCCTTCTCTAGGTACCACCACATCGAGCCCGCGTTGCCCGCAAAACCCTTGTAAAAGGGGGTCCAGCAGATTCAGATTACCTATACATCGGTATCCGCAAAAACTATAGGGTTCAACCTACTAACAAACGAAAATAATTGCAGATTGACCTAAGGTTCCCTTACGTCAAGGCACAGCACGACAGAACCCCTCAGGCCAGCATTATCACCAACCTAACGAATTTTATGGCAAAATACCCAGGAACGCCAACCTTCAATGCCATCTCTAAGGGCGAGGCCAACCTAGTGTTGTTCGGGTATGTCCTGTCTGTGAGGTTTTTTAAGTATCAGGCGGGCACGAAAGAGGCAATGAAACTCAATATTTATACCGGTGACGAGATGCTTGAGCTGGTGGTGTGGCCGGACAAGAGTGGTAGCGTACCGGCAACAATGATGGAAAAGGTCAGGAAGAACAAGGCGAGCTTATTCCAAATAAAGACGCAGATTAAGGCTGGGGTGCCATCCTACAGGCTGGGGCACATCTCTCAGCTGGCCATTCCAGTGTTCCCCTTGCTAGTGCCGGCGATAGATGATAGTGTTGAAATCAAGGAGTCTAAAG
>Ga0315289_10000758_pt1 | contig 49624 bp, 50 predicted proteins | sample YL17G11_40_MG_FD_203452 | JGI IMG/M metagenome (GOLD analysis project Ga0315289, IMG submission 203452) | Sediment microbial communities from Yellowstone Lake, YNP, Wyoming, USA - YL17G11_40 | ecosystem: Environmental > Aquatic > Freshwater > Lake > Sediment | place: USA: Wyoming | collected...
CAAGATCTCTTTGAGTGAGCATATTTTTATCTTCGAGGAAATAATTCTTTTTGTAAAGAAGTCAAAATATATCAGTTTGAACTCGGAGTAAAGTTTCGATATGTTCGATATTTTATCCTGGGTTTAAAAGCCTAGGCAAAGCTTGCCCTGATCCGCCGACTGGCGGAGAAGGGTTTCTTAAAAAGAGAAAGGGGGCATTTTGCGCCTCTTTTTCCGTCTTTTTAGGAAAAGCACATTTACAAACGAGAAACAGCAGCTAACAAAATATTTAAGGCTCTGCCTTGTGGAAAACCGTTGTCGCCGCATTCTTAAAACTTGAGGAACTACCTCCTTTTCCTTCTAAATCGCGTATACTAGCGCGCACGGATGAGGGGTGAACCACGTATGATTTACCCTTGCTCTGTGCGCGTTTAGTTTGCACGCCCGGTCAAATGCTTCCTATTCCTCAGGGGAAGCGAACAAGAAAGAGGAGGTGAGACAAGAAGAACTGAGGACGATATCTGGTGTATCCATCCAGGGTCAAAGTCGCCAGTGAAATCTGGCATGAAATCGAGGTGAGCACATGAACTGGGGCGAATTAGAAAACTTCGTGAGGAACCTGACCACTAAAGAAGAATTGCTCGTTGTAGCCATTCTCCTGGGCGTACCGGCGAAGCTGCACGCCGAAGCCATGCGTCAAGATATCTTAGACCACATCGCCCAGCAGACCGCCGGCAATCAGGTTCAAGTGGATCTGGATGCATCGCTACTGCAGCGATTGTTTGAAGCGATGGCATCCCAGCCAGACGTTCTACATCAACTCTACGCCTGGCTAGTGAAAAATTGGTAAAGGGAGGAAACCCATGAAACTGCGACACGTAGTTATCACCTTGGTGGTGATCGGGCTAATCGTGGCCACGACGGTGCTGGCGACACGCCACTTCACCCTGCAGTCGGCGGCCGCGTTGACGACCACAACTACACCCACGCCCACTATCACAAGCACACCGACCCCCACCGCCCCGGCCGTTCTGGCGACACCGACCCCCACCGCCCCGCCGGCGGTGAAGCCAACGGCCACGCCGACCCCCACCCCCACGGCCACGCCGGTGCCTGTTTTACCGACAGTCACGCCCAAACCTACTGTGGTGGTCGTATCCGGCGGTGCAGTCGGCTGCCGGAATGGCGAGGTCATCGGCAATGAGCTGAACCTGCTTGATCGAACCCCTGTTGGTCTGGCCGAGAACAACACGGCGTTGGAGGTGTCATGGAAGGGTGGTCGCGGCTTCGAGGGTTACGGGCGTTTCAACCTTGTGGTGCCCGCGCTTGGCAACACGTACCAAGTGTTTCTACTGAATGTGGACACCATTAAGATGTATCGCTATTGTGGTACTATCGGCGAGGTTGAGCGCTATCTCTCGAATCCCGACCCTGCCCATGACATGAAGCTTCCTCACGTGGATGCGATGCAGAAGACCGCGGCCGACCGCTCCGGTAGGACGCCGTTAGAGGCGGAGATAGGCGTTTACACGCTTAATCTGGATACTGCCACCTTGAAAGTTCTGAAACAGGCCACTGCTGGTCCAACGATTGACGAACTTCGTGCCCACATCGAGGTGGTCAAGATCAGCGGCGTATCCGTCCGGCCTACCATGACACCCGCACCCATCGGGAAATGTCCCGAACCATCCAAGCGCGAGATTGGCTGGGACGGCAAGAGCCCGCCCGACGTCACGATCAAAGGACCGGCTATTGCCAACCTGGGCTGGCCCCAGGAGGGCAACACCCAGGTACGGGTGGCTATCAAGGCGGGCGACGGCGTCACGTTCTTCAAGGTCGGTGGTGCCTACTGGCCACTTGACGCGGCAGCCTGCACCGAAGACGATCTGCAGAGTCATCTGGTGACCCGCGCTGGCGGCCTGCCGATCGTGACTGTGGACGACCTAGTCAAGGCGGGGAAGGCGCGGCGGTAGCCACATCCCCCCCGACCGAGGGGACCGGGGGCAAGATCGACCTCGGTCGATTGAACCTCCGGTCCTTTCTGGGGATCGGTTTTAAAAACTCGCTTTACAAAGCGGAAAAACATGACATGTTGCTGTTTCTCGTTCCAATCAAGTATCAAATAATTAACAAACGGTTGACTTGAAAAGGATAATCTAAAAAAATTTGATATTTAACTGGAACATTTATCAAAGATCTCGGAATTAAGAATTTAGAGTTCCAATTATTGTTTAATAAGATTACTTCCGATAAAGATCAATATGAATACAATTAAAAACATTTTGCCTGCAGTTTTAATATCTTTGGCAATCGTTATTGCAGGAAGTTTTATTAACGATAGCTTAAGGTATTATTGGCAAAGCAAACTTGAGCTAGAGCAAGAAAAGCTTCTTATGGAAGCCGTGGATGGGTGCAGCAAAATTGCCACCGGACGTTGGATAGATAGAAACACTGGGGCGGAGATTATCGAACCATATAAACCGGCTTATGAGAAATGTCTGAAAGATAAAGGATACTGAGAAAGTTCAAAATTAAATGATATGAAATTTAAGAATAAAAAGACAGTCATAAATCCTCTGGTTTCGGTAATCATGCCGGTTTATAATGCGGCCGAATTTTTGGTGGAGGCAATTGAGAGCATTTTAAACCAAAGCTACAGAAATTTTGAGTTTCTGATCGTTGATGATGGCTCCACTGATGATTCTTGGAAAATTATCAAAAAATACCAAAACAAATTTCCAAAACTTCTAAAAACCTTCAGGCTTAAAAAGAACATTAATGCTGCCGGAAACGGAGCCGTTAATGCGGTTTTGCCCGAAGCAAAAGGAGAATTTATCGCTCGTATGGACGCAGACGATGTGGCACACCCGCAAAGGCTGGAAAAACAGGTTAATTTTTTACTGGAACATCCCGAGATCATTTTAGTCGGCACACAGGCAAAAGTAATTGACCCAAAGGGAAAAACGATTGGGAAAAAATCTTACCCCCTTGTTCATGAAGAAATTTATAAAAAATATGCAGAGGTACACCCAATCATTCACCCTTCCTGTATGATCCAAAGAACTCTTTTGCCAAACGGAAACAGGCTGTATGAAATGCGGTGCGGAGTAAACGATGATTACTATACTTTTTTCCGGCTATTAAACTACGGTAAATTTGCTAATTTACCGGAATATCTTCTCTCTTACCGAATACACAAGGACAATTCGTCCCTAAAAAACCTGAAAGAAAAATACGCCAACATATCAAAGATACGAAAACTGGCGCAAGAAAAATTCGGTTATAAAGTCTCGCTAAAAGCCAAAGCTCTCATATTATTACAGGATGTGCTAGTAAATTTCATCCCTGAAGAAATGCTGGTTACTGTTTATCTTTTCATAAGAGGCATAAATGCTGGGATAAGTCCGCTAGATTTAGTCAGGAAAAAAATCAGTCTTGCATTTGCGAAGGTAAACCATTATGCCTTATCATTATCTTAAAACCAACCAGTATGAACTACGTATGGGCAAAAATAAACCGCTTTTATCCCATCCTTATTCTTCTTGTCGTTGAAATCCTCCTTTTTTGGACCAACTACACGCCAGGGACATATTTTTTGGGCTGGGATAATCTTTTTCCAGAACTTAATTTCAAAGAAAATATCCGCAGGGGCCTTTTTGCCATTTGGCAAGAATATCGAGGTCTAGGTCTGCTCGACGGTATGTCCTTCGCGGCAAATTTACCCCACTATTTATTTCTCTATCTTATTTCTCACGTTCTCCCAGCCTCCTTACTACGCTATTTCTTTTTTTTCTTAATGCATTTCCTTGGAGGAGTAGGTGTTTACTATTTACTCCAAGAATTATTAGACACAAATAGTAAGAAAACAGTCGCTTTGCTTTTTGGCAGTTTATTCTATCTATTAAACATTGGTACCATACAAATATTCTACGCTCCGTACGAGGTATTCTCCGTTCACTTTGCCTTCTTACCTTGGCTTATATTGTCTGCCCTGCGTTATTTAAAAAAGGGGTTAAAGAAAGATTTGCTTTTATACTGTCTTTTTTCGATCTTAGCATTACCCCAGGCTCACGTACCGACTTTATTTCTTATTTATGCTTTTGCTCTTTTTACTATTATTTGTTTTCATCTTCTCCAATCGGGCTTGAGTAATCTAAGAAGAGTTGTTCTATTAGTTGCTGTTTCTTTCGTGATTAACGCTTACTGGGGCTTACCCTACGTCTATTCTACGATTAAAAACGCGGATATAATCTCCAACTCAAAAATCAACCAAATGTCAACCGAGGATATCTATCTCAAGAATAAAGTCTTTGGAAATTTTTTTAGTGTCGCCCTCCTTAAAGGTTTCAACCTCGACACCATTGATGTTCAATCTGATGGCCTTAATGGGTACATGATGAAACCATGGAGAGACCACATCCAAACGGGGCTTTTTTTGGTCATCGGTTTTTCGTTTTTCGCTCTCGCAATATTGGGAATGATAAGGATATTTATTAAAAAAGAAAGTCGTCTTTACCCTTTCATTTTTTTATTCGTTATTTCTTTTCTAATGTTAGCAAATAATACTCCCATTTTAGAGCTTCCGTCTCAGTTTCTAACTACCCATGTTCCTTACTTTTACCAAATATTCCGCTTTATTTTCACAAAGTTTGCTGTCCTTTATGCTTTTTGTTTCTCGGTTTTACTGGCTTTTGGAGTTTTAGAAGTTTTTGAAAAGATCAGTAAGATAAAATTTCTATTTCTCTTTTCGTCGATAGGCTTTTTGATAGCTTTTTCTTATTACTCTTTGCCTTCATGGCAGGGGAATTTTTTATATAAAAATTTTCATCTCAAAGTCCCCAAAGATTATTTTTTAATAGTCAATTATTTTAAGAAACAGAATAAAAATGGGCGGATTGCCACATTTCCACAGCCGTCATTTTGGGGATGGACGTATACAAACTGGGGATACAAAGGGTCAGGTTTTTTATGGTATGGTCTCCCACAATCTACGCTTGATGGCGCTTTTTATCCATGGAGCAGGGAAAACGAAAACTATTATTGGGAGATTACCCAAGCCTTATATTCTGGAAACCCAGATTTGTTTGAAAAGGTTTTAGAGAAATATCAGGTCACCTGGTTAGTAGTTGATCATAGTATCGTTAGCCCATTTTCTCAAAAGGCTTTATTTACAGAAAAATTGGAGGAGATGGTTAAACAATTAGATGGAGTCACTTTAGAAGCCACTTTTGGTAAAATTAACGTTTATGGAGTGAGACTAACCCCATGGTCTAAGGATTTTGTTTTTTTGGGGAACAATTTGCCGACCGTAGGACCAGGATATAAATGGAATAATTATGATAAGGCATATCTTGAAAACGGAAATTATGTGATGGCTTATAACAACCAACAATCACCAGTTTATAACTATTTCTATCCTTTTCGTTCTTTATTTACCGGCCGGAGACAGGAAGAACTAGAATTTCAAGTGGAAGATAAGGGTGCTTATTTTTCTTTCAAGTCAAAAATTCCAAAGGAGTTGACGGGCGGGGAGCTGATAATACCACCATTGAACCATGAGGAGATAACGGAGATTGACGAGAATGACCTGACAAAGGAAGCGGAGAAATATCCACAAGTTTTTCTTGATGGGGAGTTTATTCCTATCTCTTCCACCTCGGGGGAGTCGTCAAGCGCCACTTCCAAGGTGTCCTTATTGCTTCCTGATATTCGGGAGAGAAACCTGGAAATACGGGTCCCTAAAATTGGTGGGTACTCAAGCTACGACAGTGACAAAACAGGGGATATATTTAATAAAGAAGTTGAAAATTGCGATCCTTTTTATCAAGAAGAAGTAAGAGGCGAAAAAATTTTCATCGACGAACAAATTGCCCTTAAGGTGACGGCGGTTAATGCTAAAGGCTGTCTTGGTATTTATCTTCCCAATCTTTCAAACAGGCTCTCTTACTTAATTACAGTCAAAAGCCGAAATATAACTGGGAAATCCCTGTTTTTCTGGCTAGAGAACTTAAATTCAAAGAGAGCCGACCTCGAGACGTATCTTCCCAAGACTACATCTATAACCAGTAACTCACGAATTACAACTTCTTATTTCATCCAACCTCCGATGGAAAACTTTGCTCAAGGCTACAGCCTTCATTTTGACAATATCTCAATAGGTCGGGTAAAGACGATTAATGATTTGGGAAGAATTACGGTTAACCCGATTCCTTATAGATTCTTAACCTCGTTAAAAGTTACTAGTAGTCAACTGTCAGAATTAAGCAGTCAGAATTCAGTAGTTAGCTCGGAAGGCATAGTTGTGGATCATCCTAACCCGAGTCTCTATCAAGTAACTATTAATAAGCAACAATTAGCAGTTAGCAGGGGTCCAATATTAGTTTTATCTCAAAGTTACGATCCGAGCTGGCGGGCATATGAAATTTCTAATTCTAAGTTTTCAATTTTCAATCATCTACTCCCATTTATATTCGCCCAAGAATTAAAAAATCATATCTTGGTGAATAATTGGGAAAATGGATGGGTGTTAGACAATGCGATAATGCGACAATGCGAGGATGGAAAATGTAAAAATGCCACTATTATCCTTATTTATCTTCCACAATATTTGGAGTATTTGGGATTTGGCTTACTTTTCCTTACTTTTCCTCTTTTGAAAATATTTCTTAAAGACTAAACCTATTGGAGAGTCCTTTTAAGAATCTTTTCCAACTGTCTGTGTCCATATCCGCTTTTAAGAAATATTTCTCTTGCCTCTGCGTCTTCTTTGTTGACAAAATACTCGTAATGTATGAGCCTCAAATATCTCCTTCTTTTTGTAGAACCAACGTCGCCGCGTGCATGCTCTTGAAGTCGTTTCTTAAGATTGGCAGTTAAACCAACATAAAGCTTATTGTCTTGCTGACTCCGAAGAACATAAACGTAATATCGTTTCATAAAATAATGGCGACGTCTGACGTCGCAAAAGAAACAAAATATATTTTCACAGGGCCATGTCAAACATGGCTCCTCGTCAAACTCAGGGGGACCCGAGTTTGACTCGGGGGTGGTCGACGGGATTTGAACCCGCAACGATCAGCTCCACAGGCTGATGCTCTACCAGGTTGAGCTACGACCACCAATTATCGTATCAACGCGCTGCAATTATTCTACTAAATCATGGTAAAATGTTCAAGAAGTGGATATTCTCCAAAAGATCCAAAAAATCGAAGAAGAAATTAGGGAAACTCCTTACCATAAGGGAACAGAGCATCACATCGGTCTTTTACGGGCCAGGCTGGCAAAACTCCGGGAAGAGCTTTCATTTAAAGGGAAAGGTAGCGGGGGAGGAGGTTTTGCCATTAAAAAAACTGGTGACGCCACCTTGGCCCTTATTGGGTCTCCATCTGTGGGAAAATCAACTCTTCTTAACAAACTCACCAACGCCCTATCACCCGTTGGTGATTATGATTTCACCACCGTTAAAGTTATTCCGGGGATGATGAATTACAATGGTTGTAATATCCAAATCCTTGACCTACCGGGAGTCGTAACAGGCGGTATGTCCGGTAGGGGACACTCCCAGGAGATTATTTCCGCTTTAAGGGCAATTGATCTTGTTTTAATAATGGTTGATGTTGCTAATTTTGATAAGATCGGAAAAATAAAAAAAGAGCTGACTAAAGCCGGATTGCGGTTAAATTGTCGGCCGCCTCAGATAATTATTCGGAAGGGAAGTTCGGGCGGAATAAAGATTGTTGTTTCTGCCCAAACTACTCACCCATCGCTTGAAACGATTAAGGCAATTGCTAAGGAATATCGCTTTGAAAACGGCCAAATTTATATTAGGGAATCGGTTGAAATAGAGGAGATAATCGATGTCTTCCTGGGAAATAGAGTTTATCTTCCCGCCTTAACCATTGTCAATAAGATAGACCTTAGGCCCAATTTTGAAAGAGAAGCCTCTAGCGAGGAAGATTTGATTTTCATTTCCGCTAAAGAAAATATCGGGGTGGCGAAGTTAAAAGAGAAAATCTGGCAGAGGCTTTCCTTGATAAGAATTTTCCTCTGTCCACCAGGGAATAATCCTGACTTTAATCATCCCTTGATCTTGAAGAAAGATACCACTGTTGCCGAGGCTATTTTAAAAATTTCCTCCGAATTAGTCCAGGCAGGAAGGAAAGTGGTTATTAACGGCCCATCCTCAAAATTTAAAAACCAATTGGTTAGCCTAAATCACGTACTGGCCGACAAAGACATAATCACAATAAGAAGGAAATCCGGGCCCGCCCAGAGGGAATCGAGCCCCCAGCCGGATGCTTAGAACGCACCTCTCTATCCAATTGAGCTATGGACGCTATATGGAGCGAGGCTACACCCCTGGGGTGTAAAGTTCTCGGAAAAGAAATCGTGAGCTAGATGGTGGGGTAAGTGGCTAATTGTGGCTGTAAGTCAGGGATATGGATGTAGCCTGAGTAATTTTGTATAATTGTTTTAACATCATTCACGATGTCCCACCATATGAAAAAAATTGCTGATAATATCCGTTTGATATTGATATCTTCAATCGTTGTTGTAGCTTTTTTATTTTTAATCATCTCTGTTTTTAGGTCTGGCTACTTCTATATGTTTGACCAGGACGAATTTCTTCATTCACAAATAGCTTACCTTATTTTTAAAGGTTATAAGCCATTTATAAATGTATACACCAGCTGGATTCCAATATTTCATTGGTTGCTTGTTCCTGTCTTAGCCATAAACGATTTTAGTTTCAACAGTTTGCTGGCTGCTCGGATTTTTATGATAGCTTTGTTTGCTATCAGAATCCTATTGGGTTTTTTATTGGTCAACAAATTATTCGGAAGGAAAGTATCCATATTGTTTGTATTCCTTTTTCTTTTTGATCCGTTCACCGTATTTACCGCCATGCAGATACGGCCTGACAATTTAATGATTACACTTTTTACTCTCGGACTTTTAATTCTTACCTATGCTATTTTTAATTCATCGAGACTGCTTTTATTCTATTCTGGCTTTATCTTGGCTTTATCAATTCTGACCTGCCTCAAGATTGTCCCCGGAATTTCGGCTGTAACCATTATTTTTCTGATTTACGCTTTTAGCCGCCGTAATTTCGCAAAAGGGATTGCTTTTTTCTCCGGTATGTTTTTTGCTATATTTGTGGCCGTTGCTTATTTTGGGTTGCAAAACTCACTTTTTCAGATGATGCAGCAGGTGATTTTGGATGCGGCGACTTTACATAAAAGTATTTATAACTGGACCGGTCTTGGCTATTTTTATGCACCAGGAAATGACAATTTATACGGCCTTTCCGGTAAACCGCTAAACTGGGTTTATGTTTGGATCTTGCCGATTTTGGCTTTTATGGGGGTTTTTCAAGTGATTCAAAAATTTTTTACCGAACCGGACAGCAATCATAAACAAAAAATAATTTTTATTATCTTAACGACTGCTTTTATTTTTCATTGGTTATCCTTATTTTTTTATCATTCGGTCTTTCTCCAGTATTATATTCCTATTAGTTGGTTTTACGCTCTTTTTTCTGCAGTTATCATCAGTCATTTTGATAAACTGATTCAAAAGTTTGTTGCTGTAAATTTGTTCTATAGAATTTCTTTGTTTATTTTGGGTACATCATTGGTGATTGCCAGTACTGCGGCTAACAATCGCCGGGCGACAGTTTTTTCTTATGAGTGGCAATATCCGATAGTTTCTTCAAGATGGGCAAAAATACCAAAAGACTCTTATGTTTTTCCTTTTATGATCTTCAGACCGATAGCCGATCCTTTTTTACCTCTTTTTAGCTTTACTCCGGGTCTTCCTACATCGATAATAAACCGATATCCACCACTTCTTAAAACTCTAAAGAATTACAACGTTTCATATGTTTTTATAAGCGAGCATATTTCGTATTATTACATCATTCCAGAAATTAAAGCCTACATCGGCGAAAATTTCGCTCAAGACCAGCAAGATAAAGAACTGTGGATCAGACGCTAGTTGTTTTCTTTGGATAAAGACAGGGATAAACGGGATTTGGGCAAAGACTCAATCTTGATAAGGAACAACCGTTCTTGAGGCAATTGCTAAGATATCAAATGAACTGGCTCAGAGAAAAGTTTTAATAGTTATTAACGGCCCATCCTCAAAATTTAAAAACCAATTGGTTAACCTAAATCACGTCTTGGCCGATGAAGACATAATCACGATAAGAAGGAAATCCGGGCGCGCCCAGAGGGACTCGAACCCCCAACCGAGTCGTTAGAACCGACCTGCTCTATCCAATTGAGCTATGGGCGCTAAATGGGACAAAACCTAGCGGTTTTTTCCCAACGATTTTCCCTTTATTGTTCTCGCAAAGGGACACTCTCCAGCCAACCCTTTGCGAAATTTATATCCTGTTTTTGATAGTCAATCCAGACACGGTTTTTTCCCAACGATTTTCCCTTTATTGTTCTCGCAAAGGGACACACTCCACCCAACCCTTTGCGAAATTTATATCCTGGCTTAACACATTGGTCAAACTTCCGTTTTTTTCCCAACGATCTTCCCTAATTTGTAAATAATTCTTGAGCGGGTGAGCAGAATCGAACTGCCGTCTGCTCCTTGGAAGGGAGCTATTCTACCATTGAACCACACCCGCTATATGGGACAAAACCTAACGGTTTTTTCCCAACGATTTTCCCTTTATTGTTCTCGCAAAGGGAGACTCTCCAGCCAACCCTTTGCGAAATTTATATCCTGTTTTTGATAGTCAATCCAGATCCCTTTTCTCCCATATTGCTTTGTGTCGGGGATACCCGATTTGAACGGGTGACCTCACGCTCCCAAAGCGTGCGCTCTAGCCAACTGAGCTAATCCCCGAAATTTTTGGCGGGCTGCGCTAAGCCGCTGCGCCACTCTCCGGCTCACATTCGTTTGGCCAATAGGTGCGTTTGTTTGACGAAATCCGAACCTTTTTTGAACGGAACTGACGGCGCGCTTCGCGCGCCAAACTGAACGCTCGGGCGGGCAAAAAGGAAGGGGGTTGGGGGGGAGGAATTTTTGCCCGCCCTCGCTTTCCGCCGCCGCCGAATTTCGTGCCAGTGAAACTGGCGCGCCGCCTCATTCTATCACATCTGTATATCTAAAATTATCTGCCGTTAATTCTGTTTTTCCTAACAAATCTTTTCGCATTTCAAAAACTATATTGCCGACGGCTTTCTTTCCTTTCTCGTGATCTGGCTCTTTACCTCTTGAATCAATAACAAGTTGTACCATTTCGTTTATTGCTTTCACTACGCCGTCAGAACAATAAAGCCATGATTTATATTGCTCTTCAAAAAATTTTCTTTTGGTGTCGCCCGACGTTGTCTTGCCGACAAAACCTTGAAGAAGAACTAGTAAATTTGAATATTTTTCTTCCTTAAATTTTAATATAGTTTCGTTCTTTTTTGATTTTATTGCGAAATAATAAGTTAAATAAGAGCTTAACAAAGCGGTTATTATCGGAATTAAAATTAAGAAAAGATTTTTAGTTTCCATAAAAATTTATTCTTCTTTCAAATACTTCTTCCACGAATCTTGAAAGTCAGCTTCTAAATCTCTATTTTGTTTTGGAATTTGAATAATTACTACAAACAAAATTATCGCTAAACTTATATAATAGATATTCAAATTGTCTGGCGAAAATTTACCCACGACCCAAACAGAAATCCATATAAGAACACCCCAAATAACCGGAGCAATTAGAAAAGTAGAAATGGGAATCGGTCTTTTTAGTTTGCCTTCTCGTTCCAACCTTTTCGCTCTTGGCCAAGCAGAAAAAAGCGGATAAATAATCTGACTAAAGGCAAAAAGTCCAAAAACCAAACCGATTATAAAAATTACAATTCCCATATTAGTAATTTAAATTATTATTGCTAATAACCTCATTTGGTAATTCATTTTGTCCCGTCATAGAGCGACAATCTACGGCTGAATGCTTTTTCAATAAATCAGTAATTGAATTATCTAATTTTTCTTTTTTGTCTTTATCCCGCAATTTATTTACTACATATTCATACAAAATTCCAACGGTAAGGGGGAGTAAAATAATATCGGGTCCGGCGGACATATGGAAAATATGACCCAATCCATTACCGCCAGAGCGTTCAAAAACCAAAAATTGATACTTTGCGAGTGAACTTTTTGGCTCTTCATCTTCGGAAAAAGTCAGAGGCGGGATAGGCAAAAACCTATTATAAATTTTGAATAAGCCAAGTGTTGCGTCTTTCTCCATTTGATTCAATGTTTGAAAAACAACCTCATATAATTTTGGTGTAATTTCATTAGGTTTTTGGGGTTTTTCTATTTCTTCCAAAAGAAAATTTCGCACAACATCTGCTTGTCTGTCATCGCAGATATAAAAATATCTAGCCAAAAAGAGAATATAGCTGGCTATCAATAAATCATCACCCAAGAATTGTTCCTTATGGTTCGTCTGAATTTTTACAAATGAAGGGCCGTAATTTAAGTGCCACTCCAAAACATTATCTTTGCGTTTAGTTAGCGAATTTGCTAACCATCTAAATGGAGCAAAAATGATCGAAAATATAAAACGAAATATTGCCATATTGTTATTCAATTTTTATTCCCAAAGAAATTACGTCATTCTGCAATTTCTGTGGTATCGGTGATAATTCTCGTATTTCCTTTTCATAACCTTTCAAAATTTCCTCTCCCTCTTTCAAAATTTGATCCAGCGTCGGAATGTAATCCACTGCTAAACCAGCTTTTTTGTATTCTGGCATTTTTTCTCTTTGTCTTTCTTCATTTGCTGAATAATAGGTTTTGAAATTGTCTGGATTGACCAATCCCCAAACTAAACTTTCATAGCAATAAACTTCCAGCGCGTGCGAAATTTCTTTATCCTTTAATTGTTTCATTGTCATTACCTCGCTGTGCTTTGAAAACTTTACCGGCTTGACGGCCTCTCTCGGATTATTGCTGTTGCCCCTTTCTGCCCATTGTTTCTTCATATTGCCAACTTCCGCACTAATATTCATTGCGTCTTTACTTTCCCAATCTGTGTCCCTAAGCATAGTGGCAATAATTTGCAAAGCCAATTTAGGGCGACATGCGCCAATGCTTGCGGCCCAATCAATCAGTTGTTCAACCGCTGAATCAAGTATGAGGCTATTAACCACCGCTTCTGAATTAAATAAACTTTTTCTTCTTGGCCAACCCATGTGGCTTAACAGACCCATAATGTAATAAAAACCAAAAATAGATGTCATATTATTTTTTTGAACGCTTTGTCGTAATTATCGTTTGCCATAAATTTGTTAAAGCCCGAGTGCTTTTATTTTCTCGTCAATCAGAGTCGATCCTTTCGATTCACGAGGAAATGAGCCGTCTTTATTGAAGAAAGTAATTTCATGGGCTGGATGATTTGCTTTCTTTGGAAACCAAGACGCAATTTTCTCAATGTCGGTAAATGGTTCTGCTTCCACCTTCTCTCCTGCAACCTCTGAAGTATGAGCACCCGATTTGAGACTTCCAGTATTTGGGTTTTCCTTTATAAGTTCTCCCATTTTCGTGGCGGCTAATTGCCAATAAGTAGCGAGAGCTATTTCATGTTCAACGACAGACCCTTCATGGAATTTTTCAAGATGTTCCAATAATTCTTTTGTAGCATCAAAAAGAGAATCATATTTCACAGAACCCTCAGAGTAGTCAATTTTTGTTGACTCACCTAACATAAGATAAAACATTGATTTAAGTAAATAATCTTTTCCATCAATGTTACTTTGTCGTGAAAAAACTTCAATCCAGCTATCATCAATTTTTTCAAACAGATGAGGATAATCTTTAAATTTTTCTTTCCTCGCTTGCTCATGTTCAGCGTCAAGTTTCTCGTTATAAATTGCATCCTTTTCGTTTTCTTTCTGACGATAAATACGCCAGAGTATGTAAGCTATTACCGCGAGAAGAATATAAAGTAAAATCATAGGTTTTGTAAAAAAATTATTTTATTAAATCATCAACACTCACATCAAGAGCTTTAGATATTTTCTTGAGTGTATCAAGCGTTGGATTCTGGTTTTTACCAGCTTCAATTTTGATAATTGTGTTATTGGCGACATCGGCCAATCTCGCCAATTTTTCTTGGGATAAGCCTTTTGCTTCCCTAAGTTTTCTAAGTGTTTTTGTAATGTTTGACATACTAATATCGCGGTAGTAGAATTAAAATATAAGTGCTATTACCTTTCTATTACTTCAATGCTACACCAAAAATCAAAAATTGTAAACAGGCGGCGCATTTCGCAAAGCGAAATACGAAATTCGGCGGCGGCGGAAAGCGAGGGCGGGCAAAAATTCCTTCCCCCCAACCCCCTTCCTTTTTGCCCGCCCGAGCGTTCAGTTTGGCGCGCGAAGCGCGCCGTCAGTTCCGTTCAAAAAAGGTTCGGATTTCGTCAAACAAACGCACCACAATCAAACTCTCAGGAATTTTGCCGACCGATTCAGCCGCGCGAAGCGCGGCAGAGAACGGAAACACTGGCTCGCCGCGCACAGCGCGGCTCGCCAAGCGCAGGTTCGAAATCCCTTGCGATTTTAAGTATTTGCTTTGCCCAATTAAAAACTAACAACATAAATTTATGAACAACAAATTTTTTCTATACGCCCGCAAATCAACCGATGTTGAAGATAAACAAGTTTTGAGCATTGAAACCCAAATCGCAGAATTGCGCGCCTTTGCGAAACAAAACAATCTCAATGTTGTTGATACTTTTATTGAAAAACAATCAGCCAAAATTCCGGGCCGTCCGATATTTGGCGAAATGTTGAAAAGAATTGAAAATGGCGAGGCGGACGGAATTTTGGCTTGGCACCCCGATAGATTGGCGCGCAATTCTGTGGATGGCGGACAAATTATTTATCTCATTGATTGCGGGCGTATTGTGGCGTTGAAATTCCCCCAATTCTGGTTTGAGCCAACGCCGCAAGGAAAATTTATGTTGAACATCGCTTTTGGGCAAAGCAAATACTATGTGGATTCTCTTTCCGAAAACACGAAGCGGGGTTTACGCCAAAAAGTAAGGCGAGGCGAATATCCGAGCGTTGCGCCCATTGGCTATATCAACGATGTGCGAACGAAAAGTATTGTCGTTGATAGAAAAAAGGCGAAAATTATCAAGGCCGCGTTTGAGTATTACGCCACCGGCAACGCTCGACTGGAAGATGTCTCCGACTTTTTGGCGCAACGCGGGATTATGTCCCGCGGCGGAAAGAGAATCCACAAGACGAGGGCGACTTTTATCCTTTCAAATCCTTTTTACACGGGGTTATTTCGCTACTCCAATGAGTTGCACGAAGGCAAGCACGAGCCAATCATCGCAAAGAAAATTTTTGATAAAGTTCAGGAAGTTTTGAAGCAGAGAGGAAAACCACATCACAAAACAAAAAATGAACCACAACCTTACTGCGGATTATTGAAATGCGGAAGTTGCGGTATGATGATTACTGGCGAATACAGGATTAAGAAACAGAAAAATGGAAATGTCCACGATTATATTTATTATCACTGCACCAAGAAAAACAAATCAATAAAATGTCTTGAACCCTGTATTCGCCAAGAGGAACTGGACAAACAAATTTCCTCTCTGCTTCAAAAATTTTCTTTGCGTGCGGATTGGGCGGAAAAACTTTTGGAAATGGCGGAAACGGACAAAGAGAAATCCGCCCAATCCGTTTCTGCTTTTGTTCTTGAATCTCAAAATCAAATTCGCGCCATACAAACGAAGCTCCAGCGACTTTTGGACGGATATTTAGAACAGGATATTGAACGAGAAATTTATCGTGAACAAAAAACAAAACTTCTTGTGGAAAAGAAGTCGCTGGACGAGAAAATGGCGCGGATTGAACAAAAGCAGAATGATTGGCTCGAACCGATGAAAGAATGGATAAAAGTCGCTTCAACCCTCGTCAAAATCGCAAGGGATAGCAACCTTCTTCAAAAGAAGGTTGCCGCCAAAGAAATCTTTGGCTCGAACCTGCGCTTGGCGAGCCGCGCTGTGCGCGGCGAGCCAGTGTTTCCGTTCTCTGCCGCGCTTCGCGCGGCTGAATCGGTCGGCAAAATTCCTGAGAGTTTGATTGTGGTGCCAGAGGTGGGACTCGAACCCACACGATCGATTTGACGATCACAAGATTTTAAGTCTTGCGTGTATACCATTTCACCACTCTGGCATTTTTTACAATCGCCCTAGGCACCACTGTCAATTTTTATTATAACATAGAAAACTTTAATTTTGAAGCAAAATCTGCTATATTTAGGATATCTTATTATTTCGGGGTCGTCCAATGGTAGGACAATGGCCCTTGGAGCCATGAATCTTGGTTCGAATCCAAGCCCCGAAGCAGCGCACCATTCGGTGCACCGCTTCGCCACGAGGTCAGAATGATTTATATATTCGACACTCTTCGAGGCCAATCGTGCGCTTTGAGATGTTCCGAATGGAACGTCTCCGTAATGAAATTCTACTACGTCTATATCCTCAAAAGCTTAAAGAAAGATTTTCTTTATGTTGGTTATACGAAAAACCTAAAAAGAAGAGTCGCGCAACACAATAATAAAAAAGAACTATCCACAAAATATTATGCCTCTTTTGACTTAATTCACTATGAGGCATACCGAAATGGAAAAGACGCCAAAAGAAGAGAAAAATATTTGAAAACCACCGCCGGTAAAAAGGCATTAAAACTTATACTCAGAAGTAGTTTAAGTGAATACTCTAGGTATCAAGCGGGAGTCACCTTGAGTGCGAAGGATGGTCCTGAGTTTAACGAAGGACATTTAATTTTTACCTTCTGAACTCCTTTTTATATATCTTATGGTTGATATTATTTTACAAATAAGAGAAGACTTAAAGAAAAACGGCGATGAAAAAACTCAAAAAAGCGGTCAGAATTTTTTTAAAGAAACGGTAAAACTGTATGGGGTTAAAACTGCCGTTGTAACTAAAATCGGGAAAAAATACTTTTCCATAATAAAAGATAAAGAAAAGTCTGAAATATTTAACTTATGCGACGAATTGTGGCAATCAGGCTATATGGAGGAATCATTTATCGCCTGCAACTGGTCTTACTATATTCATAAAAACTACGAAGATAAAGATTTAAAAGTATTTGAGAAATGGCTTTCACAACATGTCAATAACTGGGCTTCTTGCGATACTTTTTGTAATCACACTGTCGGCACATTTATAGAGATGTACCCAAACTTTATATCTGTGCTTAAAGAGTGGGCTAAATCTAAAAATCGCTGGATGAGGAGAGCTTCGGCTGTTTCTTTGATAATTCCAGCGAAGAAAGGTAAGTTTCTGACGGATATTTTTGAAATAGCGGACATTTTACTTGCGGACCAGGATGATTTGGTGCAAAAAGGATATGGGTGGATGTTAAAAGTCGCCAGCCAGTCAAAACAAAAACAAGTATTTGGCTATATAATGAAGCATAAAAAAAATATGCCGAGAACGGCTCTTAGATACGCAATAGAGAAAATGCCTCAGAAATTAAAAAAAGAAGCGATGTCAAAATAAAGGAGTTTAAATTATTCTAGATCAAATCTGAACATTTTCTCAGTGTACTTGCCTCCATTCTTTTCGTAGAACTTGTGAGAGGCTAATAAATCCTTTTCGCTATCTAGTTTTATGACTTTTATATTATTCCTGTGGCAATAATCTTTAATAGCAGTAAAAATCTGAGTGCCTACTCCTTTTCCTCGATATGTAGCTGTAGTAAAGAAATCTTCAACATGTCCTCTATGCCACCCGTGACGTATATTTGGCAAGAGATAAAAAGTTGCTAGACCTACTAACTTACCTTTATCTTCTGCAACAAAAATCTTCGTATCATCTCTTTTTATTATCTCATCAAAAATATCTCCACCAACTAGGGAGGGCAAATCTTTTGCGTGAAACAAAATACTAAATTCATCAAAAAGACGCAGAACCAAATTCTTGTCAGCAGGAGTTGCTAGACGTACTCGCATGACATGATTATATCATAAGAACAGAACAGAATGAGGCCAAAACGAGCTCTATGGAGGGGATGATTTTAGAACTTTTCGTTTTCGGCCTCTGTGGGTTTTTCCGGCCAGGGGTAAGGCATAAGTTGAGAAATAGGTATTTGTTTATATTTTCCGTTCTCTTTAAGAATAATCAATATATCTATTCCCGAACGTAAACTGTTCTCATAAATTAGTTGCTTACAAATATGACAATTAGGTCCAGTAATAGCAACAATTTCTGTTTCTCCGTGGGTTGCAGCATGGGCAAGAGCAACCGCCTCGGAATGCATGGTTAAAGTATATGTGTCAGACTTGTAAGAAGCTCCTGGATAAATGTTCCCTTTTTTAGTTAGAATAGCCACAGCAAAACCTTTTCCGTTGGGAAACGCATTTTTTAGCGTTTCCTCGGCAATCTGAAACATTTTCTGACAAGTAGACTCGTCAACCATATTTCTATTTTAGCACAAATAACTGAAGGATATTCTTAGAAAGTAAATTGACTAGCTTGTTCACTGGGACGATTTTTAGAAAGGCCGACTGGCTAGAAATTATAGAATACACGAGTTTCGTACTTTTCTTAAGTAACCACCTCGGATGGTGTGCCGAAGGCACTCCTCCGAGGTGAAGATTATTGGTAATTCCTCCACCGTCCGAGGAGTGCTTCGCACACCTCGGAGGTGTCTTTTACGAATGTGCGAAACTCGTGGAATATTAGGAGGTAATAATGCAACAAACTAATTTAAACGGCATTCCCCGACGCTCAATTCATCTGGAGATACAGATGGCATTTCTGATATAATAAGTGTGGATATGGAATGATTTCCGGCTAGTTTGTGGTTCGGAAATTATATTATTGGATTATAACTATGAAAGTCTTAGGCATCGATCCAGGTCTTGAGCGCTGCGGGTTTGGAGTAATAAACCAAGACGGCAACAAGATAACCGCTCTTGCTTATGATTGCTTGTACACTGCCAAGGGGAAAGAAACTGCCAAACGCCTGGCAGAGCTGTTTGATAAGATAACTCTACTTTTAAAGAAATACTCTCCGGCGGTTTTGGTTATGGAAGATTTATTTTTTAATACCAATGCCAAGACCGCAATCATTGTTGGCCAGGCTAGGGGTGTTATAATGTTGGCAGCGGAAAAGGCAGGTATTCCTTTAGTTTCTTATCCGCCCTTGGAGATTAAAATGGCGGTTACCGGCTATGGCAGAGCCGAAAAAGAACAAATACAAAGAATGGTAAAAAATATTCTCAAGCTTTTAACGATACCGAAACCGGACGATACGGCCGATGCACTAGCGGTCGCCTTGACTTATTGTTTGGTCAATAAATTTAAAAGCAAGTTAAAACAAAATCGGACGATATGATTGGCGCACTAAGAGGCAAATCGCAAAGATTAGGCAGTAATTCTATCATCATTTTTTGCCAAGATGTGGGATATAAGGTGGCCGTAAACACAAAAATAATCGAAAAGATAAAAGAGGATAAGGATCTTTTTATTTATATCCATACCCATGTAAAAGATGATTGTTTGGAGCTTTACGGTTTTTTAACTGGCGAAGATCTTTTTTTGTTTGAATTGTTAATTGAAGTTTCCGGCGTGGGGCCGAAGACGGCCTTATTAGTTTTAGAACGAAGTGAAAAAGAGATAAGAGAAGCAATTATCTCGTCAGATGTGGAATTCTTTACGACCATTCCCAGAATCGGCAGAAAAAATGCCCAAAAGATTATTATCGAACTTAAAAGCAAGCTTGGCAGTCTAGTCGAACTGGACTTGACCGGAAAGACTGACGGCCAAACGAAAGAAGTAATCGAGGCTCTCACGATTATGGGTTTTAAAAGAGCCGAGGTTGGGCAAGTTTTGCGGCAATTGCCTAAAGAATTGGTGACCACGGAGGAAAAAGTTAAAGAGGCTTTAAAGAGACTGGGCAAAAGATAACGAGTTGTCATCCTGAACTTGTTTCAAGATGCTGAAATAAATTCAGCATGACGGATATATAACTGTCTAATATGAAGAATAAACAAACTAAATTATTAACCGAATCTCCGCCTGAGGAGGAAAAGATTTTTACCTCTCTGCGAGCTTCTTCCTGGAATGATTTTTTCGGCCAGGAGAAAGTCAAAGAAGCCTTGCGTATTGCCATTTCTGCCGCTAAAAAGAGAAAAGAACCTTTAGAGCACGTGCTTCTGTATGGCCCGCCGGGTCTTGGGAAGACTACTTTGGCGCATCTTGTGGCTCGCGAAATGGCGGTTAACATTAAAATCACTTCCGGTCCGGCTTTGGAACGGGCAGGAGATTTAGCCTCTATTTTAACTAATCTTGAGAATAATGATATCTTATTCATTGATGAAATTCATCGTTTGAATAAAGTCGTCGAAGAAACGCTTTATCCGGCCATGGAGGATTATGCCATTGATATTGTTATCGGTAAGGGTCCTTCCGCCAGAACCCTAAGACTTGATCTGCCCTGTTTTACAATTATTGGCGCCACTACCAGAATCGGTCTATTGTCCTCGCCGCTTCGGGACAGATTCGGCGTGGTGCACAGACTTACTTTTTACGAGCCTAAGGAGCTGACTCTAATTATTAAGAAAGCCGCGGAAAAACTCTGTATTCCCATCCAGGCAGATTCCATTAGGGAGCTGTCGATACGAGCAAGGGGGACACCGAGAATTGCTCTCAAGCTTCTGAAAAGAACCAGAGATATGGCTCAAGTTAAGGGAAAGGGGAAGATTACTCAAGAAATGCTTGTAGAAACCCTTAAAATGCTTGAGGTTGATCCGTTAGGACTTGACGAATCGGATAGACGTTTAATCCTGGCAATTATTGATAAACATGAAGGCGGTCCAGTGGGTATTGAAACATTGGCGGCCTCTATCTCAGAAGACATCGGTACAGTAGAAGAAGTTTTAGAACCGTATTTAATGCAAATCGGCTTTTTAAAAAGATCGCCGAGGGGAAGAATTGTCACTCCTGCCGCCTATGAACACCTAGGAAAGAAGATGCCATCGGCAAAAACGCAGACTAAACTCTTTGAAGATAATAAATGACGAAAATCCCGGATCATCAACCTTTAGCCGACCGAATTCGCCCCGAAAGCTTTAAAGACTTTATTGGTCAAGAACATTTAGTTGGCAAAAGCGGTATTCTAAAGAAACTAATTGATTCTGATCAATTAGTTTCCATGATTCTTTGGGGGCCGCCAGGGTCGGGGAAAACGACATTGGCCCAGATCATAGCCAAGAAGACTAAAAGTTATTTCGTTTTTTATTCGGCGGTAACTACCACTTTGGAGGAGGTCAGAAGAGTTATTAAAGAGGCAAAGGAACGTTATAAACTATACAATCAGCCGACAATTTTATTTATAGATGAAATTCACCGATTCAATAAGGCTCAACAAGATGCCTTTCTCCCGCATGTAGAAAACGGGACAATCACTCTTATCGGAGCGACCACCGAAAATCCATCCTTTGAGGTAATCGGGCCTCTTTTATCTAGGTGCAAGGTTTTTGTCTTAAATCGATTAAATCCCGAAGATTTGGGTATGATTTGTGAACGAGGGCTCAAAGATCTTAATACGACTATGGAGAAAGACGCTACGGAATTTTTGATAAATTCGGCTAATGGAGACGCTAGGGTAGTTTTAAATACTCTGGAAATTGCCAACAATTTAGGCCGAGGTCCTCTTATGCTTAAAATAATCAAAGAAGCTCTTTCTTCAAGACTTCTTTACGACCGGTTAGGCGAGGAACACTATAATACCATAAGCGCTTTTATTAAAAGTCTGCGGGCAAGCGATGTTAATGCCGCTGTTTATTATTTAGCCAGGATGGTTGAAGCCGGAGAGGACCCGCTTTTTATTGCTCGGCGGATGGTAATTTTTGCCAGCGAGGACATCGGCATGGCCCAGCCAACGGCTTTAGTTGTTGCCAACGAAGTTTTTAGAGCCTGCGAGGAAATCGGCTATCCGGAATGCGCTATCAACCTTGCCCACGGCACGGTTTACTTAGCTTCGGCTCCTAAGGATAGAAGCGCCTATAATGGCCTGCGGCAGGCGGAAGTGGATGTGAAAAAATTCGGCAATTTAGCAATTCCCTTAAATCTTAGAAATGCTCCGACAAAACTAATGAAAGATTTAGGCTACGGAGAGGGATACGAACCATATCCTGACAAGAACGAAAGCCTTTTACCGGAGGAACTTAAGGGTAGAAAATATTACCAGAAGTTAAAATGAAGCTATGCGGGGAAACCCGTAGTTTGCTCGCGTAGGCGGATAAAGCTATAATTATTCTATGACTATTGCTATAAATAGATTAGCCGACGGAACTATTGAATTGACGATTACTATTCTTTGGCCAGAGATTAAAAAGGCTTACGATAATTTTTTTAAAGAGGCCCAAGATAAGGTTGAGGTTCCGGGGTTTAGAAAAGGTAAAGCTCCCAAAGAGATGGCGAAGGAGAACGTTGATAAAAGCAAGGTTTATGAAGAAGTAATTAAGGATATCATACCCCGTTACTACACTCGGGCAGTCACCGAGAATAACTTCAAACCTATCGTTACTCCAAAGATCGAGCTCCTAGCGGCGAAAGAAGACCGGGATTGGCAGTTTAAGGCCATTTTTTGCGAGAAACCAGAAACTGAATTAGGCGACTATAGAAAGTTAATCTCGGCGGTTAATAAAAAAGCTCAAATCTGGGTGCCAGGAAAGAATAAGGAACCCAAGGAGGAAACGGAACAAAAAGCCAAGACTATTGGAGAAATTCTTGAGATTCTTACCAACGAAACGAAGGTTAAGATTCCAGATATGTTATTGGAGGATGAAGTTAATCGGAAGCTTTCCCATCTTTTAGACGAACTTGGAAAATTAGGATTAACAGTCGAGCAATATCTTGCCTCCAAGGGAAAAACAACTGATGGTCTTCGGCAAGAGTATAGGAAAGAAGCGGTGAAGACGATTTCGCTAGAATTCATCCTTGAGGAGATTGCCGAAAAGGAGAATATCGTCGTTGCCCCCGAAGAGATAGAAAATTTCATCGATAAGGCAAAACCCGAGGAAAAACCAATTCTTTCTCAACGGCGTTACTTTCTAGCCTCACTTCTTCGTCGTCAAAAAACACTTGACAAGTTATTAAACCTATAATAGAATAGCGCCTAATATGACCCTTCGACCCATTCGATTATCTCAGGGTCGCCCTGAGGAATTCGAAGGGCGGTAAACTCAGGGTCATGGTCCTTCGGCAAGCTCAGGATCCTGAGTATATCGAAGGATGAGTATATCGAACCATGAGCGCTAAGCAAGAACCCAAGAAGAAAATATTCCCCTTCACTCGTGAGGGTTATTTTGATGAGACAGAGAAAAAGCCTCAAACTATCGCCAGCAGAGTAGTCAAAAACCTAGGCGGTATCGGAACAGGACTCTTTGAGGGTTTTTTAAAAACTCCGAGGACTCCTACGTTGGGTGAGTTTGGAGGGGGAGAAAGATTTGATTTTAGAAATTTTGAGAGAGAAATTAAGGAAACCCGACCAAGAAAGTGTGAGGTTCTTTTTTCCTATCAAGAAAAGTATCAAGAGGCAACTTTGCGAAACGAGATTAGGCAAGCAGTTTCAACTGTCCAACGAGAAGTCGTTAAGCTTGAAAAAGATCAAAAAGCTTTAATAACCGACATCGAGAAAGTGACCGTTGAATCTCTCCCTAATAAGCCAGGTGTTTACCACTTAAGATTTTTCCAATGGTTAATAAGTATAGTAAAATCTCTTCGTCAAAAAGTCAATGAGTCAAGAACATGGTTAGTGGCAATGAAATCCAAAAAGAGCCAGCAGAATTATTGGAAAATGTACAAAAAACACGGAACATCTTTCGGCCTTTCGGACGAACGAGTAATTGCCACTCAGGCGGGCTAAAGCTTGTTCCTTCAGTTAATTTTGAGATAAACGATAGTATAACTTGATCTCCAATGGATTCTTCTCCAACTTTTAGGACCTACACTTTTGGCTGTCGGGTAAATCAGGCAGAGACGATTGAAATTGAAAGAAGTCTACAAAAAGTAGGGTTTCAACCAGTTAAAGACGGAGAGTCACCTGATATTTTTATTATCAATACCTGTGTAGTTACCCAAAAAGCCGAAAGGCAGGTTCGCCAACTTCTAAGAAAGATAAAACGAGAAAATGTCCATTCTTTTCTTGTCCTTTGTGGATGCGCCGTTAATTTTTGGCAAAGGTTTGCTTCGCCCAAACCACCCCAAGTATTATTTATCAAAAATGAGGATAAAAGAAAAATTAGTCAGATTTTAAAGGAAAAATTCTCTCCACAAGAAAACTTTAGAAAACCCGAGGTGGTGCCCTTAGATAATTATCAAAAATCTGGCCGGCTAATAATCAAAATCCAAGACGGGTGTGACCAGTATTGTAAGTTTTGTATCGTTCCCTACCTGCGAAGAAAGTTGAAAAGTAAACGAATTGCCCAGATAGTCCGTGAGGTAAAAAAGGCGGAAAAAGAGGGGATAAAGGAAATAATTTTATCTGGCATTAATCTAGGATTATACGGCAAAGATACGAATGAGACCCTAACCAACCTTCTCCAAAATTTGCTCAAACAGACTAGCATCCCTCGACTCTCCTTTGGCTCAATTTATCCGGAAGCAATAGATGAGAAGTTTCTAGAAATTTACAAAAAAGATTGGCAAAGTGGCCCTGGGAGATTATGTCATTTTTTTCATCTCCCTCTCCAGTCTGGCTCAGAAAAGATATTAAAATTAATGGGGAGAAAGTATAATCTTAAGAAATTTAAATTAATTGTTGAGGCTATTAACAAAGATTTGCCAAAAAGCTTTATTGCTACTGATATTATTGTCGGCTTTCCGGGAGAGGGGAAAAAGGAATTTGAGGAAACCATTACTTTTTTGGAATCTTTGCCTATTCATAAATATCATTTATTCCGATTTAGCCAACGACCTGGGACGCCAGCCGCCTTGATGGAAAAGAAAGAAGGAGTGATGGAAAAAGAGAAAGTAACAAGGCTTAGGCTACTAAAACTTTTAGAGGAAGAAAAATGGCAAGAGTTTGCAAAGAGGATCTTAAACCATACATTCTCTACTCTCTTTTTAAAAAAAGAAAACGGTTTATGGATCGGCCTAACAAGCAACATGGTTAAGGTAAGGGTTTTTGACAATAAAGTCCTAAGGAAAGATATTAAACCGGTACGAATTTTTAAGGTTGACGGAAGGACTTTATATGGTAAAATAAGTAAGACCGGGCCCGTAGCTCCCGCCGTCGAGACTTCGTCACGAAAGGCGGGCTCGTCAGTCTTACGAAGTTAGGCGGCGAGCATTTGGTTTTATGCTTTAATTTACTTATGTTTTAAGAAGCAAAAAGGATAGAAAGTTTTACATAGGTTCAACGTCAAATTTAAAAGAGAGGATAAAATTACATAATCAAGGAAATGTTAAGTCAACGAAAAACAGAAGACTCTTGGAATTAGTTTATTTCGAAGCCTGTCAAAATAAACAAAAGGCAGAAAAACGAGAGAAATATTTTAAAACCGGATTTGGAAGAGGACTCTTAAAAAAGAGATTGGACGACTAGCTCAGTGGTAGAGCGCTTCGTCGACATCGAAGAGGTCGTTGGTTCAATCCCAACGTCGTCCACCATGGAAAACCAAGAATTAGAAAAAATGCGACATAGCTGTGAACACGTGCTTACTCAGGCCATGCTCAAGCTTTATCCGGGAATAAAGATGGCCATGGGGCCGGCGACTGGGGAAGGATTTTACTTTGATTTTGACCCTTCTCCGCCAGCTGGCGGAGAAGGGAAAATCCACAAAATCTCCGAGGCTGACTTTCCTAAGATTGAGGCCGAGATGGCGAAAATTGTCAAAGCGAATTTGCCTATCAGGCGGAAAGAAATATCAGTAGAAGAAGCGAAGACTCTTTTTAAGGGCAACGAGTATAAACAAGAGTGGCTAAAGGAGATCAGTCAAAGAGGCGAGGAAGCTACCGTTTACTGGACTGGCCCTTCGACAAGCTCAGGGTTTGTTGACCTCTGCGCTGGACCGCATGTTTCCTTTACTGGCAAAATTGGGCCATTTAAACTCTTATCAATTGCCGGAGCCTATTGGCATGGAGACGAGAAAAACAAGATGTTGACCAGAATCTACGGGACTTGTTTTCCAACACAAAAAGAACTTGATCAGTATCTTTGGCAACTTGAAGAGGCCAAAAAAAGAGACCATCGAAAATTAGGAAAAGAATTGGGTCTTTTTATCATCCCCGACGAGGTTGGACCGGGGCTTTTGATTTGGGCTCCTAAAGGAGCGATTATAAGACGGGAAATTGAGAAATTTATCGTTGAGGAACAGACTAAAAGGGGCTATCAACACGTTTACTCACCACATATTGGTAGAAAATCTCTTTGGGTTACTTCTGGTCATTGGGATTTATACCGAGACAAGATGTATTCGCCAATGAAAATTGACAAAGAGGATTATCTTGTTAAACCAATGAATTGTCCTATGCACATGATGGTTTATAAAAGCCAGCTTAGAAGCTACCGCGATCTTCCCTTACGAATCGCCGAGAATGCCACTGTCTACCGTTATGAGCAAACCGGAGAACTAGCGGGGATGGTTAGGGTTCGCTATATCACCCAAGATGATTCGCATATTTTTTGTAGGGAAGACCAGGTGGTTTCGGAATTTATCGGGGTTATTGACTATATAATGTTTCTTTTGAAAGCATTCCAAATTAAGGATTACTACTTGCGTCTGTCTTTACGAGATTCTCAAAAAAAAGATAAATATTTAGGCAGCGATAAAATTTGGCATGAAGCAGAGCGAAAAATTGAGGAAGCAGTTAAAAAGGCTGGTTTAACTCCGAAAAGAGTAGAGGGAGAGGCGGCTTTCTATGGCCCGAAGCTTGATATTATGGTTAAAGATGTCCTGGGACGGGAATGGCAATGTGGAACCACCCAAGTTGATTTTATGCTCCCTGACAGATTTAACCTCGAATATGTCGATAATAGGGGAAAAATAAAAAGACCTGTCCTTATCCACCGGGCTCCTCTGGGTTCCTTAGAAAGATGGGTCGGTCTTTTAATTGAACATTATGCCGGCGCTTTCCCTCTTTGGCTTTCCCCGGTTCAAGTCGTTATTATCCCCATAAGTGAACGTCATTTAGATTATGCTAGACAAATTCGGGAAGCTTTACGGCAACGCAATATTAGAGTGGAAGTTGACGAAAGAAATGAAACCATGCAAGCTAAAATCCGCGATAGCACTTTACAAAAAGTGCCGTATATGGTTATAATTGGAGATAAAGAGACTAAAACTTCAAAGGATAAATTATTTATTTCCGTAAGAACAAGAAATGGAGAAGACCTCGGGCAAATGACCATGAAAAAGTTTTTGGATAGGTTAGAAAAGGAGATTGAGAAAAAAGTCTAAGTTCTACCGCTTAAATCAATACATTACCGTTCCCAACCTACGGGTTATTGGTCAAGACGGTAAGCAGATCGGAATCCTACCAAGATTAGAGGCGCTTGATAAGGCCCGAGAATTAGAAACGGATTTAGTTGAGATTGCCCCCAACGCAAATCCTCCGGTTGCTAAACTTATTGATTTTAAGAAATTTAAATATTTGGAAAATAAAAAAGCCAGGGAGACAAAAAAGGGGATCAGAGAATCGGAAACTAAGGAGATAAGAATGGGACCATTTACCGATGAACATGATTTAGAAAACCGTCTTGTCCGTGCTAGGGAATTTTTGAAAGACGGCCATAAGTTGCGATTGGTGATTAAATTTTCTGGCCGAGAGATGGCCCACCCTGAGTTTGGCAGAGATTTATTAGCAAAATTTATAGAAAATCTACGAGATCTAGCCAAAATTGAGCGCGAGCCGCATTTTGAAGGAAGACTTCTAACTACCATTTTATCGCCCATTCGATAGCTATGTTAAAATTTAGGACTAGAAAAACCGTTGTCAAAAGATTTAAAATAACTAAAACAGGGAAAGTCATTGGCCGCCACCCCGGCGGCCGACATCTTAAGGAAAGCAAAAGGAAATCACGAATAAGAAGACAAAAAGAACCACTTCAAATTAAAGGAACCTATGCTAAAAAGATTAAAAAACTTTTAGGTGTTTAAGGTGGGAAGAACGAGATTAAATTTTAAACAAACAGTTCGATCACGGTCGGCTACCAGGTCGAATATAACTTTCGGCCATTGGCAACGAATGGAACCATTCTTTAATAAAATAAAGGGGGTCATAAATTATTCTTCTAAAAGAAAAGGAGAGTGAAGGATTATGGTCCGTGTTAAAAGAGGCGTTACGGTCCATGCAAAACATAAAAAGATTTTCAGGTTAAACAAGGGCTACCGGATGGACAGGCGACGTCTAATTAAAGTTGCCAAGGAAGCCGCTCTCCATGCCGGGCAATATGCCTACATAGGCAGAAAACAAAGAAAGCGAGACTTCCGCCGGCTTTGGATAACAAGAATTTCGGAAGCAGTTAAAAACTTCGGTCTTTCTTATAGCGAGTTTGTCCCCGGCCTAAAAAAAGCCAAAATCGAGCTTGACCGAAAAATCCTTGCCGACCTAGTTGTTTCCGACCCAGAAACTTTTAAGAGAGTGGTGGATAAGGCTCGAGGATAGATAAATATCCATCGGCCAAGACCCACCCAAACCTACGATTTTAAGCGTAGGTTTTTTAGTATATAATGAGCTTATGGAAGAAAAATTGATACGGCTTAAAAATCAGGCTATGGCTATAATTTTGGCCACTCAAGATAAGAAGGAATTGGAAGTCCTGTGGCTTAAATATCTTGGAAAAAAGGGAGAACTAACTAGTCTTATCAAAGAAATCCCAAAACTAGACCAGATAAAGCGGAAAGAAATAGGAATGTTAGCCAATGATGTGAAGAGGGCAATTGAAGAAACAATAGACAGTCAAAAACTAAAGGCTGAAGACCAAAGACTGAAGACTAAAGAATTTCTGGATGTGACCATGCCGGGGAAACAACCACCTCTCGGCCATCTTCATCTGATTAGCCAAGCTATTGAGGAAATAACGAGAATCTTTGAAAGAATCGGTTTTAAAAAAGTGACCTATCCCGAGGTTGAGTGGGATTGGTATGCATTTACCGGGCTTAACATGCCTCAAAACCACCCGGCCAGAGATGAGTGGGAAACCTTTTTTGTGGAAAACCTGAGCCATCCAAAATATGGCCAGACGGTTTTAACTCCCCATACCTCATCAGGACAGCTGCGGGAAATGGAAAGAGTAGGCAGGCCGCCAATCAAAATGCTCAACATTGCCAAATGCTACCGTCGGCAATCCGATATCTCCCACGCTCCGATGTTTTATCAATTTGAGGGATTAGTAATTGATCAGGGAATAAATATTACCAATTTGAAAGGAACTCTGGATTATTTTGCTAAAGAATACTTTGGTCGAGAGAGGAAAACTAGGATCCGACCCTTCCATTTTCAATTTACCGAGCCTTCTTTTGAAGTTGATGTGACCTGCTTGGTCTGCGCTGGAAAAGGATGTCGGGCCTGCAAACAAGGTTGGATGGAATTAGGCGGAGCAGGAATGGTTCATTCAGTGGTTTTAAAAAATGGGGGAATTGACCCTAAAAAATTTACCGGCTTTGCGTTTGGCTGGGGAGTAGAAAGAGTCTTGATGATGAAATACGGAATTCCGGATATACGACTCCTCTTTAGCGGGAATTTAAGATTTCTTAATCAATTTTAAGAATAAAATTAATCTAATTAACCTAATTTCTAATTGACCTAAAAAACGACCAATGAATAAATAACTAAAAATTTTAGACATTAGTAATTAGTATTTAATGAGAAATTAGAGCAATTATTAATTAGGGATTTTCTATATGAACATCTTGATTTCCAACTCCTGGCTTAGAGAACATCTAAAAACTAAGGCCACTCCAGAGGAGATTGCCGAATATCTCTCTTTGTCCAGTCAGTCAGTGGAAAAGGTAACTAAGGTAGAGAATGATTGGGTTTATGAAATTGAAGTCACCACCAACCGGCCGGATTGCCTCTCGCTTTATGGCATTGCCCGAGAGCTGACGGCAATTTTACCAAGATTTGGAATCCCGGCCCATTTAAACAGTCCACCAACGACCAACGACCAAGGACCAACGACCAAGACTGGTTTATCTTTAGATATCAAAATTACTGATTCTTCTCTTTGTCCACGGTTTACGGCCATCATCTTTGATAATGTAAAAATCGGGCCTTCACCAAAAATTGTCCAAGAGAGACTTGAAAAATCGGGAGTCCGGGCCCTAAACAATGTCGTTGACATTTCCAATTATTTGATGCTTGAAATTGGTCAACCGATGCATACTTTTGACTATGACAAGATAAAAGGGGCCAAAATGACCCTCCGGGAGGCAGAAAAGGGAGAAAAGATCACAACTCTTGATGGCCAAAAATGGAATCTGCCGGAAGGAGCGATCGTGATTGAAGACGGAGAAGGTCGCCTTATTGACCTTTGTGGCATCATGGGTGGAGAAAATTCGGCCGTTGATGAAAAAACTCGCCGAGTTTTACTTTTTGTTCAAACATACGATCCCTCTAAAATTCGCCGAACTTGTCAGATTTTGAGATTTCGCAGCGAAGCGGCCAGCCGCTTTGAAAAAGGGGTTGACCCTGAGGGAGTAATTGTGGCTTTAAAAAAGGCCATTGAAATATTCAGGAGAAATTGCGTCGCAAAAATTGCCGGGAAATTGATTGATATTTACCCTAATCCACCAAAGAGAAAGATAATTAAATTAGACCTAAATTTAGTCAAAAAAATCATCGGCCTGGATATTTCTAAAGATGAGGTAATCGCCATTCTTAAATCTCTTGGATTTTCCGTGTTAAGTGTTAAGTTTTCCGTGTTCAGTGTCAGCGTTCCCCATTGGCGTCATAATGACATTTCCATTCCCGAAGATCTGGTCGAGGAGATCGCCCGAATTTATGGTTACCATCGTCTACCAAGTAATCTACCCCCGACGTCAATTCCCGGAATTGAACGACCTAAATTCCGGGAATTGAGATTTTCTGACCCGCGATTTTTCTGGGAGGAAAGGATAAAAACAGCCTTAAAATACTGGGGCTTAACCGAAGTGGCAAGTTATTCAATGGTCGGTGAGGACCTCCTTGCGAAAGGTGGTTTTACTCCAGCCAACTATCTTAAGATCGCCAATCCGTTAACGACGGATCTTCTCTACATGCGACCTTCTCTTATCCCATCGCTTTTAGAGATAATTTCCCAAAACCAAGTCAGACTTGATCAGAACCAGACCAACTACCCCGATATCGAAATTTTTGAAATGGCCAATATCTACATTCCCCAGGGGGAAAAAGATTTGCCGGATGAGATTCCTATGCTAACGGCAGGATTAACGGGTGACAAATTTTTGGAGGGTAAGGGTATTCTTGAGGCCCTTTTCAAAGATTTAGGCATAAAAGATTACCAATTTAGGATTCCTACTTCTCCGATAAAAATCTTTCATCCGGAGAAAGTTGCTGAAATTTTCCTATTCGGTAGTCCAATCGGGGCTATCGGCCAGATAGACCCTGCTCTTGCCCGGCGCCTCCAAACAGTAAGCCCAATAACCGTATTTGACCTTGAAGTTAAGAGTTTAGTTAGGCACGCCACTCGGACAAAGAAATATACCCCTATTCCCACCTATCCTCCGATAATTGAAGATCTGGCTTTTTTAGTGCCGGAAAAGACTTTAATTGGAGAAATGATGGAAGAAATAAAAGGGGTTGATAGGCTAATAGCTAAGGTTGAGCTTTTAGACTCTTTTAAAGATAATAGAACCTTTAGAACTACCTACCAAGACTCAAAGAAAACTTTAACAGACAAAGAGATTAGGGGAATTAGGGAAAAAATAATTAAAAAATTAAAAGCCAAGTTTAAGGCAGAATTAAAATCTAATTAAAACCGGCGATCGAAAAATTTATGGAGAAGGGGAGGGGATTGGGGTTGGAGTAAAAGCAATTGTTGGAGTTAATGTTAAACTAGGAGTTGGTGTTTCGGCCGGCATGGCGGTCGAGGTTTCCGTGGGGGGATGGTATTTTGGATCGGGCTCTTTTTCCAACCAAGCATCAATTCCTTCCTGCCAGCGATTCTTGCCATCGGTTGAAACCGGGTCATCCTCCTTAAATTCGATAAACTCCTTTTCCTCAAAATTCCCTCTGGTAATCTCTGTCTCATTAGCTAATTTCCCATTTTCTTTAGAAATTTTTAACTTTTTGTAAACTGGAGAAATACTTGTTGGTTCGGTTCCCTTAATAAAATATTCCGTCCGTTTGGGATACCCTTCTTTTGGTAATCCACCCGTAAAGGCATCAACCTCCAAGGCCACGATGTCATCTGGTTTAACAAAATCTTCGGCTGGTTTCCCTTTTAGAATCTCCATAAAAATCCGGCGCCATATGGGAGCGGCCCCCGAGACACCCGAGACAAGTTGGGTCATTGAGCTGTTATCATTATTACCAACCCAAGTTCCTACCACAAAGGAAGGCGTCCAACCTATTGTCCAGTTGTCCCTTTTATCGTCAGTTGTTCCGGTTTTAGCAGCCACCGTATGGCCTGGAATAACTAAAAAGCTGTTCGGTCCAAAAGTTATTAATCTGGCGTTATTATCGAGCAAGATATGAGAGACTAAAAATGCCTGAGAGGCAGTTATAATTTGTTTTTTAGGTAACTCTTTATTTTCGAAAAGGACTTTGCCGCGAGAATCGGTGACTTTAAGAATCGAAACGGACTCAACTTTATAACCGCCATTGGCAAAAGCAGAATAGGCCTTAACCATATCCAAAAGCCTAACCTCACCTCCACCTAACGTGATTGAAAGCCCAAAACGGTTAACATTTTCATCTGTCGGCGCCAAAGTCGAAAATCCCATTTCGTAGGCGTTTTTTAACATTTCCTTGACCCCAACCATGGCTAACGTCTTTACCGCCGGCATATTGATTGAATTACCAAGGGCAAATCGAACTTGAACCGGACCGTGAAATTTCCCATCATAATTTTTAGGCACATAGTCAGGCTTTCCGGCTCCGGCGGGAAAATGGGTTTCTACATCCATAATAAGGGTTGATGGAGTATATCCCTTCTTAAAGGCAGTTAGATAGGTGACAGGCTTTATTGCCGAACCAGGCTGACGAAGAGAAAGAGTCACGTTAACGTTACCATCATAATCTTTGGCAAAATAGTCCTTTGAACCAATCATCGCCAGGATCTCTCCATTTTTAGGATTTAAAACGGTGGCAGCCCCATTTCCGATTTTAAAATTCTTCATCTTTTCTACTTCCTCTGCAACAATCTTTTCTCCCGCCTCTTGAATTTTTAAGTCTAAAGTCGTCCAAACACGTAAGCCTCCTTCCGCAACCATTTTCTCCCCAAAATGAGAGATTAATTGTTCTTTAATATACATGACAAAATGAGGGGCTTTAATGTTTTGGCCCTGGGAAGAAAATTGAATATTGGGTAATTCCCGTTTTAATTCTTCTTCTTGCATTTTGGTGATATATCCGTCTTCCCTCATCCTTCGCAAGACCTGTTCTGTCCGCCATATATAGGATTTAGGACTATTGCTAAAGGGAGAATAAATACTCGGTTTTTGGGGAAGACCGGCTAATATCGCTCCCTCCAAAAGAGTTAAATCTTTAGTATGTTTCCCGAAATACATTTGAGATGCTGTCTCTACTCCCCAGGCTGTTCCTCCATAAGGGGCCTCATTTAGATACATTTGTAATATCTCATCTTTTGTATATTTTCTTTCGATTTGAACGGCTAAGATGAACTCTTTGATTTTTCGAGGCAATGTTCGTTCTGAGGTTAGCAAAACATTTTTAACAAGCTGTTGGGTCAGTGTGGACCCACCCTGAAGTTTGCGATAGAGGACGATATTAAATATGGCCCTAAGCATTCCCCGGCTTGAAAATCCTTGGTGTTTATAAAAATCCTTATCCTCGATGGCGATCGTCGCCTCCTGCAATGATTTGGGAACCTCGGAAAGCTCAACCGGAACCCGGTTTTGTTCTCTATAGATATCATAAAGAACCTCGCCGTTTCGGTCATAAATAATGGTTGATAAGCCCTCGACTCTTTTTACCCTATCGGGCCGCGGTAAGTCTCTCCCGTACCAGGCAAAAAGAATAGTAGTTAAAAGAATGAGAACCAAAAGGGAAAGAAAAACACATGTAGTTAGAGTGCTCACTAATTTAACTTTGTCAAATCGAGGAGAATATCCCCTGTTTAGTCTCTTCCACCTTCTTTGTCGGGCAAAATCTAACATAGAAAAAGTTTACCAAAATTTGCCTGACTTGACAACCTCTGGTATAATGTAGCCAACAATTTAATAATAGCGATGAAGGAGACCAAGTAGGGTAGGTGAGTGACAAAAGAAAACAAGCGGCTGATGAAAGCTTGTCGTATCACTGAACCGAAATACCCTCCAGAGCTGAAAGGCTGAAATTAAAGTAAGCTTTCCCGGGAGTTCCCGTAATAGAACTAAGACGTGTCACATTAGAAACTGAGCGTCTGAGAGGTCAGGGGTAATCCGCCTCGGGCGGATTTTTTGATGGTTTAACTCTCCTGACAATAAGGGTGGTACCGCGGTTCCAAAGGAATCGTCCCTAAGTCCAGTTTAACTGGGCGAGGGGACTTTTTTTGTGGAAATTTGCCGAGGTGGCAGAGTTGGTCAATTGCACTTCTCTGTAAAAGAAGCGCCTATTAAGGCTTCGGAGGTTCAAATCCTCCCCTCGGCACTGGAGAATAAAAAACTATAGAAAGTTGGTGACAAATATGAAAGATGATGAGCACTTATTCATTGAATGTGACGTTCCATCTGACGTTGACCCCTTTGGTCTTAGAAAGGTGGCTTTTTCTTCACGTGTTCCAGAGTCGTCTGAAATGTTTAATCCACGAGAAGCCCAAACATACATTGATGGCTGTGATTATCCGGGAACGGTAGACTATTTATTACCAGCTCTGCGGATACAAGAAATAGTCGGTTCTCTTACTGATAAGACAATATTAGATGCTATGTGCGGACCAGGCGTTTTAGGCCGAGAGCTTCTTACATTAGGAGCGCCACACGTGGTTTTTCATGATGGAGACCCAAGAATGATTAACCATGCGGTTACCGAAGCCTCTGGGACTTTAAGACCTGGCCAACAGGTACACAGTATGATTTTACCTGTGGATCAACTCCGTCCTGCTAATTTTTTTGATCTGGTTGTCTGCCAAAACTCTCTTCACCAGCTCACTAGCATTGAAAGACTCAGAGAAGCAATAGAAAGTATGCTGCGCGTAACAAGACTTGGTGGATTAGCAATTATATTTGATTACCAAAGGGCTAATTCACCAGGGTTTTTGGCCGCTTTAGAAGAACGGTTAATGTGGACTAGGCCCGATATAGTACCACTTCTTATCCCAACATTCATGGCTGCCTTTTCTAGACCAGAATTTGAAGATGTGCTTAGTTTAATACCAGGCATTAAAGGTTGGTCAGTAAATGATGCCAGATTACCGAATTTGACTCCAGAAAGACAAGCACAAGTCGACCACGACCCGGTAAAAGGACACGTGTTGGATCGCAGTCCAATTTCATTAGAAATTATTATTCAAAAGGAGGAACAATGAAACAAAAAAAATCAAAGACTATTCGAGCAGACGTCGTTGGTAGTATGCTCAGGCCCAAATTTCTATTAAAAGCGCAAGGTCTAATTGAAGAAGGGAAAATCACGCCGGAAGAATTTGTCATGGCTGAAGATAGAGCCGTAAAAGAAGCTGTTTTAATCCAGGAAAAAACCGGTGTGGATGTTGTAACCGACGGAGAAATGCGTCGTCCGGTATTTTGCCATAATTTTGTCAAGGCTGTTGACGGGTTTAAATGGAATATTCCCGGCAATTCAGTAATCTGGTTTGACATGCAGGGAAATAAAATTATTGATCCAGTAACAGTCGGAGTAGTAGAAAGAATTAAAAAAAGGCATGATATCTCTGTTGATGAATTTTCTTTTCTTCGAGGCATTACGGACAAGCCTAAAAAAATAACCATCCCAAGCCCAACAATGATGAGTTACTATTTTGTACCTGGGATTTCTGATAAAATTTATCCTTCTCCTATGGAGTACCTAAGTGAAGTTACTCGGATATTAAAAGAAAGTGTTTCTGAATTAGAACGCATTGGTGTAACGTACATTCAAGTAGATGCACCTGATTTCGGCATGTTGCTGGATCCTGTTCAACAAGAATGGTTTGCGCGTAAGGGATTCAATCCAGATATTCTCGTTCATGAAGGTATTAAAATGATAAACGAAGTATTAAGAGACTTTTCTGGAACGAAAGGACTTCATATATGTCGGGGGAATGACAAAAATCGTTTCATGGCCACAGGGGGATATGAAAAAATCGCTGAGGCAGTATTCAATAAATCTGAAGTAGACCGACTTTTATTAGAGTACGATAGTGATAGAGCAGGAGATTTTTCACCATTACGTCATGTGCCAAATGACAAAATAGTCGTATTGGGTCTTATAACGACAAAATCTCCTAAACTCGAACGGTCACAGGAGATAATACGAAGAATCGAGGAAGCAACGGAGTATGTGCCAAAAGAACGTCTTGCCGTAAGTACCCAATGCGGGTTCGCCTCTGTAGCCAAAGGGAACAATCTAACGTTTGAAGATCAAGAGAATAAGTTGAAACTGGTCTCGAACGTAGCCAGGCAAGTATGGGAGGAGTAGACAGCTTTTACTATCCGCCTTATTGCAACGCCTCCTTTATCTTGCGGGAGAACGTGCGTTCCTGCGTCAGAAGTACGTTTTTCACTAACTGTTAGGTCAGCGTCGACCCACCCTGAGAGTTACGGAAAACAAATAGGACTTATTTTGTATTAAATTTGTTTAAAAATGTGCTATACTCAAAAGGAGGAAAAATTTATGGATAAAATAGACGAACTTTTAAATAGGGGAGTGGAGAAAATATATCCTTCTAAAGAGGCGTTAGAGAAGGTACTTCGAAGCGGAAAAAGACTTCGGCTTTATCAGGGATTTGATCCTTCCATGCCTAACCTTCACCTAGGTAATCTCGTGGGTATCTTAAAGCTAAGACAATTTCAAGACTTAGGTCATGAGGTTATTTTTTTAGTTGGCGATTTTACGGGCATGATAGGCGATCCCACGGATAAATCGGCAACTCGGCCGAGATTGACGCGAAAACAGGTCTTGGCAAATGCAAAAAATTGGAAGGAACAGACAGAAAGAATCTTAAATTTTGATGGGGAAAACCCTGCTAAGATAATGTTTAACAGCCAATGGAACGATAAGTTAACATTTAAAGACCTCATCGAGATTAGTTCAAACTTTACCGTCCAACAAATGATCGAAAGGGATTTCTTCCAAAGGAGAATTAGCGATGGTAAGCCAATCTTCCTCCATGAATTCTTATATCCACTGGCCCAGGCAATTGATTCGGTGAAAATGGACGTTGACTTGGAGATCGGCGGGAGCGATCAAACATTTAACATGCTGGTCGGAAGAATATTAATGAAAGCCTTAAAGGAGAAAGAGAAATTTGTCTTATCAACAAAAATTTTGGTCGATTCTAAAGGAGAAAAGGTGGGGAAAACAGCCGGCAATGCCTTATTTTTAAACGCCGCCCCATCGGAAATGTTTGGTGGAATAATGTCTTTCCCTGATGAAGTTATTCCTTTAGCTTTTGAGTTGTTAACCAAGGTACCGCTTGCGTTAATTGAACAGCATAGAAAAGCAATCCAAAACGACAAAGTAAATCCGATGGACCTTAAGAAACAGTTGGCGTTTGAAATTGTCAAGCTTTATCATGGAGGAGATTTAGCAAAAGCTGCCCAGGCCGAGTTTGAGCGGGTTTTTCAAAAGAGACAGGCTCCTTTAGATGATTTATTAATATATTATATAAAAGCCGGCGATTGGAATATTGTTGACCTTTTGCTGGAAACGAAATTGGCGCCGTCAAAATCCGAGGCCAAAAGATTGGTTCGGCAGGGAGGCGTGGAGGTAGACGGAAAACAGTTATCAGTTATAAGTTGTCAGTTATCAGTTAAAAATGGGATGATTATAAAAGCGGGGAAAAGAAGGTTCGTTAAATTAAAATTAAAAGATTAATTTACCAAGGTGTCAATATAATTTCACCCTGGGGGTGTCAATATAAGTCATGAAAATTTTTCGAAAATACAAATGGGTTTGGACTATAGTCGTGGTAGTTGCCTCCTTGGCTTTGATAGTCACTTCTTTCTTGCCGCTTTTTTATTTACGATGACAATTGAACTATCAACGCCTGTTCAAAGTCTCTACATGATCGGCCCAACTTATGCCAGAAGGCTTAAGAAGTTGGAAATCGAAACGGTTGAAGACCTTTTTAATCACTTCCCTTTTCGCTACGAAGATTATTCTTTGATTTCCAAAATCGGACTTGTCCAGCCGGGAGAAAAGGTTACCATTCAAGGAATAGTCAAGGAAATTAAAAATGAATACACCAAGCACGGGAAAAAAATCCAAAAAGCGGTTGTTGCTGATGAGACCGGAGAAATCGACGCTGTCTGGTACAACCAGCCTTTTTTGATCAAAAATATTCACCGTGAGGATAAAATAAACCTTTCCGGCGAAGTTAACTGGTTTGGTCATACTTTAATTTTGGAAACACCTCAATATGAAGTCTTAAAACCAGGTTATGAGACAATCCATACCGGAAGATTAGTCCCTATTTATCCGGAGACAAGCGGGGTGACCTCAAAATGGTTACGCAGTCGTATTGCCCCTCTTTTGAAACAATGCGCAGATAAGTTTATCGAGTATCTTTCCTACTCAATTGTTAGAGAAAATAATTTACTCGATTTTGCTACTTCCCTAAAACAGATTCACTTTCCCCAAAATAGAAAAATTGCTAAACTGGCCCGGGAAAGACTGGCTTTTGATGAACTTCTCTTTATCCAGCTTTCCTCCCTAATAAGGAAAGCCCAGTGGCAGAAAGAAGTGGTCGGAAACAAATTTCAAATTTCCAATTTCAAGGATCAAATTCAGGAATTCTTCAAAAAATTGCCCTTCTTGTTAACCAAGGCTCAACGACGCTGTGTTTCGGAGATTTTAACTGACCTGGGAAGCCCAAGACCGATGAATCGACTCCTTCAGGGCGACGTCGGTTCGGGAAAAACGGTGGTAGCGGCAATTGCTATGTATCTGGCTTATCTTAATAATTTTCAGTCAGCTCTTATGGCTCCAACAGAAATTTTAGCCCAACAGCACTACGAAACCATCGCAAAACTTTTAGGCCCATTAGGAGTCAAAGTTGGCCTTCAAACGAAGACCTCAAAGGCAACTAGTCAACTAGCTAACCAGTTAACCAGAAAACCAACTAACCAGCAAACTAGTCACATTATTGTTGGTACTCACGCTCTTCTCTCGGAGAAACTGGAATTCCAAAGGTTAGGTCTGGTCGTCATTGACGAACAGCACCGCTTTGGCGTTGAGCAGCGGACTACCCTTCGGAAGAAGGGGATTAACCCTCATCTTTTGACCCTAACTGCTACCCCTATCCCAAGGTCGGTCGCCCTAACCCTTTACGGAGAGCTTGACCTTTCCTATATTGATGAGATGCCTAAAGGTCGGCTTAAGATTAAAACTTGGCTTGTCCCAGCGGAAAAAAGACAGGCCGCCTATGAATGGATAAAAAAACAGCTTAAAAAAGACCAGGTTTTTATCATCTGTCCCTTAATCGAAGAATCGCTAGTTGAAACGATGCTCTCGGTTAGGGCGGCCACGACCGAATACCAACGCCTCCAAAAAGAAATTTTCCCAAAATCTCGCCTGGGACTCCTCCACGGCCGGTTAAAATCAAAGGAAAAAGAAAAAGTTCTTGGGGATTTCCGCCAAAATAAACTTGAGATTCTGGTTGCCACTCCGGTGGTTGAAGTAGGAATTGATATTCCCAACGCAACGATTATGATGATTGAGACGGCTGAACGCTTTGGTCTGGCCCAGCTCCATCAGCTTCGAGGAAGAGTCGGCCGGAGAGAAAAACAATCTTATTGTCTTCTCTTTAGCGAGAGTGATAAAAGTCAAAATAGACTTAAAGCCTTAGAAACGATTTACAACGGCGCCGAATTAGCCGAGCTTGATTTGAAACTTAGAGGTCCGGGCGATGTTTTCGGCATCCGTCAACACGGTTTTTTAAATCTTAAAGTCGCTTCCCTTACCGATTATGTCTTAATTGATAAAGCTAAAAAGGCGGCCGGAAAAATCCTAAGAGAGGACGCAAGTCTTGGGCGTTTCTCCCTCTTGAAAGAAAAACTGAAAAAGTATACAATACGAAAAGTGGCTCCAGATTAGTTTTTTATGGCCCCACTCCCTAAACGAAAACATTCAACCGCAAGACAAGGAAGGAGGCGTAAGCTAATGAAAGCTATAAGGCCAAATTCCTCTCTTTGTTCTTCGTGTGGTAAAACCGTTCTTTCTCACCGCGTCTGCGGAAACTGCGGGTTTTATAGGGGAAAACAGTATTTTACGCCAAAAGTTAAAAAGAAGAAGGAATGAAGACGAGGTTTGACCCTAGGCATAGACGAAGAATAAAGGTTGTCTTTGACCTTTTTCGTTGGAGCTTTAAAAAGCAAAAGATAGGCCTACTTGCCAAAAAAATTATAAATTGTATGACCCAGGTTGATGAAATGATTAAGAAAGCAGCTCCAGAATGGCCGGTAGATAAGATAGCAAAAATTGACTTAGCTATTTTACGGTTGGCAGTATATGAGCTGTCGATTGTCAGACAAGTGCCGCCAAAGGTGATTATTGATGAGGCGGTTGAGTTAGCTAAGGAATTTGGTAGTGAAAAAAGTGCCTCTTTCGTCAATGGTGCTTTAGGAGCGGTTTTAAGATGGCAAAGCACTGCTTTAAGAACTGACTTGAGGAGTAAGGCCTTATTAGCTAAACACCAAGAGGCCTTGCTTCTCCCGGAGAAGTGCTCTCAAATTAGGGCAAAAGAAGGAGGAACGGGTAATTAATTAATTGGGACTGCCTGTTTGGTAATTAAACATCAATTTCAAGATAAAATGAATATTAGCAAAGTCGAGAAAAAAATTGGCATTTCCTTTAAAGATAAAAACATTCTTGAGAATGCCTTCATTCACCGCTCTTATCTTAATGAAGCAAGAGAAAAAAGCCTCAACTCGAATGAACGTCTTGAGTTTTTGGGCGATGCAGTTGTTTCGTTTATGGTTTCTCAGCATCTTTTTACTTCCTTTCCAGAACTCCCTGAGGGTAAATTAACGAATCTTCGCTCGGCGATGGTAAAAACCAAAACCTTGGCCACCATAGCCAAAGCACTTGATCTCGGCTCACACCTCTCTTTAAGCCGGGGCGAAGAGGATGGGGGGGGACGGCAGAATCCCTCTATTTTATGCGACTGTTTTGAGGCTTTGGTAGGAGCTATTTTTCTTGACAGTGGAGTTGTTGCGGTTAAAAAATTTCTTTCTAATCATCTTTTTATTCTTGTCCCTGAGATTATTAAAAATCGTCTTTATCAAGATTATAAAAGTGATTTCCAAGAAAAAGTCCAGGAAAAACATAAAGAGCCACCTACCTATAAAGTGTTAAAAGAAGAAGGACCGGATCACGACAAAAGATTTTTGGTAGGTGTTTTTGTTGAAGGGAAAAAAATGGGAGAGGGGGAGGGAAAAAGTAAACAGGAAGCAGAACAAAAGGCAGCGAAAACTGCTTTTACAAACCATGAAAAAATTTCTTGAATTTTTAGTTAGGGCAATTGTTGATAGCCCAGCTGAAGTTACCATAGACGAATCTCAAGATGGTGGGATAACTACCTTTAGGATAAAAGTTGCCCAAAATGATATGGGGAAGATTATAGGTCGTGACGGGGGAATAATTAAAAGTGTTAGAAATTTGGTCAGGGCGGCCGCCGTTAAAGAAGGTAAAAGAGTAAACGTCGAAATTCTAGAATCATCTCAGGGTGGATTGGAAAAATGAAGCCTCCCTACCGGAGAACAATGAGTTTCCCTTTATGGTGAATCGGCTTCTTTCTTGCCTCATTCATCCCCACCCTCCGAGTCGGAGGGGCAGGGTATTCTGAGGCGCGAAACAAACTGCCTCGCTAGCACGGCTAGTGAGGTATTCTCTCCAGCTTCGCCGGATCGAAAAGTTTCTTTCTTGCGCCTTCATCCGTCCGCCAAATGGACGGAAGGTTTTCGACGACGCGAAATAATTTTCCTAAAGTGAGAATATGTTCCTCGTGGTCGAAGAAGGGGTTGAGATAAAGGTTGAGGCGCTGGCCTCGCGGAAAGTCATAAGGCCGTTAATTTCCTCTAAAACTTTTTTCTCATGGGCAGAAAAAATAGGAAGGTCGGATTGAACATCACTAATTGTAGTCGACGTTGCGGGCAAATAGTAAGTTACACCCTCAATACTCGCCTTGGTCTTTTCCGCTTCTTTAAATCTGAAGCTAACCTTTTTGAGAGAAACCAAACGACGAGCTTTAAAAAGGTTGGTAATAAAATTTCGTATTTGATTAATATCACCAGCGGCAGTCAAATTAAAATTAAACTCATTACTGGATTTCTCTTTTCGTGTTTCTGCCGAATCGGTTGATATCCCTCCCGGTTTAAGACTAAATGTTTCCATAGAAATACCTGAAGAAAACGCAGCTCCGTCAATTGTCGACAAAAGAGAAAAAATATTTTTTTCGTGGGGAACGGCCTGGTTAATGTTTTCAAAGTCCTGCTGGAAAGTACCCTGTTCAATGCCAGAAAGAAGGCTAACTTTTTGTTTAAGAAGAGCAACCGTTGCTTGTTCCTTGTTGATTTCTTCCCTTAGTTTGGCCGTCCGGATTATGAACGGAATTAAGATTTGCTTCGTTAAAAATAAAATGGTCAAAATTGTCAAAACTTGAGCAGAAAAGATTAGATATTCATTTTTAACCGTGAAATTAAGCCTCATTCTTTTTTTAAACTTTTAAATTCCAAATTAATGGAGTATTTGTCATCCTTGTCTTTTGAAAGCGAATTTACTGTTAAATTGGGAACGACTTTTGGGTCGGATACGATTGGCGCTAAAAAGTTGTCTACGCTTTCAGTATCTGGGAACTTAATTGAGAGAAAAACTCTACCTCCCGTTTCCACACTTAGAGCAAGGGGGTTATATCCTTCGGGAATAAAGGTTTGAATTTTGGATAAAAGGCCGCCGAAATCCTCTCTACCCTCAATAATTTTACCCGCAAAGGAAATTTTTTGAAGAAAGCTTATGTAACGTGCTTCTGTTTCTTTTTTTGACTCTATTATATTCTTGAGGGTTCCTTGTTCCGTTAAAAGGTTTGAGTGACGAAAGTGCAAAACTAAAGAGTACCCCACGGTAAAAAAAAGAAGGAAGAAAAATAAAGATAAAAGGATGAATGTTACTCTTGACAGTCTTTTCCTTTGAATTTCTGGTATAGGGAATTTCTCCTTTTTTTTAAGAAGTAAATTAATCTCCTTCATACCGTTTCTTTCATCGCTAGCCCGGTAGCTACAGCAAAAATTGGGCCATCTTCGGCAAAGGCCGAAATAACTTTTGGGTCAACTGTAAAGGTTATCCAAGGATTAGCAACTTGCGTTTCAATCCCTGTATTTTCTGCTAGATAACTAACCATTCCAGGTAGCTTCGCCGTACCCCCAGAGAGAATAAGAGACCCGATCTTTTCATCAGGGTTCTTATCTTCGAAAAAGGTAATGGCTCTTTTTGTCTCCTCGATAATAGTATCCACCAACGGTTTTATGACTCCAAGAACTTTTCCTTCCAATTTATCCTTCTCAAGTCCGTAGGTTCTTTTATATTCTTCTGCCTGAGCAAGAGTAAAACCAAATTCTTGAGCTACTGCCCGGGCTAACGCCTCTCCACCAGTGGAGATTGAACGGGTAAAAAAAATTATTCCCCCGCGAACTATAGAAAAATCGGTTGTCGCCGCTCCGAGATGGACAACCAATAAAGTCTTTTCAGGAGGAAGTTGGCTCCCTAGCGCCCTTGAAACCGCGAGAATCTCCGTCTCCAACGACAAAAGATTTAGTCCAGCCCCTTCAATTATCTTCGTATATTTTTCAATCATTCTAAGAGGCGCCGCCACCAAAAGGACAGTCATCTTTTCACTTTTATTCTGAGGTTTTTTAATAACAGAGAAATCAAGATAAACCTCCGAAAGAGGCAAGGGAATATACTGTTCTCCTTCCCAACGCAAGGCTTCGGATAATTCCTCCTCGGAAACTTGAGGAACCTCAATTACGTGAGCAAAAACGGAAGACTCAGGGAGAGCGGAGTTGACATCCCGCGTTGTAATTTTTACCTCTCCAAATAATTTTTTAATTTCGGTCGAAACAGCTTCTTGGTCTAACTGATTTTCCGAGATTAAACCTCCTGGGGGAACAGGATGTGTACCTAGGGCCAAAATCCGTATTTTCCCTTCCTCCTTCTTAAGTTCGACAACCTTAATTGTTTGTGAACCTACATCAAGGCCACATTGAATCTGGGCAGCCATAAATTTCTCAAAATTTTTAAAAGAATTTTGACGAAAAACCTCTTCTTCTAGAGTTTTTTGAGAGAACCCCCGCTAAAAAGGACATAATCAAAAATTTCGGGCAGTGTTTTATATGACGTAAAAACACGGACCTTACGAGTTACATTTCCTATGGTTAAGGTTCCTGTAGAAACAATTTCTTCGCCCTGAGTAGGCAGCTTTCGAGACGAATCTGGGGCAACAGCTAATAGAGCTGGCTGGGTGTTGTACATTAACCTTAACCGCATGGCTATTTTTGTTCCGGTAATTGCATTAAAAGCCACCGTCTTTCGATATTTTAAGTTAAAGTTACCACAATTCCCCCCATCTGCAGCGTCAACAGAAGAAAAGTTATTTCCCCGACTTGGCTCCTCAGGATCAAATGCCGCCCGCCACACTTTAATCTTTCCAGACTCATTATAATAAATAATAACCTCGATTGCAGCCGCTGGACTAGTCTCCGCCCAACATACATCTATTGAAGGAGCATCGTAGGTTTCAGAATAATCAAAGTCACCGGTGTCTTTGTGCCCAATAAACCAAACGGTCTGTGTATCATCTTGGGCTATTTGGCCAAAGGAGAAAGGATTTGAGGTTCCACCAACTGTTCCTTTAGTCACTGCATATTTCACCTCATATGTACCGCCAGCGTCTGAAAATGTCCCCGGGGCAGCAACTCCGGTTCGTAAGGTTTCCTCAATCCCTGCCTCGGCAGCTGCCAGAGCCCGAGATGACTCCTCCATCTGGCGGGAAATCTTAATGTCGGTTATCACCCTCGAAGCCAAAGATAAACCGATGGTTAAACCAACGACCAAAACTAGCAGAGTTGGAATAAATATTTGACCGGATGATTTTTTTGCCATCTTCCAAGATTAAGTATGACGTCCTCTCCGCCTTAAAAGACGGGGTTTTCTTGCCGGAAACCTCTAAAGGAGGACTACTAATTTCCCTCTAATATCATCCTCGCAATAAAATTACGGGTTTCCCCTAAGGAAAATTATAAACCCATTTTCGGAAGGTTGTCAATGGTTTTCCCTCAATATGTTCTAAGGCTAACGGTGGTTTTAAAGAAAACGGAAGCAGTTTCTTTGGGGTTCGGGGTAACGCCGGACTTGGGAGGCTGAGAGACGGTAAAACTTATTGTAACCACCGAGGGAATTCCCCCAGAAGATTGTATGCAACCAAAGGTAAGTCCAGAAACAAAAACTGTGCCTCCAGTAAGAAAGCCATTGTTTGAAGCACTGCTTGAGGCAATTTTTCCCCCAGTCAGGGAAAAAGTTGTCGTATTAAAATCAGGATTAGTAATTTCTATAGAATCAGGGGCACTAGCGCAATCGACAGCGGAGGCGTTCCTAACCATCCTCTCCATTATCGAAAGGGCATAATCTCCGTTCTGCTTCGCCTCTTTTAAGATCTCTGCTTTCGCGCCGCCCTTTAAGATAGTAAAGAAAATTTGGGCAATGCCCGTGCTAATAATCCCCAGCAAGGTTGTCACTACTAATAGTTCTATTAGAGTAAAACCATTGGCATTTTTTGAGATATTTTTCCTCATCAGATAAATACAAAAATACTGTCTTTAATTGTTAAGGAAATTATTATTGCAATAAGCTCCTTAGCGCCATTTAGTCAGATAAGAGACAAGCTGTGATTGATGGGTTAAATTTCCTTCGGTCCAGGAAACAATGACAGTAACTTCTGCCTGGTCAAAGGTAACATTCCATTTGAAATCAACTGACCTAGTAAAAAAATTGTCAATGTTTTTAACACATGATCCCGACGACCAAGAACCCGCTTTATTGAGGCACAAAATTCCAGTCTTTGCGGTAAAACTAGTCCAGTCTTGATCACGAAGCGATCTTGCTATCTCCAGTCCTTCTTGGGCATATTTTACCGCCTGAGATTTATTTCGAGCAAACTGGACATTTTTTATTGATAGAGTTACTCCTGTCACCAAACCGGCCAAAAGAAGGAAAGCAATTCCAAAGACGATAATAATCTCAATTATACTCTGACCTTTCATTTTCTCCTCATGGGTTGGATAAACCAAAATTGCAATTGACAGGTGGTGTCCCTCCGCAAGCTCCCGATGAACCACAGGGAGAAGAGGCATCAGGAGAATCAAGATAAGCACAAAGATTATAAACGGTAGCGGTGCCATCGTAGTAATAGTAATATCCCTTACTCGTATCTTGAGGGTCTTTCGGAAAAGAAGTCAAATAATTGTTAGGCGCCGTAACCAAATAAGAAGTTAAGGAAGTCTCGGCATTCCCTGAAACCGCGGGGTAATTTCCATTATCCGCGCGGTACATTTCTAAAGCAGAGCGAATTTGTTCAAGATCAGCCTTTCTTTTGGCATCACGGCCTTTTTTTAAGCTACTCTGATAACTAACAACCCCAACCGCCATCAAAATACCCAATACCGTGGTCACCACTAAAAGTTCAATTAGAGTAAAGCCTTTTTTCATTGTAAATTTTGAATACAGAAATAGCCCCCTCCTTCTGCCCAAGTACAACTTGTGTCTGAAGCGTTCCCTTCTTCGCTTTCCATTTTAGCGCAGATACAGTAAATGGAGGTGGTGGGACCAGTTAAAGTATAAACGTAACCATTGGTCGTATCATTCTTCGGGTCTTGAGGAAGAAGAGCTATTGTTTTAGTCGCCCCCGTATCCGGACAGGTTAAAGAACCGGTGCCAAAGGTCAAAGTAGTCGGGTAGGTCGAAGCTAAAGCATAACATTGCTCCATTCCATTTTGAATCGCCTTAATATCTCCTTTCCTTCTTGAATCTCTTCCTTTTTTCTGAGCGGTGGTAAAACTTACTGCTCCCATAGAGAGTAAAATGCCAATAATCGAAATTGATACTAATAGCTCAAAGAGTGTAAAACCAAAGTTTGTTGTTAAGTAGTTTTTTTTCTTGTTATCTTCCATTTTCCCTCCATTCGTCCTTCAGTCAGGACAAACATAATAATTAGTCGTCTCTGTCTCGCCGGTTATTTCGCAACGGTTCTGAGATTCCTCGACATTTGTGTCTGATTTGTTTTCCAAGACGGCCCTTATTGTAAAATCGTCGTCACTAACTTTTACATAAACATATTTATGAGCAGTGTCATTTAATGAATCAAGTGGCAGTAATCTCATATAAACGGTGGGGCCACTCCCGGCTGAGAACTGGCCCCCCCAACTGCAGGCACCCTCACCCAGTGAGCCGCAACCTAAAATATTACCGCTACTAGCGGTAGGATATTTTTGAAAGTCGTTATAATATAATCTTAACGCATTTTTAACCTCAAATAGATCCTGTTTTCTCTTGCTATCCCGAGCCCGCTCCCGAGCGCCGATAAAGTTTGGCATAAGAAGCGCCGAAAGCATCCCGATAATCCCAATAACAACAAGAAGCTCTATTAAAGTAAATCCCGCTATCTCATATTTGAAATTTGCTTTTCGCCAGAAAACTTGCTCAAAGCAAGCAATTTGAAATTTGAAATTTGTTGTCATGGGCTGGTGTTCGGACTAGAAATTCCATAATTACAGTAATCACCATCAATTGTACACCAATCACAGGAAGCATCAGAATACCCATCTCTTTTTCTTTGAAAATCCTGGTCGTTCTCCAAACAGGCATAAAGCTTGGAATACGTACCTTCCGTATCTGCGGCATAATAATATTTATAATCACTGCTAGCCTTTGGGTCCTCGGGAAGCTTTTGCATATAAAGGGTTCCTTTTTCGTCCTCAAATTTATTACCCCAGTCAATCCCGGAACTTCCATCCACACTTATTTTATTATCTACCGCCACCGGATACTTTTTATAATCATTATAATACAACTCCAGGGCGTGTTTTACATTTTCAAGGTCAGTCTTTCTTTTAGCGTCGCGACTCTTTCTTAAGGAGGAGAAAAAGTTGCCACTCATCATCCCCGCTAAGATGCCCAAAATGGCAATGACAATAATAAGCTCAATTAAGCTAAAACCAAATTTCTTCATGGACAACACCAGCAGGGACGACTTGTACCCCCGCCATAAAAGAAACAAGACTAACAACGATTAAAATCTCTGTTAGAGTAAAACCGACAAAAAAAAATTTTAGTCATCCTTCTAAACGAATTTTTGCCACCAGGCAATTATCATGTCTCCTAGGAAAAGCGCTACCCATGTTCCAACGACTAAAAAAGGTCCAAAAGGAATTGTTTGACCAATTTTTTTCTTCCTTACTAAAATTAGTATGACACCGGCAAGTGCCCCTGTCAAGAAAGCAAAATATAAAGCCACGACAATCTTCGGGAACCCCAAAAACAATCCCATCAACCCCACGAGCTTCACATCACCCATTCCCATGCCCTTTCCCCTGGTTATCATTACTAAAAACAGAAAAAAGGCAACCGACGTCAAACTTGCGGCCAAATGAAAAATGAATCCGCCAGCTGGCCCTGTACCAAAACGGTTCAGGGCTGGCGTAGAAAAATGAAAAATGAAATTATAAATCAGGGAGATCAAAATGGCCGGATAGACAATTTGGTCGGGAATTATCTGATAATGAAGGTCGGTAAAAAAAATAACTATCAAGCAGGAAATGAGGAAAAAAACGGCTAAAAGTTCCATACTACCAAGTAGTATACTTTTTGCCAAAATTTCCTCCTTAAGGAAAATAAAAGTGGATAGAAAAAGAAGGCCGGTGGTAAACTCAACCAGGGGATTTTGCCAGCTGATATGAAACCGACAGTAACGGCAACGACCTAAAAGACTAAGAAAAGAAACCAGAGGAATTAAATCAGGCCAGGCAAGCTTGTGATGACAATGGTCACAGTAGGACCGGCCTCTTAAGACCTGTTCACCCCGGGGTAATCGGTCGATTAATACATTTAAAAACGAACCAATAGCCGCACCAACAAAAAAAATAAAAATAATGTTCATCGACATTAATCATAACATTTTCGCTATTTTTAAGACAGACCACGCAATGTTTCCGTAAATATCCGACAGTCCATGTATAATCATGGACATGTTAAATCACACTTTAATCACC
>Ga0315289_10000759_pt1 | contig 49609 bp, 65 predicted proteins | sample YL17G11_40_MG_FD_203452 | JGI IMG/M metagenome (GOLD analysis project Ga0315289, IMG submission 203452) | Sediment microbial communities from Yellowstone Lake, YNP, Wyoming, USA - YL17G11_40 | ecosystem: Environmental > Aquatic > Freshwater > Lake > Sediment | place: USA: Wyoming | collected...
TCCGGAGAAGTCTGCCTTCTGGGCTCATCCCGCAGTCCGTCCAACTTCCCGTCCTCCTCTACGTTCGGCCCTTCCTGCTGTGACGCCAGCAGTACTATGGCCTCGGCTGACCCCTGCCGCCTCAGCCCGGCTTCTCAGCCGGGGTTGCCGCCCAACGTCCAACGGCTTGGCAACAGGTCTCCCCAGATAAGAGCACTGGCTATCCCCGCACACCTGCCCGATTTACCGCTTTGCCTCTTGATGGCATGGACTTCCTGGTTCAATGCCCACTCGTCCAGGCTCACGGCCTCTTATCGGGTTCGTGTCCCTCAGGTCGCGGTTTTGCCTCCGGCTTCCTCCGGACCCCGCCTCGCGGCGACGCCCTTGCCCTTGGCTACGGTGGGTACCATCAACCCCCGGGAAGGACTTCCACCTTCCTAGTCAGCGCCCATGCTGGGCGTACAACGAACGAGCGGCCGACGGCCGCTCGATGGTCTGCGCGGGGACGTGCGACTTCACACAGGGGGCAGCGTACGGCGCAGCCGTTCGAGCATTGTCAGCGACTTGGCCGCGCCCTTGGCCACACAGGCCACCGGCTCCTCCGCCAGGTAGGCCGGGATTCCGGTCTCACGCGTCAGCCACTTATCCACGCCGCGCAGCAGCGCCGTGCCGCCGCACACCACCATGCCCTTGTCGATGATGTCCGACGCCAGCTCGGGCGGCGTGTGCTCCAGCACGTTGCGCACGGCGGCCAGCATCAGGTGCAGCGTCTCCTGCACCGCCTCGACCAGCTCGGCCGTCGTGAGCACAACCGGGCGGGGCAGGCTGGTGACTTGATCCTGGCCCTGGACCTCGATCGAACGGTCCTCATCCTGAGGGATGGCGGCACCAATGCGTATCTTGGCCTCCGACGCCGTCCGCTGCCCGATGATCAGGCCGTACTTCTTGCGCACGTAAGTGGCAATGGCCTCATCCAGCTCGTTGCCGGCGATGCGCACCGCGTCGGCTGCCACGATCCCGCTCATCGCCAGGACCGCCGCCTGGGTCACGCCGCCGCCCAGCTGGACGACCATATTGCCCGACGGCGTGGCCACCGGAAGCCCGACGCCGATCGCCGCCGCGAGCGGTTGTTGGATCAGGTGGACGTCGCGGCTGCCAGCCTGCAGCGCCGCCTCATGCACGGCGCGGCTCTCGACGCTGGTCACACCGTAGGGCACGGTGATCATCACCCGCGGCTTGAACAGCCGCGTCGGCCCGCACGCCTTCTCGATGAAGTGCCCCAGCATGCGCTGGGTGACCTCGAAATCGGCGATCACGCCGTGGCGGAGCGGCCGCATGACCTGGATGGTCTCAGGGACGCGCCCGTCCATCTCCCGCGCCGCCTGCCCGACCTCGACGATCTTGAGCTCGTCGACGTCGATGGCCACGACGGTCGGCTCATGGAGCACGATGTCGTTGCCTTCGCAGATCAGCGTGTTGATGGTCCCGAGGTCGATGCCCAGATCACGGCCGAAGAGGGGCATGGCTTAGCTCTCTTCCCCCGAGCGAGGCGGCTTGGTGCCGGGCCGCACACCCCGCCGGTAGCGGCGGGCGGCTTCGAGCCTGAGCGTTGAGCGGCGCAGGGCCGCCTCCAGCGCCAGGAGTCGGTCGGTGTCGGCGGGGACACCCGCCTTGAGCATAGCCTCGGCCCGCACCTTGGCCGCCTCGGCCCGCTCCAGATCGATCTCGTCGACCCGCTCACCCACATCGGCCAGAACCGTCACAACCTGGGGCTGGACTTCCATGAAGCCGCCGGCGATGGTGAAGGCCTGCTCCTCGCCCGCCTGGCGCACACGCAGCACGCCATACCCCAGCGTGGTCAGCAGCGGCGCATGGTTGGGCAGGATGCCCATCTCGCCTTCGGTGCCCGGGGCGATGACCATGTCGACCGGGCCCTCGAAGAGCAGCTTGTCCTGGGTGGCGATCTCGCACCGCAGCGGCATGATGTCTCCCGTCGCCGGCCTCAGGCCGCCGCGGCCGCCAGCCGCTCGGCCTGCTCGACCGCATCTTCGATCGTCCCGATCAGCAGGAAGGCCTGCTCCGGGAGGTCGTCGTGCTTGCCGTCGAGGATCTCGCGGAAGCCGCGGATCGTATCTGCCAGAGGAACGTAGCGCCCAGGTCGGCCGGTGAACTGCTCGGCCACCGACATCGGCTGCGAGAAGAAGCGCTCGATCTTGCGCGCCCGCGCCACGAGCAGCTTGTCGTCCTCTCCCAGTTCATCGATGCCCAGGATGGCGATGATGTCCTGCAGGTCCTTATAGCGCTGCAGCACCCGCTGGACCTCGCGGGCGGTTGTGTAGTGCTCCTCGCCGACGATCACCGGGTCCAGGATGCGCGACGTCGACGCCAGCGGATCGACCGCCGGGTAGATGCCCTTCTCAACGATCGAGCGCTCGAGGGCGATGGTGGCATCCAGGTGGGTGAAGGTCGCCACCGGGGCCGGATCGGAGTAGTCGTCCGCCGGGACGTATACGGCCTGCATCGAGGTGATCGAGCCGGTGCGAGTCGACGTGATGCGCTCCTGCAGCTCGCCCATTTCGGTCGCCAGTGTCGGCTGGTAGCCCACGGCCGACGGCATGCGGCCCAGCAGCGCGGAGACCTCGGAGCCGGACATGCTGAAACGGAAGATGTTGTCGATGAACAGCAGCACATCGCGGCCCTGGTCGCGGAAGTACTCGGCCATGGTCAGCGCCGTCAGTCCGACGCGCAGCCGCACGCCCGGGGGTTCGTTCATCTGGCCGTAGACCAGCACGGTGTCCTTGAGCACACCGGACTCGATCATCTCGCGGTACATTTGCGTCCCCTCGCGGGTGCGCTCGCCGATGCCGGCGAAGACCGAGTTGCCCTTGTGGACCGTGGCGATGGAGCGAATCAGCTCCTGGATGATGATCGTCTTGCCGACGCCGGCGCCGCCAAACACACCCGTCTTCCCGCCGCGGGTGAACGGGGCGATCAGATCGATGACCTTGAGGCCGGTCTCAAAGACCTCCACGCGCCGGGACTGCTCCGCGAAGGGCGGCGCCGGACGGTGGATGGGGTACGTCATGCGCGTATCGACCGGGCCCTTGCCGTCGACAGGTCGGCCGAGTACATTGAACACGCGACCCAGGGCGGCTTCGCCCACCGGGACACGGATCGGCGTGCCCGTGGCGACGGCTGTGGCGCCGCGCGGCAGCCCATCGGTCGTGTCCATGGCCACCGTACGCACCCGGCGGTCGCCCAGGTGACGCTGCACTTCGAGCACCAGCGGTTCGGCATCCGGGCGCGCCACTTCGACGGCCTCGAACATTTCCGGGAGCGCGTGGGGCGGGAACTCACAATCCACCACGCCGCCCTGGACCTGCACCACGTATCCGATCGACCTACCCATGCACTCCTCCGTCGGTTCGAGGCCTTATGTCCGGCTGGCCTGCGCCAGCGCTTCCGCCCCGCCGGCAATGTCCAGCATGTCGCTGGTGATCGCCTGCTGACGGGCCTTGTTGTAATCGAGCCGCAGCGCCGAGACCAGCTCCTTGGCGTTCTCGGTGGCGTTGCGCATGGCCACCATCCGGGCGGCATGCTCGCTGGCCTGCGACTCCAGGATCGCCTGAAAGACCTGAAGTGCCGTGAAGCGAGGCACGATCTGATCGAGCAGCTCGGTCTCGCCCGGCTCGTAGATGTAGGCCGAGGCGTGCTGCGCGTGCGCGGCGAAGTCTTTCACGCGTCCGCCGCCGACTTCCAGCTCCAGGGGGAGCAACTTGACCACCCGCGGCACCTGCGTCAGCAGGTTGACGAAGTCGGTGTACACCAAGTGCACCTGGTCGGCCTGGCCGGCCAGGAAGTCATCCACCGCCAGGCGGCCGATGGCCGAGACGTCGGCAAAGACCGGGTCGGCGGGCAACCCGCTGAACTCCGCCCTTAGCTCGCCACGGCGGCGCACCAGCATCTCGCGGCCTTTGCGGCCAATGGCTACGTAGCGGACCTCGGCGTCCGGCCGGCGGAAACGCTCAAGGGCGAAGCGGACGACGTTGATGTTGTACGCACCGCACAGCCCCCGGTCACTGCTGACCATGACGACCAGGATCCGGCGCATGGCGGAGCGTTCGGTCAGCAGCGGGTGCAGGTAGGCGCGGCCCGGCTGGTTGGATAGGTGCTGCAGCACCTGCCAGGCCTTGGCGGCATACGGCCGCGTGGCGGCCACGGCCTGCTCGGCCTTGCGCGCCTTGCTGGCGCTGACCGCCTGCAGGGCGCGTGTCACCTGGGCGATGTTGCCTACGCTGCGGATGCGGGAGCGCATCTCCCGGGCGGATGGCATCGCTCAGGACTCCGGTGTCAGACGCCTGCCTGCCAGGTGCGGTTGAAGACCTCAAGGGCCTGGCGGATGCGGGCCTCGGTCTCCGGCGTGATCTGTCTGCGCGCGGCGATATCGGCCAGCAGATCGGCGTGCGAGGTATCGAGGCTACGCAGCATGGCCGTCTGCCAGGCCTTGACGCGCTGGAGCGGGACGGCGTCGGCATAGCCGTTCGTCCCGGCGAAGAGCGAGACGACCTGATGCTTGAGCGACATCGGCTGGTACTGAGGCTGCTTGAGGATCTCCTGCAGGCGCTGGCCACGGCTGAGCTGGGACTGGGTCGCCTTGTCCAGGTCGGAGCCGAACTGGGCGAAGGCCGCCACCTCACGGAACTGGGCCATGTCGAGGCGCAGCCGGCCGGCCACCTGGCGCATCGCCCGTACCTGGGCCGAGCCGCCGACGCGCGAGACCGACAGGCCGACATTGATCGCCGGCCGGATGCCGGCGTAGAACAGGTCGCTCTCCAGGTAGATCTGGCCGTCGGTGATCGAGATCACGTTCGTGGGAATGTAGGCCGAGACGTCGCCCAGCAGCGTTTCGATGATCGGCAGCGCGGTCAGCGACCCGCCCGAGCCGCGCACCTTGGCGATGCGCGCCTTCGAACCGTCCATCGCCTTGAGCGCCTGCTCGGCATCGTGCCGCGCCATCGGCCCGTCGTGAACCTTGCCATCGATGGACTGCCCGGCGTCGACTTCGCCGTCGCTCCCTGGACTCGCGAGGACAAAGCGGTCGGCCATGCGCACGGCCCGCTCCAGCAGCCGGCTGTGCAGGTAGAACACGTCGCCGGGATACGCCTCGCGCCCCGGCGGGCGGCGGAGCAAGAGCGACACCTGGCGGTAGGCCCAGGCGTGCTTCGAGAGGTCGTCGTAGACCACCAGCGCGTCGCGCCCGCTTTCGAGGAACTCCTCACCGATGGCGCACCCTGCATACGGGGCGATGTACTGCAGCGCCGCCGGTTCATCCGCCGCCGCCACAACGACGACGGTGTGCTCGAGCGCACCGAAGCGCTCCAGCGTGGCCACGGTACGCGCCACGGCCGCGCGCTTCTGGCCGATGGCGACGTAGATGCAGATCAGGTCCTTGCCCTTCTGGTTGATGATGGCGTCGACGGCAATGGCCGTCTTGCCGGTCTGCCGGTCGCCGATGATCAACTCGCGCTGGCCGCGGCCGATCGGGATCATCGAGTCAATGGCGGCGATGCCCGTTTGAACCGGCGTGTCCACATCCTGGCGGCGAACCACGCCCGGCGCGATGCGTTCGATCGGCCGGAAAGCCGTCGACTGGACCGGCCCCTTGCCGTCGATCGGCTGGCCCAGCGCGTTCACCACCCGGCCGACCAGCCCGTCCCCGACCGGGACCGACGCGATTCGGCCGGTGCCGGTGACCATCATGCCTTCCTCGATCCCGGCGTAGTCACCCATCACGATCACGCCGACGGCATCCGCCTCCAAGTTGAATGCGATACCCATCACGCCGTTGGCGAATTGGACGAGTTCCTGCGAGCGGATATCGGCCAACCCGGAGACGCGTGCGATCCCATCCCCGGCTTCGAGGACGTTGCCGACGTTCTTGATCTCAAGGACCGGGCTGAAGGCTTCGATCTGGCGTCGAAGCTCTGCGGACAGGGTCTGGAGCGGGTCCGTCATCTGGCCTCCAGGACGGGGTTGGGGCTGTACGGACGTAAGCCAGCCGCGGCAGCACAGACCTGCCTGCGCGGGCTGCGCGCACCACTACCTTCGCGGGGTTCCGGGATGAACGTGGGAATGATAACCGAAGCACTCCGTTTCGTAAAGCTGTTCACAAGCCGGAGGCGCTATTCCGGCCCCACCGCCGCGCGCTTCTGCCCCCGCCCGAGCTGAACCGAGCGCTCATATGCAGCCCACACGGCCCTCGAGATGGCCGGCCGAGACCCGGCCTTCTCGAGGAAGTACAGGGCGGCGGCCGTCGTCCCGGCCGGCGAGGTGACCTGGTTGCGGAGCCGCGCCAGATGGCTGGGCGAGGTCTCGTAGAACGCCACCGACCCCTTGAGCGTCTGAACCACCAGCTGCTCGGCGATTCGGCGTGGGAACCCCAGGTGGACACCGGCGTCGACCAACGCCTCCATGAACAGGAAGACGTAGGCCGGCCCGGTTCCCGAGACGGCCGTCGCCATGTCGAGATAGTCTTCGTCCTCGGCGAAGACCTCCGTTCCCAGGCAAGCGAGCATGGCGCGTGCGGTCTCACGCTGGTCTGGCGCGGCGGCAGGCGTCGCCGCCCAGACGGTGATCCCCTGGCCGATCTGCGCCGGAGTGTTCGGCATGGCACGCACCGCTGCTGGATGACCCAACGTGCGGGTCAGATCCTCCAGGCGCGCTCCAGCGACGATGGAAAGCACGAGCGCCTCGGCCGGCATCCCGCCTTGCAGGCCATCCAGGACCGCCGGAAGGCTCTGCGGCTTGACGCACAGCACCACGACCGCGGCGTTGCCGATCGCCGCGCGGTTATCCGTGGAGGTCTCCACGCCGTAGCGCTCGGCCAGCTCACGAAGGCGCTCCGCGCGCGGACCGCTGACGGTCAGGTCTTCGGGCGCCACACCGGCCCGCGCCAGCACCCCATTGAGCAGCGCCTCCGCCATCACGCCGGGACCGATGAACACGATCTTCTTACCCTTCAGCATGCCTCACCTCATTCCACGAGTGTGCACAGGCCTCCCGCGGCCTGGGTCCACGCCACTTGTCACTACGCTCACGGGGGTATCGGGTGACCGAGGGAACGGTCAGCGGCGCGAGAAGTACTGCAGCGCCAGCCGGACGCGCGCCTCAACCTCGGCCGACGCCTGCGCTGGGATCGACTGTACCGCCGACTGCGCCTCGACCAGACTGTAGCCCAAGGCCGTCAGCGCGCTGACCACATCATTGTCGGCTTCCAGCGCCAATCCGCCTGGTATCTGCGGCGCGGCCAGCCGATCCTTGAGATGGAAGATGATCTTCTCGGCCGTCTTGCGTCCAATGCCGGGAACCTGGGTCAGCGCTGCCGGCTGATCGCCGGCCACAGCCGCGCGCAGCCCGTCGGGCGGCAGATGCGACAGGATGGTGACGGCCAGCCTCGGACCGACCCCGCTGACCTGCAAGAGCAGATCGAAGACCTCGCGCTGTTCGATCGTGCTGAACCCGTACAGGCTGAGCGAGTCCTCGCGCACGATCAACCGAGTGTGAAGGAACATGGCATGGCCGACCGAGGGTGCGGGGTCGAGCGCAGCCTGCGGGACGGTGATCTGGACGCCCATCCCGCCGACCTCCAGGACCACCTCCTGAAGCCCAACGTGCTGGACGATACCGCGCACCGAGGCGATCATGACGAACCTCCCGCGCCCCGCTCCAGCCGGGCGCGCTGCAGATGGCACACGGCGACCGCCAGTGCATCGGCGGCATCGTCGGGCCGCGGCACGGCGGCCAGGCCGAGCAGGATGCGGATCATCTCCTGCATCTGGCGTTTCTCGGCGCCACCGTAGGCGGTAACGGCCTGCTTGACCTCCTGGGGCGTGTACTCGCCGACCGGCAAGCCGGCTTCGGCCAGCGTCAGCAGTACCACCCCGCGGGCTTCGCCGACGGCCATCGCCGTCGACACGTTTCGCTGGAAGAACAAACGCTCAACGGCCGCCGATTCGGGCTGGTGGAGCGACAGGAGCTCCGCCAGGCGGCGATGCAGGAACGCCAAACGCCGGGGCAGCTCCACCCCGGCGTCCGTTCTCACCACTCCGAAATCCACCGCTTCCAGCCGACCGTCCGCCAGCGGCCGGACAAAGCCGTAGCCGGTGGTGGCGATCCCGGGGTCGATGCCGACAACCAGCATACAGGCCCGGTCTCAGCCAGCGTCAGGCGGTTTCGAGCAGCGCCACCGCTTCGTCGGTGACCTGGAGGGTCGAGTACACACGCTGGACGTCGTCCAGTTCCTCCAGGTTGTCAATGATCCGCATCACCTGGAGCGCCTGTTCCGGTGGCAGTTCGGCCACGGTCGTAGGATGCATGCGCAGTTCGGCTTCGGCGGGTTTGACGCCGGCCTTTGCCAGCCGGTCGTTGACCGCCTTGAAGGCCTCGACGGGAGCCGAGATCTCAATGGCGTCGTCACCGATGGTCACATCGTCCGCTCCTGCCTCGACCGCCAACTCGAAGACCTTATCCGAGTCTACACCGGCCGTCGGGAGGGCAAAGTACGCGCCGCGCTTGAACTGCCAGGCGACCGAGCCGGCTTCGGCCATGTTTCCGCCGGCCCTCGACAGCAGATGACGGATCTCGGCCACCGTCCGATTGCGGTTGTCGGTGATGACCTCGATCAACATCGCCACGCCGTGCGGAGCGTAGCCTTCGTACATCACTTGTTCAAAGGCCGCCGCATCCTTGTCCTCTCCCGTGCCGCGCTTGACAGCTCGCTCGATGTTCTCTTTGGGCATATTGGCGGCCCGGGCGCGGTCAACCGCCAGGCGCAGGCCGAAGTTGGAATCGGGGTCGCCGCCGCCCTCGCGGGCGGCAATGGCGATCTCCCGCGCCAGCCGGGTGAACATATTGCCGCGCTTGGCATCGTTGGCTGCCTTCTTGCGCTTGATCGTCGACCACTTGGAGTGTCCCGACATGGCTCAACCTGTGCGGGCCGCGCCGGTGAAGGCGGGCCCTGTATGGGAGGCAAGGCATTATACCATCCGGCGTCTGGCAGGCGACGGCGCTCAGAACAGGAACGGGATGAACCGCCGGCTGTGGCGCATGTAGTCTCGGTAGGCCTCACCGAAACGAGCCAGGTTCTCGCGTTCCTCCACCAGGGCCGTGGCCAGGAGCAGCACCCACAGCACGAGCAGAAGCCCCCCGCTCCATGCACCTGGCCGCTTGAGCGCCGCACCGGCGCCGACGAGCGCCAGGGACATGTACAGAGGATGCCGGATCACCCGGTAGATCCCTACCCGGACAAGATGCTGCGTCGTCTCAATCCCGGCCTGCGGGGCGCCAAACCGATGCAGGATGGTGATGCCGTGGATCGCCAGCGCCAGCGATGCGGCCAGCAGGATCCACGAGACGACCTGATGTGCCGATAGCGGGTCAACGAACCAGACCGGCGCCCCAAGGAGCACCAATCCGAGCAGCGTCTCAAAGGCGAAGACTCGATAGAACCCATGACGGGTCGGGGTGCGCAGGTGAGGCCAGGCGCGCGCCAGGAGGACCCCGCTCAGGATCAGGAAGATGGCTAGCCAGATCATTCGCCTTCCCCCTCCGCCAAGTCACTCGGGCAGCACGGTCCAGTCCACGGCTTGTCTCTGCAGTAGTGAAACCCCAGGCATCGCGGCTACGCGCCGCTCAAGAGCCGACTGAGCGCTTTCAGCGCGTCGACGCTCTGCCCCCGGTAGTGGTTGTTGGCGTACACCAACGTGAGGGGAGCCTGGCCGTCAAGCGCCCTGATGCGCGGCACCCACTCGAGCAGTTCATCGTCGCGGTAGGTGTAGTCGTACCGCTCCCAGGCGTTCTCGTGCTCCCACCATTTGGCCGAGTTCCGGCCGTGGAATCGGACGTAGGCCAGCGGGCCGGTCACCTGCGTGACGGGAGGCATCAGACCCTTGAGGCGTGGCTCGTCAACGCTGCAGAAGCCGAACTGAAGTTGACGCAGGCGATCGAAGGTTCCCGCCTCGAGCCAACCGGCGTCGCGGAATTCCACCACCACCGGGAACCCTTCGAGATGATCGCGCAGGACGGTCAGATAGTCGATGTTCTCCGGCGTGGCGTGGAACGAGTGGGGGAACTGCGCCAAGACGCACGCCAGCCGCCCGCTTCCAACCAGGGGCGCCAGGCTCTCGCGAAAGTCAGCCACTTCCGGATCCTGACGCTCGTGGGTCAGGCTGCCGTGCGCCTTGACCGAAAACAGGAAGCTGTCGGGCGTGCGCTGGACCCAGCCGGAGGCCGTCTTGCGATCGGCGTGCCGATAGTACGTGACGTTGAGCTCAACCGTGTCGAACAGCGTGGCATAGTACGGCAGCCACTGCCAGCGCGGCAGTTCCTTCGGGTAGACCGTCCCCACCCAATCGTCGTAGGAGAAGCCCGAGGTTCCCAGCCGGATCATGGGACCAGCACCGCCGCGCCGTCGACCCGGCCCTGCTTCAGGTCCAGCAGGGCGCGGTGTGCATCCTGCATACAATAGCGCACGATGGTCGGGAGCAAGTTGAGCTCGGCGGCCAATGCCAGGAACTCGCGTGCGTCGGCGCGCGTGGCGTTGGCGACGCTCCGAAGCGTACGTTCGCCATAGATCGCCGCATACGGCATGGACGGGATCGGGCTCATGTGAACAGCGTTGATCGCCAGCGTTCCGCCCGGTCGAAGCCAGGCCAGCGTGGCCGGCACCAGATCCCCAACCGGGGCAAACAGGATCGCACGATCGAGGGCGGCCGGCGGTGCCTGGTCGATCGTGCCGGCCCAGGCTGCCCCGAGATCAAGTGCCAACTGCCGGCGAGTGGCCCCGCGGCTGAAGACGAAGACGGTGCAACCCCAGGCACGGGCAACCTGAAGCGCCAGGTGCGCCGAGGCTCCGAAGCCGACGAGGCCGACGGTTTCCCCGCCGGCGAGGTCCGCCTTGCGCAGGGAGCGGTAGCCAATGATCCCGGCGCACAGCAGCGGCGCGGCACGGTCATCGGGGATGGTCTCCGGCAAGCGGACGGCGAACTGCGCCTCGGCCACCACACTCTCGGCGTATCCGCCGTCGGCGTGGAACCCGGTGAATCGGGCCTGCGGGCACAGGTTCTCTTCGCCTCGCCGGCAGAAGGCACACGCACCGCAGGCGCTGTACAGCCAGGAGATCCCGGCGCGGTCGCCGACGGCCCAGCCCTCAACCTCCGGCCCCAGCGCGTCGACCGTACCGACAATCTGGTGCCCGGGGACAATCGGGTATGCCGGGGGAACGATCTCACCTTCGATCGTGTGCAGGTCGGTGTGGCACACGCCGCAGGCCCGGACGCGCAGGCGCACTTGGCCTCGGTCGGGGAGGCGCGGCTCGGCCTCGGCCCACTCCAGGGGCAGGTTCTCGACCGGCGCGGGCTTGTGAAGCTTCAGGCAGCGCATGGCCGGGGAGACAGCGGGGGCGGCCCACAGCCGCCCCCGACCTACCTACTCCTTGCCGATCGACTTCCCGGCGATGAAGTCCTCGGTCATCTGCCGGGCAGTATCATCCTTGAACTGCTTGGGCGGCGTCTTCATGAAGTACGACGACGGTGCCACGATCGGTCCGGACAGGCCGCGGTCGAGCGCCAGCTTGGCACAGCGCACAGCATCAATGACCACGCCGGCGGAGTTCGGCGAGTCCCACACTTCGAGCTTGCACTCCAGGTTCAGGGGTACGTCGCCAAAGGTGGTGCCCTCCATGCGGATGTAGCACCACTTGCGATCGGTCAGCCACGGCACGTAGTCACTCGGCCCAACGTGAACGTCATCGGGGTTCATCTTGTAGGGCAGTTGACTGGTCACGGCGCCGGTCTTGGAGATCTTCTTGGACTCGAGGCGCTCGCGCTCGAGCATGTTGAAGAAGTCCATATTGCCGCCGAAGTTCAGCTGGTAGGTGTGGTCGAGGCGAACGCCCCGGTCATCGAACAGCGCCGTAAGCACCCGGTGCGTGATCGTGGCGCCGACCTGGCTCTTGATGTCGTCGCCGATGATCGGCAGACCGTGCTCGATGAAGCGCGCCGCCCAGTAGTCCGACGAGGCGATGAACACCGGGATGCAGTTGACGAAGGCGCAGCCCGCCTCCAGCACCTGCTCGACATACCACTTGGTGGCCATCTCGGCCCCCACCGGCAGGTACGAGACGACCACGTCGGTCTTGGTCTTCTTGAGAATGCCGACGATGTCGTCGGTCGGCCCGGGCGCCTTCTCGACCTTCTCTGACAGATAGCGCCCCAACCCGTCATGCGTCATGCCGCGGGACACTTTGACACCCAGCCGGGGCACGTCGGCGAACTTGATCGTGTTGTTCGGGTAGGCCCACATCGCCCGGCTGAGGTCCTCGCCGACCTTGCCCTTGACGACGTCGAAGGCCGCCGTGAACTCGATGTCACGGATGTGGTATCCGCCCAGGTCCACGTGCATCAGCCCCGGGACCTTATCCGTGGGCTTGGCATTCCGGTAGTACTGCACCCCCTGCACCAGCGACGAGGCGCAGTTCCCAACGCCGATGATCGCCACCCGGACTTTCTTCTTGACTGGCATGCATGCCTCCTCGATCGTGTCCCCGATGGTCAGCCGCCCACTATCCGACGAGCGGCCGTTGGTTCCTCGTGCGCCGTGTGCTAGAATCGGCCTCCCACGGCGGAGCGCAATGACCGGTCAGACAGGCCCCCTGCGCAGGTCGGAGCGGCTCGAGCGTCTGCTCGAGATCAGCCGCACGCTGTCGTCCACCCTGGACCTGGCCCCGCTCCTGCAGAGCATCGTCGACGTGGCGATGGAACTCACCGAGAGCGAGGCGGCGTCCATCCTGCTGTACGACCCGTCGACGGGGGAATTGCGCTTCGAGACACTTCACCCGGCGCAGGGTTCGGAGCTGCGGACGCTGAGCGTCCCGCTCGAAAACAGTGTCGCCGGCTGGATCTTCACCCACACCAAGCCGATGGTCGTTCAGGACGCGGCCCACGACCCGCGTGTCTTCCGCAAAGTCGACCACGCCCTTCACTTCCAGACACGCTCCCTGCTCGGCCTGCCGCTGCGCATCAAGGCAGAGACCATCGGTGTGATCGAAGCGGTCAACAAGTTGGGCACCGGACATTATACCGAAGATGACCTGCGGGTGCTAGAGACGTTGGCGGCGCAGGCGGCCATCGCCATCGAGAACGCCCGCCTCTTGGCCCGGCTGCAGCAAGCCAATGCCGAACTGATGCGCCTTGACCGGATGAAGTCAGATTTCATCGCCATCGCCAGCCATGAGCTGCGCACCCCGCTCGGCCTGATCCTGGGGCACGCCACCTTCCTGAAGGAGGTCGTGCCCCCCGACTACGCCGAGCAGATGGACGTCATCATCAAGGGGTCGATGCGCCTCAAGGCGATTGTCGAAGACATGTCGACGATCTCCCACAAGGAGGAGGGCCAGTCGCGTGTCCGGCGTGAGCTGTTCTCGATGACCAAGCTGGTCATCGATACCGTGGGCCGCTTCCAGGAGGCGGCGACCGAGAAGGGCATCGAGTTTGGGTTTGACGTCCCGGAGACCGACCCGCTGATGATCGAGGCCGACCGGGACAAGATCGACGTCGCCCTGGGGAACCTGGTCCGCAACGCCATCACCTTCACCGACGCCAAGGGCCAAGTGGGATTGAAGGCCGAGAGCGAAGGCGGCTTCATCAAGGTCTTCGTCGTCGACACCGGGATCGGCATACCGTCCGGCGAGGTCGATCGGATCTTCGACCGGTTCTACCAGGTCGAATCGCACCTGACCCGCCGGCACGGCGGGATGGGGCTCGGCCTGTCGATCGCCAAAGCGATGGTCGAGATGCACAACGGGCAGATCTGGGTCGAGAGCAAAGAGGGTACCGGCAGCCTGTTCTGCATGATGCTGCCGGTCAACGAACGCCAGGCCAGCAGCGCCGCCCGTGTCTTCCGCACATGACCGTACGAATGCCGGAGTCCGCAGGACTTCGGGAGTCAGGGAGTAGCTGCGGTGCTGGGATTCCCCCGCGCACTTGATGATCCGGCTCGACTGGGGTAAGATGATTAAGTCATCAGGCGTGCGCCTGATGAGTAGCCTCGGGGCGTGGCTCAGCCCGGCTAGAGCGCACGGTTCGGGTCCGTGAGGTCGGCGGTTCAAATCCGCCCGCCCCGACCAAGGGCAAGAGGGACGACCGATGCGGTCGTCCCTTTGCGTTCCTCCCCTCGCCGCGATCCGCCCGGCCGTTCACCCGCTCTTCATCCTGCCTGCACAGGCCCTTCATGACCCGCGGCTAGACTCGGAGCACTGAGAAGGAGGATGCCATGAGCGGGACGAGACGCTGGTTGATCGCGCTGGTCGTGCTGCTAGTGCTAGCGTTGATTGGGCCGCCCCTGGTCATGACCGGGATGATGTGGGGTCGGGGAGCCACGGCCGGGTTCTACGCCATGCCGCACATGCTGGACGCCATGCCCTTCGGCGGATGGCACGGCTTGGGTTGGATGTGGCTGATCCCTGTCGGATTCGTGGCACTCGCGGTCTGGGGGCTCGCCAGCCTTCTGGGCAACTCCGGGCGCTCTGCCGGGCAGGCCCCGCTGTCGGCACGGGCGTGCGCCAGTTGCGGCCGGGCCGCACAAGCCGACTGGAGCACGTGCCCCTATTGCGGCGAACCTCTCGCCTAGGCTCTGCACCCGGGCCATCCTGCGTGCGGATCCCATTTGGAGGGCGTGGTCTCCGCCAAGCCTGGGTCTCAGGGTCCCAGATCCAACTTGTCGGCCCAACGAGGCCGGCGCAGGACAAGCTCCCGCGCCGGCCTCTCGCTTCCCTGGTGAGCAGTCGACTTACGGGCGCTTTGGGGACCGCCAGTCGCGCTCGAAGGCCTCGATGCGCCTGCGGATGTACCAGGCATACGGATCGGCCACCGTTCGCTTCGCGGCGACCAGCGCCATGGCTTCTTCGGCCGTGTGACCCAAGCCGATCAGCACGCAGCAGGCCATGGCCACGCCACGGTGCCGGCCAAACACGCAATGAGTCAGCACACCCTCGCCCCGCTCCATGAATTGGAGCGCGGCGAGCACTCCGGCGCGCAGGCTCCTCAGCGGCATCGGCGTGATCGGCGTGTCGATCGTCGGCAGCCAGACAAGCCTGAACGGAGGCCGGCGGTAGACGTCCGCCGGACGACGCCAGTGCATCGAGAGCAGCAGCCGGATGCCCTCAGCCTCCAGGCGGGGAGCGTCCGACTCATCCGGCCAGTCGGAGACGAACAGCCCCTGCGTGATGGGCGACAGATCGATAGCACCGCGCGCCAGGGTCGACTCCATGCTCCCTCTCTTTTCGTCTGCCCGGCGCCAACTTCCGTCGCCGAGTGATTCCCCTCGAACCAGCCCCCACGCCCTTTCGGGCGTGGGGGATCACGCAGTCGGGCAACAGTCCGGACGCCAGCCGGCCTCAATCTCCCAGCGTCGCTACCATCACTGCCTTGATCGTGTGCATGCGGTTCTCGGATTGGTCGAAGACAATCGAGTGTTCAGACTCGAACACATCATCGGTGACTTCCAAGCCGTCTAGCCCGGTCTTCTGGAAGATGTCCTCCCCTACTTTGGTCTCGCGGTTGTGGAACGCCGGCAGGCAGTGCATGAACTTGACCTTTGGGTTGCCGCTCTTGCGCAGCACGTCGAGAGTGACCTGGTAAGGCTTGAGCAGCCGGGTGCGCTCATCCCAGACTTCCTTGGGTTCGCCCATCGACACCCACACATCCGTGTAGATGAAGTCCACGCCGCGCACGCCTTCGTCCACCTTCTCGGTCAGCGTCAGGCGCGCGCCGGTGGCGGCGGCGAGGGTCCGGCAGGTCTGGACCAGTTCGTCCACCGGCCAAAGACTGCGGGGCGCACACAGGCGCACATCCATCCCGAGCTTACAGCCCATGACCATCAGCGAGTTGCCCATGTTGTTGCGGGCGTCGCCCAGGTAACAGTAGGCGATCTGCCCCAGCGGCTTGTCGCAGTGCTCGGTCATGGTCAATACATCTGCCAGTGTCTGCGTTGGGTGGAATTGATCGGTCAGCCCGTTCCATACGGGGACACCGGCGTAGGCCGCCAGCGTCTCGACCGTCGCCTGGGCGAAGCCGCGGTACTCGATCCCGTCATACATCCGCCCCAGAACACGGGCGGTGTCCTTCATCGACTCCTTGTGCCCGATCTGCGAACCCTCCGGCCCCAGGTAGGTCACGTGCGCGCCCTGGTCGAAGGCCGCCACCTCAAATGCACACCGCGTCCGGGTGGAGGTCTTCTCGAAGATCAGGGCGATGTTCTTATCCTTCAACCGAGGCGTCTCAAGGCCGCCGTACTTAGCCGCCTTCAGGTCGGCGGAGAGCTTGATGAGGAAATGCAGCTCCTCGGGTGTGAAGTCGAGCTCTTTCACGAAGCTGCGGTTGTGCAGGTTGAAAGGCATGGTGTTCTACTCCCTCCGGCTGTGCATGGATGTACGGCGCAATTATGCCAATCCTTCCGACAGAGCACCAGCCGCCGGGAGGGGATCTTGGCACGCAAGCCGATGGGTGTCGGACAGCGAGAATCGAGCGGCTCGCCCCGCTGTCATCAAGGTCGCGACCTCCTCCCGACCATGGGTACCCATATTGAGATCCCCTGCGGTCACACGAGGTGCCAAGGTACAATGGCCACCTGAAGGCCTGGAGGGATCCCCGATGGCATACACGCCTGCGAGCGCCCTGGCGATCGTTGCCCACCCCGACGACATCGAGTTCTCGTGCGCCGGCACGCTCGCCCGCTGGGTGCAGGCGGGGTGCCGGGTGGGGTATGTGCTGTGCACCAGCGGCGAGGTCGGCATCAGCAAGCCGGGGATGACCCGTTCGCGCGCGGCAGAGATCCGCGAGGCGGAGCAGCGCGAGGCGGCCGCACGGCTGGGGATCCGTGACGTCGTCTTCCTGGGTCTGCCCGACGGGTTGCTGCAGGCAACGCTTGAGCTGCGCAAGTTGCTCGTGCGCGAGATCCGCCGTTTCCGCCCGGAGGTCGTAGTCACCGGAGATCCCACGATCGTCTGGGCGGGCGAGGACTATGTCAACCATCCCGACCATCGGGCCGCTGCCATGGCAGCCCTGGACGCCACCTTCCCCGCTGCCGGGCAACCCAACCTGTTCGAGGATCTCGAAGCCGAGGGCTTGCGCGCCCACAAGCCGCGGAAGGTGTACGTCACGACTTGGGAGAAGGGCGATGTCCTGATCTCGATTGACACGACCATCGAGCTCAAGGTCGCCGCCCTCCAGGCGCATGCCAGCCAACTTGAGGGCTGGGATCCGGCCCCCAGGGTGAGGGAATGGGCGGCCGAGCTGGCAAAGGGCATGGAGATGGCCTACGCCGAGTCCTTCCGCGTCGTCACACTTGTGACCGATGAGCAGTGGGAGAAGTCGAAGGGCGAAGTCCTACCCGCCTGAGCGCCGGTGCAAAGGGGGATTTGGCCGCCCGCCGTCGGTCCTACCCTCGGCGCAACTGCTCCCCGAGCTTCTTCAGCCACCTTTCCGACTCAGCGTACTGCGCGAAGCTCTGCTCCGCCTGGCGGAATGCACGCGTGTGCACCTGGCGGCGCCCGTTGTGGACGTGGACTCCGAGCACCTTGTGCAGCAGCTCGTGTACCATCACGTAGTCGACGACGAAGGCCGGCACATCGGGCCCGTCGAGGGCGCGGTTGAGCAGCACCGTGTCGCTGGACGCCTCATAGCGTCCGAACTCCTGCCGCCGGACCGCCGGACTCCAGGCCAGGTGCGGGGGTGACATTCTCCCGTCGAAGAAGGCGCGGTTGACGCGATCGAAGGCTTCGGCCAAATCCATATGCTGGCCCCGCGCCGCTCCAACATCCGGGCGGCGGAACCGGTCCAGGGCGGCGATGCGGCCTCGGAATTCCGCGGTCTCCGTGTGCGCCATGACGACGGCACGCAGCTTGCGCTTGCGCGCGTGGGGAATGCCCAGCCGGACGAGAGCGCGCAGGACCTCCTCCGGCGCGCCGACGAATGCCTGGTGTGCGGTCAGCCGGGACTTGTCCCCGTCGGGGACGAACCGGTACAGGCTGGCTGTGTTGAAGAACCTCACTCGGACGCGACCGTCCACACCGTTCGCAATGCGCAGCGCCTGCAGGTGAGATTCCCGTTCGGCCGGGTCGCAGAGGAATCCGAGCCAGGCATAGGCACGCCGCGTCGGATCCGGCAGCGCGCTGGGGTTGATCCCCGCCCGCTCGCACCAGACGCCTATTCGTTCCACGGCCTCAAGCGCTTCTCCGCCCAAGGCCTGCAGCGCCAGTGCCTGCGGCGCGGGAAGCAGAGGCAGCGACGCCTCGAAGGCCGCGTGCATCCGCTCGCAAGAGCGCGTCAGCCCGCGCACTCGAAGGTCGGGGGACTCGTGGGGTTCGCTCACGCGGGACGCCTTACTGGGTGTCGAGGCATGAGGCCGCCGGTGCGCGCCACAGGTTCGGCCGTCCCATGGCGGAAGGCGTTCAGCGGAGCCGGGCTCAGGGCGTCGGCGCAGGCGGTCCGTCCGCCTCGTCGTCCGGCAGCGAACGGATGAACTCCGCGAAGACCTCCAGGCGCCGTTCTTCTGGCACGGGGTCTTGGCGGGATGTGAGGTCCGGCGAGGCGGTAGGGGTCGGATCCGCGGTGCCGGCATGCCGGCGCCCCAACTCCTGTATCACGCCACCGCCCCATAGGACGAGGAATACCACCGCTGTGAGGACTCCAACCAGAATGATCATTGCCGCTCCACCAGGGGCTTGGCCAGGGACGCATAGACCGCCCGGGCCAAACCCGACACGCCGCCTCTGCTGACTTAACCCCTGCCGGATGCCGGCGGTGCGGCACTGTCTAATTGGATTGGCTTTGGCGCTGAGCCACGCGGGCGGACCGGAGGCCGCTCAAACAGGCGCCGGCTGGCGCTTCCGCCCCTGAAAGGAATGCCGCGGTGGAATCAGGCAGCCGCGGGCGAATGACCATCAGCGACCGGCGCAGGCTGCAGCAACCGATCAAGCTCCAGCGGGATGCCGCGCCCTGGATCGCGAACCAGGGTCAGCGACTCCGTGGTGCAGGTGGAGACGCAGATGCCGCAGCCCATGCAGCGTTCCGGGTTCGGCTGCGGCAGCGCGTCCTGCATCTCGATCGCCTCGAACGGGCAGGCGTCCCGGCAAGCCTCGCATCCGCTGCAGCCGGCGGGATCGAGCTGGGCGCGGTACCCGGAGGCCGCCAGCATCGGCGTCCCGCCGCGGTGCGCCTGCATCGCCCCGCAGCAGCACGGGCAGCAGTTGCAGATGGAATAGAACCGGCCCAGCATGGCGTCCTTGAAGAACGCATGCTGCACGTGCCCCCGGCGATGCTCGGCTTCCAGGATGCCATCGGCTTCCTGGCGCGTGATCCAGCGCGCCCGCCGGGGATGGTGTTCGACCACGAAACTGGCGAACGGTTCACCGACAATCAAGCACACATCGAGGGGCAGGCAGGGGTCCTTGCGCGCTGTCCGGCACGGGCACTCCAGCGCCACCAGGTGGTCAGGATCCTGAAGTACCAGCGCCCGCGCCACCGGGTACGGGATGACGCGCTCGAGATCGGCGACGGCGATCGGCTCCATCACGTGCACCAGCCGGAGTGCCGTCTCCAAGGGAAGGACCTTCCCGTGGTACCCATCGGCGAAGGTGGGAGGCGCGGCTCCCGGATCCGGCCGCCTGGGGGTGAGCGCACGAGCCATGGGGCCGAGTAGGCGGGCGATCGGATGCTCGCCGACACCGATGGCGATGTACAGGTGCGGCCAGCGCGCATACACGTACCCGTGGAGGCGGTCAAACCACGAGAACCCGGGTAGCTGCGCCGCCTCGCGAAAGAAGCGCCGGGTCGAGGGCAGAATGCCGAAGGTCCGCCGGTGGTCGCGCGCTGTTGGGTGGCTCATGCATCGTGTCCCTGCGCAGGGACTGTAGGCCAACTCGGCAGGAAGGACAAGCCGGCGAGTGTCGAGACATGGTCAGGTGTGACTGGCTTCGGGAACTCGTCCGCGGGCGACGCTGCCAGCGGATATACTTGGCGCCGGCCATGGGAAACACTGTTGCAGGGCCGCGACCGTTGCGAAACCGCGCGGGACGTCTTCAAGGTTCCGTCGAGGCCGGCGCTGCGCGTCCTCTACGGGCGGCGGTTGCGCGCGCTCTGCGCCGTCGCCCGGCCGCGAGGACAGCCCGCCCCATCTTCGGGGTTCTCCTGCTAGCCGTGGCCCTCGCCGGATCGCCTGTCCGTGCGCAGGACGGATGGCGGACGCTGGTCGACGGGATCGCCTACCGGGAGTTCTTCCTTTCCGGGCCCAACCGGGCATACGTCGCCCGCCTCGACCGGTCTCACCCCGAGCTGATCATCGATAGCGGCATCGCCCTGGGCGAGCTCGGCGCCGGCAAAGAGACGGTCAGCGCCATGGCGCCGCGCTATGACCAGGCCATCAACGCCTGGGGCGGAATGTGGGGGAACCGTAACCAGGTCGTCGTGGCCATCAACGGTTCGTTCTACGACACGAGCACCGGGGTTCCCGAAAGCGGCGTGGTCCATTCGGGCTCGTACACGAAGTGGTACGGCAGCCTGAGGGGGGGAAGCGGATTCGCCTGGACGCTCGACCGGCAGGCGTTCATCGGCCAGTGCGTCTACCACCGTCCCGAGAAACAGGTGCTCACCTACCTGGCCAATGGCACCACGCAGCCTATCAACGGCGTGGATGTCGAGGGCGAGGGCGACGACCTGATCGTCATCACTCCAGACTCCGGACTGCCAGCCGCGGTCGGCTCGGGCCGGCTCAATATGCTGGTGGAGATGGAGCGCCCGCTGTTGATCCTGCCTCTCCCGGCCATGACCCGCGGCACCATCCGCGAGCTGCGCGCCGATGCCCTCCCCGCCGCACTGTCGTTCGACCACCTGATCGTGTCCGCCTCCGGCAGCGCCCGCACGCAGCTGGAGCACAACGCCCACCCGGGTGACCGCATCGGCATCTCTCTGGAGATCACGGACCTGGGACCCGACTGCAACACCTGGGAGAATCGAGATTGGACCAAGACTTACGCCGGCGTCGGCGGAAGCTTCGACTTCCTGCTCGACGGCGCGCTGCAGTCCTTCGATGATCTGGGCGCCACGACCCGCCACCCGCGCACCGCCGTGTGCTTCAACGACGACTGGATCTACTTCGTCGTCGTGGATGGACGCGATCCGGGCCGAAGCGTCGGGATGACGATCGAGGAGCTCGGCCTGTTCTGCCGCGATACACTGGGCGCCGCCTGGGGCATCAACCAGGATGGCGGCGGATCGTCGACCATGTGGGTCCAGGGCTCGGTGCGCAACGTGCCGTCCGACGGCACCGAACGGCAGGTGGCCAACGGGCTGATGATGATCGCCGTCGAGCCGCCGAACAACTCAACCCTCTTCCGGCCCTCGCAGGCGGTGGTGACGGTTGAGGGGACCCCGCTTCGCCTGGGGCCCGGGGATAACTACGAAGCGGCGGCCTGGCTGCCGCCCGGTATCGTGGGCGAGGTAGTAGCCCACTCCGATCTTACCGACGGCGTGCTGGCCCGCGGCGCCCATTGGTGGAAGGTCGCCTATTCCCAGTCTGCCGGGTGGGTCAACGAGGCGTTCCTGGCGCCGGCCGACTCCTCGGCCCCCATCCCCGTGCCCGATATCTGGCCTCCAATCCGAGAGTAGCCCTCTTTCACGAAGGCAGGGCGCATCGGGGTGCACATGTGGCGGCGCCGGCTTCGGCTCCTCGCGCCCCCAACACCCCGAACGCAGATACTCACGCTCGGCTCCACCTTCCCGATAGTACCAAGGGGCTAGGCGTCGCTTGCCGACGCGGCTCGGAACTTGCATCACCCTGGTCAGCGAGGATGAGTATGCTGACCCAAGAAGCACTCGTTACCATCCGCCCGACGACGATTGACGAGCTGCGCAGGCCGCACCCTGAGCAGAAACGCATCGACGCCGACTCCGCAACGCTCCTGCGGGCAACGGCGCTCGACGCCCTTCGGCGCCTGCCGTCAGCGCATTCCGCGCCTGCAGGCTCATCTCTGGACACCCGGGCCATCCGCTGACCGGTTCCCCCTCAACGACCGTTGCGGGCCGCCCAACAAGGCGGCCCGTCGATTTCGCTCGAGTGGCACCCCCTCTCCCTGCCCGGCGAGTTCCACGAGCACGCGCGGGCTGGCAGGCAGCAGCTCGACCCCTCCGGCCAGACACGCGAAGGCGCAGGCCAGTGGCCTGCGCCTCCAGGGTCAATCTCATCCGGCAAGCGTCAGCGCGTCTCGAGATTGACGGTGCCCGCCCCCATGTTGATGTCGATCCGCAGCATCGGCCCCTGTCCGTCGAGTTCGTAGTGCGCGCTGTCGCGCGCCACCCAGGCGCCGCTCGCGTTCACGCTGGAAAGGCCGCCTGAGACGTCGACCTCAGCCGCTGTGCCCTCGGGCACAATGATCGTCAGCGTGCTCAAGCCCGACTCCACGTCGACGTGAGCGTCCTGGTCCAGCGTCCCGCCGAAGTCCAGCGTGTAGGTGCCCGCGCCGGAGCGGAAGTTCATCGAAGCGAAATGGGCATTCGCCAGGTTGCGAAGCTCGACCTCCGATGCACCCGTCTCATACCGCAGGCTGCTCATCGGAACCGTGTTGGGCTTCGAGAAGTCGACCTTGACCGTGGCCGCACCGTCCGAGACGTACAGGTCGGTGAGCGCCAGCCCGCCCAGGTCCATCTCACCCTGGTACGCCCCGCTGGCGATGCGCAGGCGGATTGGGTCGGAGCCCAGCTTCAGATTCCACTCGTTGACCACATCGTCGGCGCGGATGTTCGGGAAGCCGTTGACATCCAACTCGCCTTGCACGATGCGGATGTCCGAGCCGTCGATGGTCACCACCGGCTCGAAATCCTTCAGGTTGGTCCGAACGGTACCGGCGACCAGGCCTTCTGCGCCGGGCGAAAGCTTGAGCTGGTTGGCGCCGAACAGGAGCGTCACGTAGGCTTCCTGCGACGGGTCCGACAGGCGCGGGACATCAATCGGCGTCACCGTCGTCGGTCCGGTCAGGACGTCGACCGACGGGATGCTGATGGAGCAGGCCAGCGTGGCCAGCAAGATGGCGGACAATCCTAGCAACACAACAGTGGGTTTCATGTTGACCTCCGGTCCGTGTACTGGTTCTCACTCCAGTATACGCAGGCGGTCGGGATAGGTCGCGGGCCGACGTCAAACCGGAAGCCGACGCGCCCCGCCTCCCGGTGGCCCATTCAAGCGGCCCCGGGAGGCGGTTTGAAGCCGCGCCGTGGTGGGATCGTGGCGCCGCTCAGAGCTCGCGCGACTCAGGCGGCTTGCCTGGGGGAAATCGGCCTTAGGCGCCAGCGGCCGTAGGCGACGAACCCCGCCAGGACGGCCAGGACGACATTCATCAGGATGCTCGCCGTCTCACCCCGCCCCAGGTGCCACACCACCGCGCCGGCCATCACCAACACCAGTCCCAGTGCAGCCAGGGGGGTGAGCCGGGGCTGGATTCGGGTCAGGGCTGGGAGGGTCACAGCCCGAGCGCCGCCAGGATCTCAGCCGTGCCGCTCACGACATGGAGCCCAGGGGAAAGCTCGTACATCCAAGCCATCGGCACGGGCAGCCCGGGAGGCACAGCAAAATGCATCACCCCGGTGAATCCGAAGTAGACCGCTAACAGGATCTGCAAGAACCAGAGTAGGACGTTCATCGATTGGGCGACCTCCTCCAGGCGCCGGTCGCTGACGCTGCCAGCCGGCCGGCCCGGAACTAGCCTCGGTCGTCGCCGGGGGGCTTGTCCAGGTGGGCAGAGCACAGCGCGATCGGTCGAGCGCCTTCGATGCTCTTTTCGCCCTTGCGTGCCCTGCGACAAAGCCTACCATTTAGGTAATTTTCGGGCAATATGGTTTGAGGCGCGATTCGCAGGCATCCACGTGGGATCGAACCCTCGCGGGTCCCCCCGCGCTTGACGTCTGGTTTCGCCCCTGCTACGCTCGTGCGCACCGAGGCAAGAGGACCCCATGTGGCTCGCAACGTTCTTCACCAACAACTGGGCTCAGGACATCGTCGCCACGCTGCTCACCTTTGCCGTGGCGCTGGCCTGGCTGCGCCTCATGGATGCCTTGGCCGCGCAGCACGTGATCAGCCAGACCCTCAGCCGCAAGCTGATCCACATCGGCACCGGCCCGATCTTCGTCCTGTGCTGGAACTTGTTCAGCGACCAAACGGCGGCGCGCTTCCTGGCGGCGCTCGTGCCGCTGGCGATCACGGCTCAGTTTGCGCTGGTCGGCGCTGGCGTCCTCAAAGACCCCGCCGCCGTGCAGGCCATGAGCCGGACCGGAGACCGGCGCGAGATCCTGCGCGGCCCGCTGTACTACGGGATCGTCTTCGTCGTCTGCACGCTGGCCTTTTGGCGCACGTCGCCGGCAGGGATCTTGGCGTTGATGCTCATGTGTGGCGGAGATGGACTGGCGGATCTCGTCGGCCGGCGCTGGGGCTCGGCCAAGCTTCCCATGAATCCGGCCAAGTCGTGGGCCGGTTCGGCGACGATGCTCATCGCCGGATTTGCGTTCGCTTTCGTCTTCGTGGCCTTCTTCAACAGCCTGGGGTTGTTCGGGGCGAGGCTGGGGCTCGCCGACATCGCCTGGAGGACCGGCCTCATCGCCCTGGCGGCGACGCTGATCGAGGCCCTGCCCATTCGCGACCTCGACAATCTCACCATCACGGCCACCGCGGTAGGGCTGGGGATCTTGCTCTTCTGAGAAGCGACACCGACTTCGGAAGTCCTATGGACTTCCGAAGTCGGTAGTAGTCGGTGTTCGCGTCTTCGAGCGCTCCTAGCGCCCCACGACCGGCCCCGCCGAGGCAACGGCCGGCGTCACCTTCTCGGCGAACTGGGCGAAGTTCTGATGGAACTGGGCGGCCAGCGTGCGCGCCTTCATGTCGTAGCCGGTCTCATCGTCCCAGGTGCGCTTGGGGTCCAGCACCTCGTCCGGTACATCCGGACAGCGCTGGGGCACACTGAGCCCGAAGTACGGCTCCGTGCGCATCGGGACTGCCTCCATCGCACCGGTCAAAACGGCACGGATCATCGCTCGCGTGTACGGTAACGGCATACGCTTCCCGACACCGAACGGGCCGCCGGTCCATCCCGTGTTCACCAGCCATACCTGGGCGGAATGCGCGGCCAGCTTCTCGCCCAGCAGCCGGGCGTACGTCCCTGGCGGCAGAGGCAGGAAGGGCGCCCCGAAGCAGGTTGAGAACGTCGCCTGCGGCTCCGCCCCCAGGCCCTTCTCCGTGCCGGCCAGCTTGGAGGTGTAGCCGGAGAGGAAGTAGTACATCGCCTGGTCGGACGTCAGGCGCGCCAGCGGCGGCAGCACGCCGGAGGCGTCCGCCGTCAGGAAGAAGATTTGCGTCGGATGCCCGGCGCGGCCCTCCGCCACGTGGTTGTCGATGAAACCGATCGGATAGGCCGCCCGTGTGTTCTCCGTCATGCCGGAATCGTCGAAGTCCATCCGCCGCGTGCCGACATTAACCGCCACGTTCTCGAGCACCGTGCCGAAGCGGCGCGTCGCCTGCCAGATGATCGGCTCCAGGTCGGCGCGCAGATTGATCGTCTTGGCGTAGCAGCCGCCCTCGATGTTGAATACCCCGTCATCGCCCCAGCCGTGCTCGTCGTCGCCGATCAGCCGCCGCTCCGGATCGGACGACAATGTCGTCTTGCCGGTGCCCGACAGGCCGAAGAACAACGCCACACCCCCGCCGGCACCGACGTTGGCGGAGCAGTGCATCGACAGCACGCCTCGCCTCGGCAGCAGGTAATTCATCACCGTGAACACAGCCTTCTTGATCTCGCCCGCGTACGAACTGCCGCCGATCAGGATCAACCTCTTCTCTAGGTTGAGAACGATGAACACCTCCGAGTTGGTGCCGTCCTCATCCGGGATGGCGTGGAAGCGCGGCGCGTCGAGGATGGTGAACTCCGGCACGTGTGCCGCCAGCGCTTCCTGGGGCAGCCGCAGGAACAGGTTGCGGGCGAAGAGGCTGTGCCAGGCGTATTCCGTGATGACGCGGATCGGGAGCCGGTAGGCGGGGTGAGCTCCGGCATAGGCGTCTTGCACATACACGTCCCGCCCCTGGAAGTAGGCCCCCATGCGCAGGTGGAGCCGCTCGAATTTCTCGGGCGGCATCGCCCGGTTGACCTTGCCCCACCAGATCTCGGCCTCCGTGGCCGGCGTGCGCACGATGAACTTGTCGTTGGGCGAGCGGCCGGTGTGGTGCCCGGTGCGCACAATCACCGGACCCAGGTGCGCCAGCTGCCCCTCCTGGCGTTGGACGATCCGCTCGACCAGCATCGGGGATGGCAAAGTCCAGTATTCGAGGTTGAGATTCGTCAAGCCGTGGTGACTCAGGTCGTAGTTGCTGGGATACCCGATGGCGTTGGCCACTTGTCCTGCCTCCTCATCCTACCGGTGCAGACGGCCGGCCGAACCCGCCACCTGCGCTGCCTCGTCGTGCGGTCTCACTCGCGCTGCTTGGCGGCTTCCCATAGCCGATCCATCTCGGCCGCGCTCATGCGCTCAAGCGGTCGGCCGCCGCGCTGCGCCACCGCCTCCAACTCTCCGAACCGGGTGCGGAATCGCTGCGCCGCTCGGCGGAGTGCCGCCTCCGGATCGATCTCCAGCCATCGGGCGTAGTTCACCACGGCAAACAGCACGTCGCCCATTTCGTCCGCCCGCCTCTCCGGCTCGTCGGCGGCCAGCAGCTCGTTCAGTTCCTCCGCCACTTTCTCCAAGACGCCGTCCAGTGCCGGCCAGTCGAACCCGACGCGCGCCACGCGCCGCTGCACTTCGGCCGCCTGCGCCAGGGCCGGCAGGCCGGTCGGGATCCCGTCCAGCAATCCCTTGCCCTCACCGTTCTCCGTGCGCTCGGCCTTCTTGAGCGCTTCCCAGTTCTGGAGCACCTGGTCGACGCCGGAGACCTGGACCTCGCCGAAGACGTGCGGGTGCCGCCGGATCAGCTTCTCATTGATCCCGGCGATCACGTCCTGCATCCGGAAGTCACCCTCTTCGGCAGCGATCTGCGCCTGGAGCACGACCTGCAGGAGCAGGTCGCCGAGCTCTTCGCGCAGCGCCGGCATGTCGTCGGCGTCGAGCGCGTGCAGTGCCTCGTAGGCTTCCTCCATCAGGTGCGGCGCCAGCGACTGGTGGGTTTGCTCCTTGTCCCACGGGCACCCGTCCGGGGCGCGCAGGTGGGCGACCGTTTCCTGGAAGGACTCGAGCGAGTCGCTTCGCGGACCGGCGGGGATGTAGAGCGAGGTCTGGATCCCGATGTCCGGGCTGCGGTCGATGGCGTGCAGCGGAACCGGCTCCAGGCGAGTCCCACCGCTGCCGGCAGCATGCACCAGCACGACCGGGTGGTCGTCGGGGTAGGCGTTCATCAAGGTCAGCTTGACATCGGCCGCCACGAACGCCGAATGCAGTTGACCGAGAAGCGCCGGGCGATCGGTCGCCAGCCGCGGATGATGTCCTTGCGCCACGTCGAGCGCGTCCGCCACCTGCAGACCGTCGAGCGCGTCGAGTCCAAGCGCCGCCAGTGTGGGCTCGAGGAATGAAACGCCCGGGACGATCTCGAATGGGAGCCCGGCATCGACGGCCGCCAGCCGAAGCGCCGGCACGGTCGCTTCGCCAACGCATGCATCCCCGGGGACGGCATAGACCACGCCTTCCGGGCGCCGCGCCAGTTTGATCAACCGGGCCACGATCTGCGCATACACGCCGGCGAAGTCATCGGCGGCTTCGTAGGCGTCATCGAACGACTCGATCCGCGCGCCAGCGGGCAAGCCGGTAAGTGCCGGGTGACGCCGGGTGCGCAGGTAGACCTCGCCCCGGACGCGGATGACTTCCACCGCCCGCTGGGTCATCAACCCGGGATCGCCCGGTCCAAGCCCGACGACGGTCACACCTGGAGCCACGGCCACCTCCGCGGAAACACAACCGGCCAGGGAAGTCCCCTTCCCCGGCCGGATGACCGACGACGCGGGGGACTCACCCCCGTGGCCGGACTAACGCTTGGTGTAGGTCGGAGCCTTGCGCGCCCGCTTCAGGCCGGGCTTCTTGCGCTCCTTGGCACGCGCATCGCGCGTGAGGTGGCCCCCGTCGCGCAAGGACGCGCGCAGTTCGGGGTCCATCAACACCAGCGCCCGCGCCAGGCCATGGCGTACGGCGCCGGTCTGGCCGGTCACCCCGCCGCCCTCGACCTTGACCGAGACGTCAAGCTTGCCTTCCATCCCGGCGGCACGCAGCGGGGCCACGATGGCCTCCGAATCGCCAACGCGGGGGAAGTACTCCTGCAGGAGCTTCTCGTTGACCACGATCTTCCCCGTCCCGTTCACAATGCGGACGCGAGCATGGCTGGACTTCCTGCGGCCGATCCCTTCGAAGTACGTTGCCATTCGCCTTGCCTTCCTCTCCGTCCTCGCTACGCTTGCCGCCTAGGCCTCAGCCGGCTTGGGCGTCTGGGCCTGGTGTGGATGCTCGCCGCCGGCGTACACCTTCAGGTGTCCGAGCAGGGCGCGCCCGTATCGGCTCTTAGGAAGCATCCCGCGCACCGCTGCCGTGATCACCCGTTCCGGGTGCTGCTTAAGCTGGTCGCGCAGGCTGATCTTCCGGATCCCCCCCGGGTAACCGGAGTGGCGGTAGTAGAACTTGTCGTCCAGCCGCTTGCCCGTCACCGTGATCTTCTCGGCGTGAATGACGATCACGAAATCGCCGGTCTGCGCGCCGGGGGTGAAGGTCGGTTTGTCCTTGCCGAGCAGCGTCCGCGCCACGCGGGTCGCCAGGCGGCCGAGGTTCTGCCCACTGGCATCGACCACGATCCACTCACGGGCGATCTCACCAGCCTTAGGAAAGTACGTCTTCTGCACGTCCGACTCCTCGCGTCCTGTCCAATTCCTTGCTCATCGACCGTCACGAACCGTACTCGACCGCCTCGAGGCACAGCCCTTGCGGCGGGGCGAGCTTGTCTTCCCAACGCCGCGCCGGGTCCGCCACCAGCGCCGCCAGCGTGCCCGGCGGTATCCGTCCTTGCCCTGTGGCAACCATAGCCGCCACCACCCGGCGCACCATGTGCCGCAGGAAGGCGTCGGCCTGGATCGTGAACGCCAAGCCGCCGGGCTCTCGGCTCCAACGCGCCTCGAACACCTCCCGGACGGTATGCCCGCCCGGGATCGGCGCTTGCCCGAAGGCGGCGAAGTCATGCCGCCCGAGGGTCGAGGCCGCCTCGTCCGTCAGGACCGACAGGTCCGGCTCCGGCCACAACCTCCAGGCGAAACGCTCCGCCAGGGGCTCCGGCCAGGCATCGACCAGGATCTGGTATCGGTAGGTCCGCCGGCGGGCCGAGAAGCGCGGGTGAAAACCTTCCGGCGCCAGCTCGGTATGCCGCACGGCAACCTCCGCCGGCAAGCTTGCGTTCAGCGCGCGGCTCAGGATCTCCGGCGCATGTCGCCAGGCGAGCTCGAAGGCGATCACTTGCCCGCGGGCATGAACCCCGGCATCGGTCCGTCCGGCGGCCAGCAGGCTGGCCCCGGACCAGCCGACGGCGCGCAGCGCGTCCTCCAGGACACCCTGCACCGTCCGCTGTCCTTCGGCCAGGCGCTGGAAGCCCTGGAAACCGCTCCCGTCGTACGCGACGATCGATTTGTAAGTTGCCATGGGCGTGCACCTAGCATGCAGCGCGCGCCTGCCCTGCGGCGGGGCCGCCGGGCTATTCTTCGACCAGCTCGAGGATAACCATCTCGGCCGCATCGCCCAGACGCGTTCCGGTCTTGATCACCCGGGTGTACCCGCCTTGCCGTTCGGCATAACGCTTGGCGATGTCGTCAAACAACTTCTTGACGATCTCGGGATCGTTGAGCCGGCCGGCGGCCAGGCGCCGTGCATGCACGGCTTTGGTTTCCCCGGCCGCGTTGCCGCGCTTGGCGGAGGTGATCATCCGCTCGGCCTGCCCCCGGATGGCGGCGGCCTTGGCGCGCGTGGTGCGGATCTTCTCCGTCCGCAGGAATTCGGTGACCAGGTTGCGGCGCAGCGCCGTGCGGTGGCCGCTGGATCGCCCGAGGTGAACCCCAGCTATTCGATGTCTCATGACACTTGCTCCGCCTCAGCCGCCGGAGCCGGCTCCCCCTGGTCCTCCAGGTAGCCCTTCTCCCGCAGCCGTTCCTTCAATTCGTCGAGGCTCTTCTCGCCGAAGTTGCGGATGGAGAGCATCGCCTCCGATCCCTTCTCCAGCATGTCGAGCACTTCGCCGACGGTGGTGATTCCCGTGCGCTTGAGCGAATTGAACACCCGCACCGAGAGATCCAGGTTCTCGATCGGGATGTCGTACATCTCGCTGGCCTTCTTGGGCGCTTCTTCGTGGGCCGCGGCGGCCATCAGGCTTTCCTCGGTGACCCCGGCGATGTCGCGCAGGTGGGCCATCAGGATCTGGGCGCTGCGGCTGAGGGCCTGCTCCGGCTTGAGCGCCCCGTCGGTCCAGATTTCCATCATCAGCCGGTCGTAGGACGTATCCTGCCCGACGCGTGCCCGGCCGACCTCGAAGTGCACCCGCCGAACCGGGCCGTAGATGGCGTCGGTTGGCAGCTCGCCGATGGGCAGACGGCCGCGCTCGTCCGACGGCGAGTAGCCGCGGCCGCGGCCGACTGTCATCTCGATCTCCAGCCGGGCCTTGTCGTCGTCCACCGTGAACAGGTACAGCTCAGGGTTGACGATCTCGACCTCGGCCGGGGCCAGGACGTCGGCGGCGGTGACCACGCCCTCGCCCTGCACCTCAAGCCGCAGACGGGCCGTTTCGCCCTCATGCAGCATCAGGCGCAGCTGCTTGACGTTGAGCATCACCTGAAGCACGTCCTCACGAACCCCGGGGATATCCGAGAATTCGTGGGACACGTCGGAGATGCGGATCGACGTGACCGCCGCGCCATCCAGCGACGACAGCAGGATGCGGCGCAGAGCGTTGCCGACGGTGATCCCGTAGCCGCTCTCGAGCGGGCTGATGACGAACTTGCCGTAGTTGCGAGCCACGGCTTCGCGCTCGATCTTGGGCATGACCATGGTGCCGGTGACTGACACGTTCGCCCTCCAGGACGCGCAGCCTCAGCGGAGGCCGCGCGCGCCAACCGCGTGGCTAGCGCGAGTAGAACTCGACGATCAGTTGCTCGTGCAGGCTGGCGTCGATGTCCGTCCGCTCCGGGTTCTGGACCATCTTGCCCGAGAGCGCCTTGAGATCGCGTTCCAGCCAGCGCGGGACAACGCGGGTCTCGGCCGCCGCGCCCAGCTCCTTGAAGTAGGTCCGGGTGCGCGAACCGGCGCGCACTTCGACGACATCGCCCTGCCGTACGATCATCGACGGCACGTCGGTGCGGCGCCCGTTGACGCTGAAGTGGCCGTGGGAAACCAGGATGCGGGCGTGCCCCCGGCTCTCGGAAAACCCGAGCCGGAAGACGACGTTATCCAGCCGGCGCTCGAGCATCTGCAGCAGGTTCTCGCCGGTCACACCGCGGCGGCGCAGCGCCTCGCGGTAGTAGCGGCGGAACTGCTTCTCGGTCACGCTGTAAACCCGGCGCGCCTTCTGCTTCTCGCGTAGCTGGCGGCTGTAGTCTGAGACCCGCCGGCGGCGAAACTGCGCATCGCGCCCGTGGTCGCCGGGGGGGAAGCCCCGCCGCTCGAACGCACACTTCGGCGAGTAGCAGCGCTGTCCCTTGAGGAACAGCTTTTCGCCCTCTCGCCGACACAACTTGCAAACCGGATCGGTGTACTTCGCCATCGTGGTTCGGTTCCTTCCCTGATCAGACGCGGCGCTTCTTCGGCGGCCGGCAGCCGTTGTGCGGGACGGGCGTTACATCGCTGATGGACCGCACGCGGACGCCCGAGCTCTGAATGGCGCGGATCGCCGCTTCCCGGCCCGGGCCGGGCCCCTTGACGAACACATCGATCTCCTGGACGCCGAACTGGGCCGCGGCGGCGATCGCCGTCTCGGCTGCCATCCGGGCGGCATACGGGGTGCTCTTGCGCGAGCCCTTGAAGCCGCCCGCACCGGCACTGCCCTGGATCACCGCATTGCCCTGCGTGTCGGTGATCGTCACGATCGTGTTGTTGAAGGTCGCGTGGACGTGCGCCTGTCCATGCGAGAAGGTGCGCCGCGTCTTGCGGGTGGTGCTCGCCCGTCGTGTGGTCTTGGTACCTTGTGGCATGTTCCCTCTGTCCTTGTTCCTGGCGGCCGGCCCCGGGCGTCCAGCGGCGGTTCAGCCGCGCGGGGGAAAGGAGCCCCGCCCGTCCGCCGGATGCCCGATTCGACTCGCCCGGATTACTTCTTCTTCGCGCCGCGGCGACGCCCGCGCCCGGCCACGGTCTTCTTGGGGCCCTTGCGCGTGCGCGAGTTGGTGCGCGTGCGCTGCCCGCGGGCCGGCAGGTTGCGGCGGTGGCGCAAGCCGCGGTAGCAGCCGATGTCGATCAGGCGCTTGATGTTCATCTGCGTCTCACGACGCAGGTCGCCTTCGACGGTCAGCTGCTGCCCGATGTAGTCGCGCAGGGCTGTGACCTCTTCTTCGGTCAGGTCCTTGATCCGGCGGCCCGGCTCGATGCCGGTGGACGCCAGGATGCGGCGCGACGTCGGGCGACCAATGCCGTGAATGTAGGTCAGCCCGACCTCAACCTGCTTGTCACGCGGTAGATCGATGCCTTCAATACGAGCCATGTTGCCTTACCCCTGTCGCTGCTTGTGCCGCGGGTTCTCGCAGATCACATAGACCTTGCCATGCCGGCGGACGATTTTGCACTTGGGACAACGCCTACGCACGGACGACGATACCTTCATGTCCGCTTAGCCTCCACCTCTCGCACGGCCGCCGGAAAGCGGCCGACGAAGTAATGATTATACGCCGCGGCGGGCACTCCGTCCAGATCCTGTTCCAGGACCGTCAGGATCCGGGGGCCGTCGGCGGTGACGGCCACGGTGTGCTCAAAGTGCGCCGTCAGCCTACCGTCGCGCGAGGCCACGGTCCATTGGTCGCGCAGCACCCGTGTTTCCGGGCCGCCAGCCAAGACCATCGGCTCCAGGGCGATGGTCATCCCCGCCTTGAGCGGCATGCCGCTCCCGGCTTCCCCGTAGTTGGGCACCTGCGGGTCCTCGTGCATCGCCCGGCCGACGCCGTGCCCGGTGTACTCGCGCACGACGTTAAAGCCGCGCGGCTCCACCACGCCCTGGATTGCGGCGCTCACGTCGCCGGTTCGCTGGCCGAGCCGCATGCACTCGATGCCGGCAAACAGCGCGGCGCAAGTCACATCCAGCAGGCGGCGAGCCTCATCCGAGATCGCACCCACACCGACGGTGACCGCCGAGTCACCGACGAAGCCGTTCACCACCGCCCCACAATCGATCGAGACGATGTCCCCTTCCTGCAGCCGACGCGGCCCCGGAATGCCGTGCACCAGTTCGTCGTTGACCGAGATGCATGTCGCCGCCGGGTACGGGTACGGGCCGGGGTAGCCCAGAAACGCCATGCCCGCTCCGTGCTTGCGCAGGACCGCCTCGGCCGCGGCGTTGACCTCGGCCGTCCTCACGCCAGGACGTACCGCCGAGACGGCCGCGGCCAACGCCTGCGCGTTGATCCGGCCGGCCGTCTGCATCGCCGCAAGGTCCCGCTCTGTCTTGATCACCACGCCCCGATGCCAGGCCATGCTTCAATCCAGGCGCCCCTTCAGCGCCGCCATCACCGATCCCGCCACAGCCAGCTCCGGCTGAGTACCATCGATCTCCAACAGCAGTCCCGCATTGCGGTAGTGCTCGATCAGCTTCTCGGTCTGCTCGCGGTACACGCCCAACCGGCGCGTGACCGTTTCCACCTTGTCGTCGTCGCGCTGGATCAGCTCGGAGCCGTCCAGGTCGCAGCGCCCCGCCGCCTTGGGCGGGTGGTTGCGGCTGTGGTAGATGTGGCCCTGCGCCCGGCAGGTCCACCGCCCCGTGAGCCGCTCCACGAGCTTGGCGTCGGGAACCCGCAGATAGACCACCGCCCGCACCGCGCCGTCGAGCTCACCGGCCAGCCGTCCCAGGGTGTCGGCCTGAGCCGGCGTCCGGGGGAACCCATCCAGGACCGCCCCCTGCGCGCTGTCCGCTCGCGACAGGCGCTCGCGGATCATGGCAATCGTGACCTCGTCCGGGACGAGCTGACCGCAGGACATGTAGCCTTCGGCCAGCTTCCCCAGATCGGTCTGGCTCTTGATGTGCTCGCGGAACAGGTCGCCGCTTGACACATGCGGCACGCCCAGCCGCTGGCTCAAACGGCTTGCCTGTGTTCCCTTGCCCGCCCCAGGCGGGCCAAGCAGGACGACGTAGCTCCGCATCCTTAGTGCACCAATACCGCCTGGTCGTAGCCTCGCAGCTTGAGTTCCGCCTCGATCGATCGGTAGACGTCGCGAACCACGCCGACGACGATCAGCAGCCCGGCCGACGTCACCAGGAGCGTGCTGCTCCCTGAGCCGATCGTCGGCCAGACCAGTCCGACGAGAAAGGGCATGACGGCCACGATGCCGAGGAACAGCGCCCCCGGAAAGGTGATGCGGCGGAGGACGCGCGTCAGGTAGCGCTGCGTCGGGGCGCCCTTGGTTACGCCCGGGATCTGCGCCCCGGCGCGCTTCAGGTTCTCCCCGTAATTCTGCTGGGCGAAGATCACGTCGGTGTAGAAGAAGGTGAAGCCGACGACCATCACGAAGTACATGATCCAGTACGCCGGGCTGATGCCGCCGAACGTGTTCTGGACCCCGACGGCGATCTTGGCGATCGTCTCATTCGTCGAGCCGACGAAGAACTGCGCCACGACGGCGGGCAGCGTCAGCAGCGACTGGGCAAAGATCAGCGGGATCATGCCCGCCATGTTGACCATCAAGGGCAGCGTCCCCTTGACCGGCATCGACATGCGGTTGCCCACTCGGCGTCCCGGGTACATCACCGGCACGTGGCGGCGGCCTTCCTGAACGTAGACGATGGCGAAGATCGTGATCACGGTCAGGAACAGGATGAAGAGCAGGAGCGGGATGCGCTGCTGCTGGTCGACCAGCACCTTCCCCAGGTTGGCCGGGATGCGCGCCACGATGCCGGCGAAAATGATGAGCGAAAGCCCCTGGTTGCGGATGCCATATTCGGAGATCAGTTCACCAAGCCAGATAGCAAACATCGTCCCGGCGGTCATCGACAGGATCATGGTGAAGGTCGGGATGTTCAGCCCCAGAGGCGTGGCCAGAATCTGGGCGCCGCCGGCATACTGCTGGAACAACCGGATCTGGCCGAAGGCGTTGAGGGCGGCCATGGGGACCGCCAGGTAGTAGGTCCACTTCTCCATCCACTTCCGGCCTTCGCGCGGGTCCTCTTCCATACGCCGCTGCAGGGCAGGGATGATCGGGGTGATCACCTGCAGGATGATCTGGGCGGTGATGTACGGGTAGACGCCCATCGCCAGGACGGAGAAGTTCGACACCGTCCCGCCGGAGAGCAGGTCCAGCAATCCAAACAACCTTGCCCCGCTGCCGGCCTGGCCTAGAATCTGCTGGATCTGGGCGCGGTCGACACCCGGCACGGGCATGTGCGCCGCCAGGCGGTAGATCACCAGGATCCCCAGGGTGATCAGCAGCCGGTTGCGAATGTCCGGCGAGATGAGCAGGAACCGCCAGGGAGAACGCTTCATCGCTTGCTCCTTCGCCGGCCGCCTACGCCGGGATCACATCCGCGCTGCCGCCAGCCGCCTCGATCTTGGCCCGGGCAGTCTGGCTGAAGCGGTGGGCGCGCACCTTGAGCGCGACCTTGAGCTCGCCCTGACCCAGGATGACGACCGGCATCTTCGCATCGATCATCCCGGCGGCGACCAGCACCTGCGGCGTGACCTCGGTACCGGCGGCGAAGCTTGCCAGCCGGGCGACGTTCACCTCGGCGTATTCGATGCGCCGGAAGTTGCTGAAGCCGCGCTTGAACGGCAGCCGGCGGAAGAACGGCAGGTTGCCGCCCTGCCGATACAGGTGTCCACCGCTGCCGGTGCGGGCGCCATAGCCCTTGGTGCCGCGGCCGGCGGTCTTGCCCTGGCCGGCGGCGATACCCCGGCCGACGCGCTTTCGGCGTTGCTTGGCCCCCGCCCTTGGTTTCAGATCATGAGCCTTCATCGTGGCCTACTCCTCCACGCGCAGCAGGTGCGGGATCTTGGCGATCATCCCGCGGATCTGCGGCGTGTCGGCGTGTTCTACCGTCTGATTCATGCGGCGCAGGCCCAGGGCGCGCGCCGTCCTCTTCTGCCGCTCGGCGTAGCCGATCGGGCTGCGCACGAGTGTGATGCGCAGCACCTTGCCCTTGTCTGCTGCCTTAGCCATGGCGCTTCCGCTCCCAGAACGGCTTAAGGTCCGCCGGTGCTTTGCCGCGGGCGGCAGCTTCGGTCTCGACCAGCTTGATCGAACGCAGCCCTTCCAGCGTGGCATTGGCCACGTTCAGGACACTGGCGCTGCCGAGCGACTTGGTCAGGATGTCGCGTACGCCCGCCGCCTCAAGGACGGCCCGCACCGCGCCGCCGGCGATGACGCCCGTGCCGGGCGACGCCGGCTTGAGCAGGACCAAGGCGCCGCCGTACTTGGCGATCACCTCGTGCGGGATGGTCGTGCCGGCCAGCGGCACCGACTGCATGTTGCTCCGCGCCCGCTCCGTGGCTTTCTTGATGGCGTCCGGCACGCCGCGCGCCTTGCCCATGCCCAGCCCGACGTTGCCGTGGTTGTCCCCCGCCACCACCGTGACGCGGAAGGAGAACCGGCGGCCGCCCTTGACCACCTTGGCCACGCGGGCGATATCGATCACGCGCTCGTCGAACTCAGAGCGGTCTTCAGTACGATTCCGGAAATCTGGTTTCACGTTGACCTCTCCGTCCCGGCTGCTTAGAAGTCCAGCCCGGCCTTGCGCGCGGCTTCCGCCAGTTCACGAACCCGTCCCTGGTAGCGGTAGCCGCCTCGATCGAAGACAACCTTGGAAATCCCCTTGGCCTTGGCGCGTTCGGCGACCACCTGGCCCACAATGCGGGCCTGCTCGGACTTCTTCAGGCCGCCCATCTTGGGCCTCAGTTCCACGTCAACGCTCGACGCCGACACCAGGGTCTTTCCCACGGCATCGTCGATCACCTGGGCGTAGATCTCGGCCAGGCTGCGGTAGACGTTCAGGCGCGGGCGCTCGGGCGTGCCGACCAGGGCCTGGCGGACGCGCTGATGGCGTCGCTTGCGCATGTCTTCACGTGATTTCTTGGCCATCGCCTACGCCACCTTCCCAGCCTTGCCAGCCTTGTGCCGGACATGTTCGTTCACGTAGCGGACGCCCTTGCCCTTGTAGGGCTCCGGCGGCCGCACCTTGCGGATGTCGGCTGCCACCTGGCCGACCAGCTCCTTGTCGGGGCCGAGCACCTTGATCAGGCGCGTCTTCTCCTCGACGTTGAAGCTGATCCCGGCCGGCGGCTCGATGCGCACGGGGTGCGAGTAGCCGACCGTGAGCACCAGGGCGTTGCCGCTTTTCTCGGCGCGGTAGCCCACACCCTCGACCTGCAGCTGCTTCTCGAACCCGGCGCTGACGCCCAGCACCATGTTGTTCAACAGCGCCCGAGACAGCCCGTGCAGCGCGCGCACCGACGGCGCGTCCGACTGCCGTTCAAAGGTAACCTGACCAGCGTCCTGGTGCATGGTGATCTCGGGGCGGAAGGTGCGGGTCAGCTCGCCCTTGGGCCCCTTGACCACGACCGTGGCGCCGTCGATCGACACCTGCACCCCGCCGGGGATCTTCACGGGGCTGCGACCAATCCTTGACACACTGCCCTCCTCGTTCAGTCGGCCACCGGGACCCTAGCCCGGGCCGATCCGACTGTCTGCCGGCCTACCAGACCTGGCAGATCACTTCCCCGCCCACGCCTATCTTGCGGGCCCGGCCACCGGTCATCACACCCTTGGGGGTGGACAGGATCGCCACGCCCATCCCGGAGCGCACCCAGGGAATATCTCCCTTGTTGACGTACACCCGCCGCCCGGGCGAGCTGACGCGCTTGAGGCCGGTGATCACCGGCCGGCGCTCGCGGCGCTCGCCCACGTACTTGAGCTTCATGCGCAGCGTCTTGTGCACGCCGTCGGCGGCTTCCTCAAACGTCTCGACGAAGCCTTCCTCGACCATGATGCGGGCGATCGCCAGCTTGATCTTCGAGCTGGGCACCGAAACGACCTGGTGGCCGGCCATCAGGGCGTTGCGCATGCGGGTCAGCATGTCAGCAATTGGGTCATTCACACTCATGACAACCCTCCCTGGCCTACCACGAAGACTTGACGACACCGGGGATCAGCCCCTTGAGGGCCATCTCCCGGAAGCAGATGCGGCACAGCTGGAACCGGCGGATGTAGCCGCGCGGCCGGCCGCACACCTTGCAGCGGTTGCGCACCCGGACCGGGTACTTGCGGTGCGCTTCCTTGAGAATCAGACTCTTCTTCGCCATCCTAGTCGCCTCTCGCAAACGGCATGCCCATCAGCTGCAGCAACCGTCGTCCCTGCTCATCGTTCGGAGCCGAGGTCACGATCGTCACCTCCAGGCCCCGCAGCTTGTCGATCTTCTCGTAGTGAATCTCGGGGAAGATGATCTGCTCCCGGATCCCCAGCGTGTAGTTGCCCCGCCCGTCGAAGGCGTTGGGCGAGATGCCGCGAAAGTCGCGCGTGCGCGGCAGGGCGACGTTGACCAGCCGGTCCAGGAACGACCACATGCGTTCGCCGCGCAGCGTGACGCGCACGCCGATCGCCCGGCCCTCGCGCAGCTTGAAATTGGCGATGCTGCGGCGTGCCTTGGCGACCACCGGCTTCTGCCCGGTGATGGTCGTCATGTCCTCGACGGCGGCGTCGAGCGCCTTGGCATTCTCAAGCGCCTCGCCGACGCCGATATTGACCACGATCTTGTCGACCCGCGGCACCTGCATGCCATTCGTCAGTCCAAACTCCTTCATCAGGGCCGGGGCGACGGTTTCCGTGTAGCGGTTCTTAAGGATGTGTTCCATCTTGTCTCTTCCCGCCGCCTATGCGTCGATCACCGTTTCGCAGTTCTTGCACACCCGGCGGCTCTTCCCCGACGTGCGGGCCAGGCCCACGCGCACGGGCTTGCTGCACTTGGGGCAGACCAGCATGACGTTCGACACATGCACCGGCGCCTCAAAGGAAATGATGCCCGGATTCATCGTGCGCCCGGCCGATTGAACCTGGCGCTGGTGCTTCTTGCGCACGTTGACGCCCCGCACCACCAGCCGGGCTTCCTGCGGCATGACGCGCAGCACCTCGCCGCGCACGCCCTTCTCGCGGCCGCTGATGACCTGGACCGTGTCGCCCTTCTTGATCTTGACGTTCACCGCACAGCCTCCTACAGAGCCTCGGGCGCCAGCGAGACGATCTTGGTGAAACCCTTGTCGCGCAGCTCACGGGCCACCGGCCCGAAGATGCGCGTCCCCTTGGGGTTCACGCCGTCAGCGTCCAGGATGACGGCGGCGTTGTCGTCGAAGCGGATGTAGGAGCCGTCTTCGCGGCGGTACTCCTTGGCCACCCGCACCACCACGGCCTTGACGATCTCGCTCTTCTTGACCGCCCCGTGGGGCGCCGCCGACTTGACCGTCGCCACGACCACGTCACCGATGGAGCCGTAGCGTCGGCGCGACCCGCCCAAGACGCGGATCACCAACAACTCCCGGCCGCCCGTGTTGTCGGCGACCTTCAGCCGGGTTTCCTGCTGGATCATGCCTGCGCCTCCAGCGCGGGCATGTCGACCTGCACCGCGGCGCTGGCTTCCACCTGTTCCTCGGTCGCCTTGCGCAAGACCTGCTCCACCACCCAGCGCTTGCGCTTGGACACCGGGCGGCTCTCCACGATCACCACTTGGTCCCCCGGGTGGCAGCCCAGCTCGTCGTGCACCAGGTACTGCTTGCTGGTGTGGACGACCTTGCCGTACAGGCGGTGGCGGTAGCTGCGGTCGACGCGCACCGTCACCGTCTTCATCGCCTTGGCCTTGGTCACCTCGCCGGTCATCCGGCGGCGATTGTTCCTCATGCCTCGCTCCCTTCCACCGCGGCAGCCTGCTGGCGTTCGCGGGCCAGCGTCGACAGGCGGGCGATCTCCCTGCGGGCCTGCCGCAGGCGCGTGTGATCGGGCAGCTGACCGGTGGCGAACTGAAAGCGCAGCTTGAAGTAGGCCTCGCGGGCCTCGTTGAGCCGCGCCAGGATCTCGGCGTCCGACAGGGCGCGCAATTCCGTGATCTTCATTGCCGGCTAGCCTCCACCCACGTCGCCGCGCCCAAGGAACCGCGTGCGGATCGAGAACTTGTGCGACGCCAGGCGCATCGCCTCGCGGGCCGCATCCTCGGGAAGACCCGACAGCTCGAACATGATTCGCCCAGGGCGCACCACGGCGACCCAGTGATCGACCGACCCCTTGCCCTTGCCCATGCGCGTCTCGGCCGGCTTCTTCGTGACCGGCTTGTCCGGAAAGATGCGGATCCACACCTTGCCGCGGCGCTTCATGTAGCGCACCAGCGTGCGGCGGGCGGCCTCGATCTGCCGCGCCGTCACCCACCCCGGCTCAAGGGCCTGCAGGGCGTACTCGCCGAAGGTCAAATCAACCCCACGGCTCTCCTTGCCCTTCATCCGGCCGCGCATCTGCTTCAAGCGGCCGGGCATCACGCGTTTTGGCATCAACATCGTCGCACCTCGTTCCAGCCGCCGGCTACTCGCTGACGTATACGTCCATCGTCTGCGGCTGCTCGGTCTCGGCGGGCACCGCATCGCCGCGGTATACCCAAACCTTCACGCCGATCCGCCCGTAGGTCGTCAGCGCCTCCGCTTTGGCGAAGTCGATGTCCGCCCGCAGAGTCTGAGCGGGGACGCGGCCCTCGCGCATCCAATCGCGCCGTGCCATCTCCACCCCGGACAGCCGTCCGGCGCACATGACCTTGATCCCCTTGGCGCCCTGGCGCATCGACTGCTGCACCGCCCGCTGCATAGCCCGGCGGTGGCTGATGCGCCGCTCCAGCTGGCTGGCGATGTTGTCCGCCACCAGCCGCGCATCCAGATCGGGTTCCTTGATCTCGGCGATGTCCAGCTTGACCGCCGTGCCCGTCAGGATCTGGATCTGCCGGCGCAGCTCCTTCACGCTGGCACCCTTGCGCCCGATCACGATCCCCGGCTTGGAGGTGTGGATCGTGACGTGCACGTTGTTGGGAAAGCGCTCAATGTCGATCCGGGCGATGCCCGAGCGCGGGGCCGAGCCCACAATCAGCTTGCGGATGGCCAGGTCCTCATGCAGCTGCTTGGCATAGGTAGCCGGGTTGGCGAACCAGCGCGACTCCCAGGTCTTGTTGATCCCCAGGCGGAACCCGATTGGATGGACCTTGCGTCCCATACGAACTCCTTCCTTGTCAGGCGCGGCTAGGCCGCCGCCTGCTCCTTCTCTCGCAGCACGATCGTGACGCTCGACGAGCGGCGGATCATCGGCTTGAACCGGCCGCGGGCGCCGAACCGCCGCCAGCGGCGGCTGGGGCCCTCATCGGCAAACGCCTTGAACACCACCAGCTCATCCCGGCTCAGCCCGAAGTTCTCCTCGGCATTGGCGATCGCCGACCGAAGGACTTTGGACACCGACCGGGCGGCGGCGTTGGGCATGAAGCGCAGCGTGTCCAGGGCCCGGTTGGCCTCCTGACCCCGGATGCAATCCACCACCAGGCGGACCTTCTGCGCCGACATCGGCACATTGCGGGCAAAGGCGCGGACGTCTTGTATATCGGCCATGGCTACTTCGGCTCGACGACCTTCGTCGTCGTATCGACAACCTTCGTCGTCTTCTCCCTCGATACGTGCCCGCGGAAGGTGCGCGTCGGGGCGAACTCGCCAAGCTTGTGGCCGACCATGTTCTCGGTGATGTAGATCGGCACATGCCGGCGTCCGTCATGCACGGCCACGGTGTGCCCAACCATCTGCGGGAACACCGTGCTGGCGCGGCTCCAGGTGCGGATGACCTTCTTCTCGCCCCGCTGGTTCATCTCTTCGATCTTCTTCAGCAGCTTGGGCTCGACGAACGGGCCCTTCTTCAGCGATCGTGACATCGTCTCACCTCTCGGACCCGACTTTGGAAGTCGCTTCACGACTTCCGAAGTCGTTCACACCTAGCGGCGCTTCTTCGAGCGACGGCGGATGATCTGCTTATCGGACGGCTTGGCCACGCGCGTCCGGTAGCCCCGCGTCGGCTTGCCCCACGGGCTCTTGGGCCCCGGTAGTCCGGTCGGCTGGCGACCTTCACCACCGCCGTGCGGGTGATCGCGCGGGCTCATTGCCGTGCCGCGGACCGTCGGCCGGATGCCCAGGTGGCGCTTACGGCCCGCCTTGCCCAGCTTGATGTTGCTGTGATCCTCGTTGCCGACCTCGCCGATCGTGGCATAGCAGGTCTGCAAGATGCGGCGCACCTCGCCCGAGGGCAGGCGCACGGCGGCATAGGTGCCTTCCTTGCCCAGCAGCTGCGCCGACGTCCCGGCGGAGCGCACCAGCTGGCCGCCCTTGCCCGGCTGAAGCTCCAGGTTGTGCACCATCGTGCCCAGCGGGATGGCGGTCAGCGGCAGGCTGTTGCCCGGCCGCACTTCGGACTCGGGGCCAGCGGTCACCGTGTCGCCGACCTGCAGCCCGAGGGGCGAGACGATGTAGCGCTTCTCGCCATCGGCGTAGTGCAGCAGCGCCAGGCGCGCCGAGCGGTTCGGGTCATACTCGATGGCCGCCACCGTCGCCGGAATGCTGTGCTTGTCGCGCTTGAAGTCCACGACGCGGATGTGACGGCGGCTGCCGCCGCCGCGATGGCGCACGGTCACACGCCCGTGGACGTTGCGGCCGCCGCTCTTCTTGCGCGGCACGACCAGCGAACGCTCGGGGCGATCCTTGGTGACCTCCTCGAACGTCGCGCCGGTCATGCCCCGGCGGCCGGGGGAGGTCGGCTTGTAGGTCTTGACGCTCATCACTTCACCCCTTCGAAGAGGTCGATCGTCTGGCCCTGCGCCAGCGTGACCACAGCCTTCTTGTAGCCCGCGTGCCGGACCAGCAGGCGGCGGCTGCGCGCACGGCGCGAGCGCTTGGGCGGGGCCGTGAGCACGTTGACGCGCGCCACCTCGACGTCAAAGAGCGTTTGGACGGCTTCCTTGATCTGAGCCTTGGTGGCGGTTCCGGTCACCTCGAACACGTACTGACCCAGCTTGCCGCTCTGGTAATTCGACTTCTCGGTGACGATCGGACGGCGCAGGATGTCGTAAACCGTAGTCATGGGTCTCTCCTACGCCGCCAGGGCAGTTCCCAGGGCTTCCAGCGCGCCCATGGGGATCAGCACCCGGTCGTAGCCGAGCAGATCGCGAAGGTTCAGGTAGGCGGCGCGGAGCGTCTTGGCCGTCGGCAGGTTGCGCACCGACTTCTCCACCGCCTCGTCCGGACCGGCCAGGAGGATCAGCGCCGAGGCGTCACCCACCAGCCGATTCAGCGCCGCCGCCATGTCTTTGGTCTTCGGCTCGGGCATCGTGATGACGTCCAGCACGACGATCTCGGACTGGGCCGCCTTGACCGACAGCGCCGAGCGCAGCGCCGCATGGCGCATCTTGCGCGGCATGCGCAGGGAGAAGTCCCGCGGCATGGGCGTATGGACTTTGCCGCCACCGCGCCACTGCGGGGAGCGGATCGAGCCCTGCCGCGCGCGACCCGTGCCCTTCTGGCGCCAGGGTTTCTTGCCGCCGCCGCGAACCTCGCCGCGGCTCTTGGTCTTGCGTGTGCCCAGGCGGGCGTTGGCCAGCTGGCGCACCAGCGCCTGGTGCATCACTTCCTCGAGAATCGGGGCCTCGAAGATGGCGGCCGGGAGCTCCGTCGTGGCCACCTTCTGCCCCTGCATGTTCAAGACATCCACCTTCATCTTCGACGCTCCCGCCGTGCTATTGCTTGCGCGCCTGCTTGACGATCACGACGGCGCCCTTTGCACCGGGCACACTGCCGTAGACCCCGAGCAGGTTGCGTTCCGGGTCGATCAATTCGACGCGGAGGTTCTGCGACGTGACCCGAGCCGAGCCCATGTGCCCGGGACCGCGCGAGCCCTTGTAGACGCGGCCCGGCGTCGTGGTCGAACTGCGCGAGCCGGGGGCGCGTTGCCGGTCGGACTGGCCATGGGTCTTGGGACCGCCGCGGAAGTGGTAGCGCTTCATACCGCCCTGGAACCCCTTGCCCTTGCTGGTCGAGACCACGTCGACCCGGTCGCCGAGCACGAACACATCGACCGTCAGGCGATCGCCTTCCTTGACGTCCAGTTCGCCCTGGACGCGGAACTCGCGCACGTGGCGCAGGGGCTGCAGGTCGAGCTTCTTGAGGTGACCGAGTTCACCGCCCGAGAGCCGGCGCGGCTTGGATTCGCCGAAGCCGAGCTGGACGGCCTGGTAGCCTTCCTTCTCGGGGCGCTTCACCTGGGTGACAAAGCAAGGCCCAGCTTCGATCAGAGTCAGCGGTTTGACCGCACCCGACTCGTCGAAGACCTGGGTCATGCCAAGCTTCTTGCCAATAAGCCCTTTCATCCGTTCTCTCCTTGTCCCACGCCTTGACGGGACTGTCGGCCAGGGCTCGGCCGCATCATCCCCGACCGCGTGGCAGTCTGCCGTCCGGCCGGCGGGGCTTGTCGGGGCCCACCCTCCGTCCGGCGCTTGCCACGCCGCCTGTGTCGTCCGTGCTAGATCTTGATCTCGATGTCCACGCCCGCCGGCAGGTTGAGCCGCATCAGGGTATCGATGGTCTTGGAGTCGGGCTCGAGCACGTCGATCAGCCGCTTGTGCGTGCGGATCTCAAAGTGCTCCTGCGAATCCTTGTCGATGAAGCTCGAGCGGCGCACGGTGAAGCGCTCGAGCCGGGTCGGCAGCGGGACCGGGCCGACGACCTTGGCGCCGGTGCGCTCTGCCGTTTCGACGATGCGCTGGGCCGAGGCGTCCAGGACGCGGTGGTCATAGGCCTTAAGCCGGATGCGGATCTTCTGCTTCGCCATCGCTTACTCCAGGATCTCGGTAATCACGCCGGCGCCGACCGTCAGCCCGCCCTCGCGGATGGCGAAGTTCGAGCCCTTCTCCAGCGCCACCGGCGTGATCAGCTCCACCGTCAGATTCACGTCGTCCCCCGGCATCACCATCTCCACCCCGGTCGGCAGCGTGATCGACCCCGTCACATCCATCGTCCGAATGTAGAACTGCGGCCGGTACCCCGTGAAGAACGCCTTGTGCCGCCCCCCCTCGTCCTTCGTCAACACGTACACCTGGCTCAGGAACTTCTTGTGCGGCGTGATCGACTTCGGCGCCGCCACCACCATCCCCCGCTCCACGTCCGTCCGCTCAATCCCCCGCAGCAGCAACCCCAGATTGTCCCCCGCCATCCCCTCGTCCAGCAGCTTGTGGAACATCTCCACGCCGGTCACCACCGACGTCACAATCTCGTCCCGCAACCCCACAATCTCCACCGTCTCCCCTATCTTCACCTTGCCCCGGTCCACTCGCCCGGTCACCACCGTCCCCCGCCCCTTGATCGAGAACACATCCTCCACCGGCATCATGAACGGCTTGTCCATCTGCCGCACCGGCTCCGGGATGTACTCGTCCACCACCCGCAGCAGCTCCTTGATCGAAGCGTACTCCGGTGCATTCGGATCCGTGCTCTTCGACTCCAACGCCTGCAAGGCGCTCCCACGCACGATCGGCGTCGCATCCCCCGGGAACTTGTACGCCGTCAGCAGCTCCCGCAGCTCCAGCTCCACCAGCTCCAACAGCTCCGGATCGTCCATCATGTCCACCTTGTTCAGGTAGACCACGATCGCCGGCACTTCCACCTGCCGCGCCAACAGCACGTGCTCCCGCGTCTGCGGCATCGGCCCGTCCGGCGCCGCCACCACCAGAATCGCCCCGTCCACCTGCGCCGCCCCCGTGATCATGTTCTTGATGTAGTCACGGTGACCCGGCATGTCCACGTGCGCATAGTGCCGCTTCTCGGTCTCGTACTCCACGTGCGCAATCGCGATCGTGATCCCGCGCTCACGCTCTTCCGGCGCATTGTCGATCGAATCGAACGGCCGGTACTCCGCCCGCTTGTAGAACGAACAGTACTTCGTGATCGCCGCCGTCAGCGTCGTCTTCCCGTGGTCGATGTGCCCCATCGTGCCCACATTCATGTGCGGCTTCGTGCGCGCAAACTTCTGCTTCGACATGATGGCAATCTCCTTACGACGTCGTCTCGGATCGGTCGGCGTTGGAGCCCTCAATGGGAGTTGAACCCATGACCCCACCCTTACCAAGGGTGTGCTCTACCGACTGAGCTATGAGGGCGCGATGTCCACGGCCTCCGGCCTTGTGCCTTGGAGTGGGCGGTGAAGGATTCGAACCTCCGAAGGCGTCTGCCAACTGATTTACAGTCAGTCCCCTTTGGCCACTTGGGTAACCGCCCAAGGTCCCGCTGTTGCCGGCGGGCGATCCGGTCCGAGGGCCTCGGGCCGGGTCACGCGCCCTCAACGTGAGCCGACGATGGGACTTGAACCCATAGCCTACCGCTTACAAGGCGGTTGCTCTGCCATTGAGCTACGTCGGCGTGACGATAAAAACGCGCCCCACCTGCTCGGCGCATTCTGGTCTTGGCCGGGGCGATCTACCGCCGACAACGCCGGAATAGTTTATCAGGATTCGCCACCCCCGTCAATGTAACCCACCCCTGGCGCCTCTGGCCGGCAGCCTGCGTAACCCCTCGCCGCCCAGGCGGCATATAGGGCCAGTGACCCGGCCACGGCGGCATTCAGCGAGTCCACCTGGCCACGCATCGGGAGCTGCGCCAGCTGGTCACACGACTGGCGCACCAGGCGCCGCATCCCCTCCCCCTCGTTCCCGACGACCAGGCCCAGCGGGCCGCTCAGGTCCAGGGCATGCAACGGCCGGGCGTCCGGGCCGGACTCCAGGCCCACCAGCCTCACGCCTGCCTGCCGCAGGCGGTCCATCGCCTGGGCCAGATTGCCGCGCGCCACCCGCAGATGCTCGCAGGCGCCGGAAGAACTACTGACGACAGCCGGTGTGATCCCCGCGGCGCGATGCGCGGCCACGACCACCCCGTGCACGCCCACCGCCTCAGCCGTGCGCAGCAATGTCCCGAGATTCTGAGGGTTCTGGATCAGGTCCAGGAGTAGGATGAAGGGCTGCTCGTGCAGAGTCGCGGCACGTTCCAGGATGTCCCCGATGTCGACGTACGGATAGGCCTCAACCGTGGCAGCGACACCCTGGTGCGAGTCCGACTCCCGATCCAATTCACTCCGGCGGACGCGCCGCACGGTTACGGAACTCCGCGCCGCCTGGTCGAGCAGGCGCTTCATCCCGCCGCGCGCTTCCACGCCCTCGGCAATCTCCAGCGCCATCACCCCGCGTCGTTCGGCGCGAAGCACCTCAAAGACGGCATTGCGACCGAAAATCCGCTCGCGTGATCCGGTGTGCATCCTGATCCCCGCCCTGCCCGAGGGGTGGCTGCCTAGCGGCGGTGCCAGGTCGTCCCGCTCTTGGCGTCTTCGATCACCACGCCGAGCTCAGTCAGCCGGTCACGGATCCGGTCGGCGACCGCCCAATGCTTCGCCTGGCGCATCTCTTCGCGCACTTCCAGCAGCAAGTCGATGAACGGCGCCGCGGGCTGCGACTCGCTTGCGCCGTCCGCCAGACGCAGCCCCAGCACGCCGGCCAGTTGGCGCAGGCTCGCCTGCGCATTGCCCAGGGGATCCTCCGCCACGCCGGCGTCGCGAGCCTGGTTGATAGCCCGCACCAGGTCGAACAGGTGGCTCAAGGCCCCAGACGTGTTGAAATCGTCGTCCATGGCGGCCTCGAAGCGCCGCCGGGCCTCGGCCGTCGCCGCCGCCAGTGCCGCATCTGCTTCCGCTGGCGACTGCCCTGCAGGGTTGGCGGGTTTGAACGCCGCCTGCAGCCGATCAAGGGCGCTCTCCGCCTGGCGGACGACATCGTCGGTGAAGGTCAGCGGGCCGCGGTAGGAAGCGTTCAGGACCAGCATGCGGAAGGCATCCCCGCTGTGCTGCGACAGGAACTCGTCAATCGTCACCAGGTTGCCGAGTGACTTCGACATCTTCTCGCCGCCCAGCTGCAGCATCCCGTTGTGCATCCAGAAGCGGGCGAAGGGCTTTCCGGTCAGGCTCTCGGTCTGGGCGATCTCATTCTCGTGGTGCGGGAAGACCAGGTCGTTCCCACCGCCGTGAATATCGATCTGCTCGCCCAGGTACTGCAGGTTCATGGCCGAGCACTCGATGTGCCACCCCGGCCGGCCCTTGCCCCACGGGCTGTCCCAGGCAGGCTCGCCCGGCTTGGCCGCCTTCCACAAGGCGAAGTCTGCGGGGTCCTGCTTGCGCACGTCGATCTCGAGCCGGGCACCGGCGCGCATGTCCTCCGGCTTGCGGCCTGACAGTCGCCCGTAGTCCGCATCGCGTGCCACGCGGAAGTACACGTCGCCATCCAGAGCATATGCGTAGCCGCCGGCGATCAACCCCTCGATCATGGTGATGATCCGGCCGACTTCTTGCGAAGCGCGAGGGAACTCGGTCGCCGGGAGAACGTTCAGGTCCTTCAGGTGCCGCGCGTACTCCTCCAAGTAGCCCTGCGCCAGGGCCATCGGATCGACGCCCCTCTCGCCCGCCCGTTTGATGATCTTGTCCTCGACGTCGGTGTAGTTCATGACGTGACGCACCTGGAAGCCGCGGTACTCCAGGTAGCGCCGGATGATGTCGAAGACCACCGCCGACATCGCATGCCCGACGTGGGCCCGGTCGTAGACCGTTGGACCGCACACGTACATCCGCACCCGCCCGGGTTCAAGCGTCTCGAACGGCTCCTTCCGCCGGGTGAGCGTGTTGTAGACAACCAGCCCCATGCCCTCGCCTCCCCCGATCAGCCGGCCACCGGGCGGGCGAAGATCATCCGCCCGGCGGCGGTCTGGAGCACCTTGGTCACGGTCACCGAGACCGTGCGCCCGATCTGCTCGCGGCCTGACTCCACCACGACCATCGTGCCGTCATCCAGATAGCCCACGCCCTGCCCGAATTCCTTGCCTTCCTGAAGCACGTGGACTTCCAGGTCCTCGCCGGGCAGGTAGATCGCCTTCACAGCGTTGGCCAGCTCGTTGATGTTCAGGACAGATACGCCCTGCAACTCGGCGACGCGGTTCAGGTTGTAGTCGTTGGTCAGGATCGGACTGCGCATCTGCTTGGCCAGGATGACGAGCTTGTCGTCGACCCCGCGCACGCCGTCTACGTCCAGGTCGGTGATGCGGAAGGCGATCCCCGGCTCCTTCTGCAGCCGGTTGAGGATGTCGAGCCCTCGCCGGCCCCGCTGCCGCTTGAGCCCATCGGGCGAGTCGGCGATGTGCTGCAGCTCCGTCAGGACGAACCCGGGAACCAGCATCGGCCCGAAGATGAACCCGGTGTGGGCGATGTCGGCGATGCGCCC
>Ga0315289_10000760_pt1 | contig 49577 bp, 62 predicted proteins | sample YL17G11_40_MG_FD_203452 | JGI IMG/M metagenome (GOLD analysis project Ga0315289, IMG submission 203452) | Sediment microbial communities from Yellowstone Lake, YNP, Wyoming, USA - YL17G11_40 | ecosystem: Environmental > Aquatic > Freshwater > Lake > Sediment | place: USA: Wyoming | collected...
AATTGGCCGGGCCTGTCGGCTCAGATTCGCGGCGAAAGCTCGTGCTGGCGACAACGCAATGTGCCCGGCTGGCCTGGCCGCACGTGCGCGAGCAGGACCGGGGAGTCATACAGGCGTGCCATGACGCCTGTGAGGCGTATGGTCGGAGCGATCCGACCGTGACGCTGGGCATGGTTCGGGCCGCCGTCGACGCCGCCGCCTACAACGCCGCCTACGCCGCCGACGCCGCCGCCTACAACGCCGCCGATGCCGCCGCCTACGCCGCCACCTACGCCGCCGGCGCCGCCGTCTACAACGCCGCCTACGCCGCCGGCGCCGCCGCCTACAACGCCGCCGATGCCGCCGCCTACGCCGCCGCCTACGCCGCCTACGCCGCCGGCGCCGCCGCCTACGCCGCCGCCAGGTCGCGCGTTTTTCGTGAGTGCGCCGACATTGTTCGACGGCACTATCCGACCGCCCCGACCGCGAAAGGAGCCGCCAAGTGACAGAGCCAACCTACAACGAGCCGCAGGGCCCATCATACCTAACCGCCGTGGCGGTCGCGGCGTCAATCATGTTGTTTGGCGTTTTTTGCATAGGCGAACCAACCAGAAGGGAAAAACAGGGCAATGGCACACGCGAAAGATGGATGGACCCATGCAGTGATGGCCACGGTGGCGACAGGCGAGATCGTGATTCTGGTGGAGTTCGCGCGGGAGCGGCCAGCGGACTCGATGGTGAGGGGGCTCAAGGAGTTTTACCGGCATCATCCGCGCAAGTTCCTGGGCATTCATCGGGAATACATGGAAGAAACGCGGGCGAAACTGTACCGGCACATACTCGACGAACCTTCAACGTGTCCGCCTACTGCCCGTGCTGGAAATGTTGCGGCCCCCGCGCCTGCGGCGTCACGGCCAGCGGCAAGTCGGTTATGGCGAATGGCGGTGCGTTTGTGGCGGCTGATCGGGCTATCCCGTTCAATACAAGAATCATCATCCCCGGATACAACGGCGGGCGAGCCGCGCCAGTCTATGACAGAGGAGGCAAGATAAAGGGCAACCGCCTCGATGTGTACTTCCCGACCCACAGAGCGGCCCTGAACTGGGGCCGCAAATCCCTAACGTGCGAGGTCTTGAAATGAGCGTGCGAGTCATAAGGAGTTGGGGAAATGACTGACATAGACCTAGACATGCCGTTTCGCGTTCCGTTACGCCGATGTCCTGTCCGGTTACTGAATGGCTTGGAATCCATCGGGTGTAATACGTTACGGGACGTGCTTCGTTTGTCTGAAGTCGAGATTATCGGTATTCGCATGGTTGGTGAGTTTTGTCTGCACGCATTGAAAACTCAGTTGGCGAACATGGGCATGGAGGTCGGCCAAGAGAGAAATCGGTCATCCGCGCCGGCACCGTCAGAGACAAAGACCCTCCGCGACGAGTTCGCGGGGCAGGCGCTGGCGGGGATGATGGCAAATTGCTCAGAAGAGATGATGAGCCGCTCAGAAGGCCACCTTGCAGAGATGGCATATCGCCACGCCAACGCCATGATCGCGGAGAAGCGAAGAAGGGAATCCTCAAAATGACCAAGCAGACCAAGACAGAGCAAGAGGCCCCGTTCGACGCCAAGAAGGCCCGCGACGCGGAGTGGGATGAGTACCACAAAACGATGTCGCCCGCGAGGGCTGCGTTCGAGACTATACGGGTGCCCGCGCGGGCGAAACTTGACAAGCGGCTCAAGGAGATTGGGAAGGCGAGTAGGAAGGCGGCAACGTGAACCCCAGCCGGGCGGCGAGCGTTTTCGTCCTCCTTTCCGCGAGCCGCCGGGACTTTGACACAAGCGCGGGCGAACCCGCGAAAACATTAACAGTGAAGGACCACGCAACATGACAGCATTGCCGAACCCCGAAGTGCCGCAGAACAAGCCGGTGGACCCCGTGACGCGGTTCGTCCAGAACTACGCCAAGGCCCTTGCGGCGGCGAAAGTGTCCCAGGCTCACACTGATACGGACGGCTGGCGGAACCTCTATGCCAACCACGCCCAAGCCGTCATGGAGGACCGCCGCAACCGCGCCAAGGAACTTGCGAGCCTTGCCGATGAGTTGGAGCGGGGCCTGCTCTCCGAGGACGGTGAGAAGGCCATCGGCGAAGTCAAGAAGGCCGCTTGCGAACTTCGCACGGCCAACCACTACTGGGAGCGGCAGACGGTTGACCCTGTGCGTCACCCCGTCCGCGTCTGTGAGTCGATGATTGCCGGCGCCGTCGATGAGGCCCGGCGGATCGAAGCCGACTCCCCCATGCTCAACATCGGCCTGACCGACCTCATGCGCCGGCAGGTGGGCGAGTGCGCCCGCGTCTCATGGGATTCCGAGACCGGCACGGTGGTCATCGTGGACGCGGTGGACCCGAAAACCGGGGAAGTGCTGTCCGACTGAACCCCAACCAGGCGGCGCGGGTTTCCCCCTTTCCCCGCAGCGAGCAGCCGCCCGGCCCCGTACAGATGCTTCCGCCGGGCCAACAGGTTCGGCGGGGGCTTTGACCTGGCAGGAAAGGCAACTATAAAGCCGCTGCGTAGGAACCAAACTTTTAGGAGAATTGATATGGGAAATCACGCTGACATGCGGAAGCTCAAGATGATCAGGACCATCATCGTTAATGCCGAGACCAAGGCGCTGCTCCGACAGAAGTTCAGGTTGAAAGACACCATCGAAAAACGGTTGCATCAAGTGTTGCTCTCAATTTGGGAAGAGGTCGATGCGATCCACGACGAGGCTTGGGACATTGCCGCACAGGCGATGGGCTACGAGTCGGCGGCCGCCGTCTACGATGACCACAAGCAGATGCACCTAAACTGGCATACCGGCGAGATCGTGCTGTGTGAGAGTGCACCCCCGGAAACCCCGGAACAAGCCCCCGCCCCCGAGCACTGCAAGTAGGATCGAACACGTACAGGAGACAAGGAACATGGCAAAAACAACAGTACTGACCATCGACGAAGCACAGGCGGCAATGGACGCGGCGGTAGCGGCGAAGGCGGCGTCTGACCGCGACTACAAGGCGGCGTGCGGGATGAACGACCTGGAGCTTGTCGCGGTTATCAATGACGCGAAGGACGCCCACGCCACCGAACGTGAAATACTCAAGAACGCGCACCAGGCCGCGACAGTGACTCACAACCAGGAGATTGCCAAGGCCGGCGCGATGGTCCGCAAGGCGTCACAGGCCGAGTCGCGGGCCAAGGCTGAGGCCAAGGCGACGGCGGAAGCCCCGACCGGGCCAGTGCGAGTAGCGGGAGATAACCCGGGCGCGTTCGTTGCCGGAGACGACGGCGCGAGAGACGAGGCGTAACCCAGCCCTCGCGGGCGGAGAAACAGACCAGACAATCGTAAGAGGAGTACCAAGCCATGAGTGACCCCATCAATCTACCTGAGCCAGAACCCGAGAAGGCCCAGGAGCACGCCTGCCGAAACCAGCGCGGCACGAAGAACTGGCCCATGATACACAACTTCGACCCCTACGACGACGCGCTTAACGACGAGCGGCAATGGAAGGGTTGCCCGATGTTCGAGTAACACCTACGCGGGCAATCACAGAACTGGAGATCAAAGGTGAACCGACCAAGTGATGATGCCGAAGCCGCCAAGGATTTACATGAGTGGTTTACGGCTGAGGAGTATCGGCCTCGCCGGAGGAAACGCCGCAAAATATCCGATATGGAGCCAATACTAGAGACAGATGAAGAACTATCAGGGGCATGTACCCCACAAACCGTTAATTCCTAACATAGAGAAGGAGAATCGCAATGGGCTACACGATTGACCAGCTTCACCCGAGTAAGTACCTCAAAGGGGCGGACGTAACCCCGCCCGTCGTCGCCACGATGAGCCGTGTGACGATTGAGAAGATGACGGACAACGACAACGAAACCGAGGAAAAGGGCATTCTAAGCTTCCTCGGTGGCAGGCTCAAACCAATGCCTCTCAATTGGACAAACCTCACATTTCTGGGAAAGACTTTCGGCAACAATTCCGATGCGTGGCAGGGAAAGCAGGTCGAAATCTATTTCGATCCTTCGATCATGGCGTTTGGAGAGGTCAAGGGCGGGATTCGCTTGCGACTCCCTACCGCCTTCGGCGTTCCCCCACGACAGCAACGCGCTCCTGGCCTGATGACCTTTGAACAAGCAAAGATGGCGATCAGTGATGCTGGCATCACCTACGAAGAACTGGTGGCGCATCTCAAAGCCAATGGCATGACAACATGGATTTGCGCGACTGGCACGCCCCTGGTTCAGCAACTCATCGCGGCCCGAGTGCAGGTCCCGGCCGAGCAGGCATTCGACCCGGACGGCCCCCCGCCTGACGACAACATCCCGTTCTGATGGATAGCGACGGTGCGATGTTGGGCAGGTGCGCACGAGACGTTATGCCACCGCGGGTTCGACTCCCGCCCGCCGCTCTGTTGAATGAAACTTGCTTGGATGGCCGCCGGGCCTCGCGCCTTGTGGGCGCGGGGCCGCGGCGGCGTAGGGAGATAACATGAGACTCGACCTGAAAAACCTAGTGCGGGAGTTGGACATCATTCTCGACCGGAGCGGGGAGGTCAGCGCTCGAGCCGTGGCGTTCGCTCTGAAGGTGTCGCTGAAGGCCGATGGGCCACAGGGCATCGACCAGGTGCAATCCCAACTGGTAGACCTCGCGGCGGACCTGGGCAGGGTGGCGCGCAGGGTGGACCTGCTGGAAAAGGCCGCCGGCAAGTCGCCCGCGCCCCTTTATGCCGGTACCTGCCCGCTGACGATGGTGCCAGTTGATGCCGGCAAGCCGGACGCCCCCGCGACGCCGGACAGGACCGGGCAGTGGTTCGTGGATTACAATGACTGCCATCGCATCCACGGGCCAATCATTAAATCCGTCAACGGAAGACACGAGTGCGCCGATGGTTGGTGGGCAGCGGAAAACCAAAGCATCGCCAACAAACTCATTCTCCCCATCCCTCCGCGCCCGTCCGATGCCGCCCTTGCCGCCCAGGGCGCGCGGTTGACGGGCGACGTGCGACGGTGGAACCTCGGGGAAATGTGGATAGGTCGCTTCGGCATCTTACTCGGGCCGGCGGAAGATGACGACACCGAGTGGCAACGTGTAAGGGAAGACCTCGAGGGTTGCGGTTGGCGTCGTTGGATAGCCGAGAAAATCCCGGGTAACCGACCGCCAGCCCGCGGCACCCGCGAGAAGGACGTTGACTAGGGGCGGCTTATGACGGAAGTAAAGAAAGCGACTAAATGAAAGCGATCCGCTCAACCGACATCTTGAACAAGCTCGACCCGGCCAGGCGGGCTAACGTGCGCAGGCAGATGGCGGGCAAACCAAGCCCGGCGGCTAAGCCGGATGCAGGAATGAGTGAGAGCGTGACCATAACGCTGCCCCTGCCCGCCAAGAGCCTCAGCCCGAACGCCAGGGTTTACCGCTGGGAGATTCATAAAGCAACGGCTATACACCGCGACCGGGCACGGTGGGCAACATACGATGCTATTGCAGGCACAACTCCTCGGTGGCTCGCCGCGACAATCCAGGCAACCTTCTACCACGCCCAACGCCGGGTACGAGACCAAATGAACCTCATTGGCAGCATGAAGGCATACGAGGACGGCATTGTAGATGCCGGACTCCTGGCTGACGACGAGGGGGTGACGTGGCTCCCGCCAATCCGGCTTATCGACCGGGACGATCCCCGAGTGGTGCTGGTAGTCACTCGGCAGGAGGCGACGAGTGAACGTGGCGTTTGAACATGGCGGAGCACGGATACTGCAAGGGCCGGTGCTGTCAATGCCGGCGACGGCGGGAGCACTGCCTATGAAGGGCGTGTTGGAGCAGCTTCCCTCCGACCACTACCACTGCATCGTCACCTCGCCGCCATACTGGGGCCTGCGCTCGTATTGCAAGGCCGACACGCCGGAGAAGGCTTACGAACTCGGATCGGAAAAAACGCCCGCTGAGTACATCGCCGCCCAGGTCGCGGTGTTCCGGGAGTGCCGGCGCGTGCTGCACCCGACCGGCGTGCTGGTGGTGAACATCGGGGATACGTATTCAACGGGCGGCAATGGCGGCGGCGGTAAGCATCGCCCACCAGGTGAGGCCAAAGAGGCTGGCTGGCATACCGCCCCCGACGATTATCAATCCGGCGAGCCCGTCGGCATTCCCGACATGCTCAAGAACGCCCTCCGCGCCGACGGCTGGCGGCACAGGGATACCGTGATTTGGGCCAAGCCCGCGCCGATGCCGGCCAGCCTGGCGGGGTGGGCATGGTCGAAACACCAAATCAAGGCGAAGGCCGGCAAAACTCAAAGCGGTGGCGAGGGGGGCCGCAACGAACGGCGGCGCGAAGGCACATCCTACATGGACCCGTCGAACAACGCTACCTGGGCCGATTGCCCCGGCTGCCCCAAGTGCCTCCCCCACGGCGGGTACGTCTTGCGCCGTGGCCAGTGGCGAACCACGCCCAGCCATGAGTACTGCTTCACGTTCGTCGAGAGCGACAGATACTTCGCCGACGCCGCCAGAGTGAAGGAGCCTGCCGCGGGAGCGACGATCGCCCGCAACCAGTACAGCCGCGTCATGGACGATCCCGACGAGCAGTACGCCGTGGTGCATGACCACGAGTTCACCGGCTCAACCCGCAACCCGCGCAGCGTCCAGACGTGGGGGCCGGAGCCGTGCAAGTTCTCGCACTACGCCGCGTTTCCATCGGCCCTGCCGCGGTTCTTCATCAAGGCCGCGACCTCCCCCAAGGGCTGTTGTCCCACCTGCGGGATTCCGTGGAGTCCGGTGGTGGAAAAGGCCGCAAGCACGATGAACATTCGAGTCCGGGATGTGGCGGCTGGGCGAGTCAAGAGCAAAGGGCATAAGGCCAGCGATGATGAAGTCAACGCTTACGGCCAAGAGCAAGAAGGCGCGACGCGAGTGCTCGGCTACCGCCCCTCCTGTGATTGCGACGACCCTCGCGGGCCGATTGCCGACCCCGTGCCCTGCCGAGTCCTGGACCCCTACGCTGGGACCGGAACGACCCTTCAAGCCGCCCTGGAACTCGGCTGTGAGGCAGACGGCATCGAGTTGAACCCCCAATACGTCCAGTACGCAATCGAGCGGCTGAGCGCCTACCTTGTTCCGAAGGGTCAGGCCCCCGCCGTCGAGGCCCAGCCCGGGCCGCTCTTTTGTGGGAGATAACAAATGAGAAATATGTCATTTTCCCTGACCGAGCGGCAACTCCTGGACGGCAGCAAAACCGTCACCCGCCGACTCGGCTGGCAATTCCTGAAGCCCGGCGACCGGCTTCGGGCCGTGCGCCAGTCTAGGGGGCTCAAACGCGGCGAGCACCCCGTGGCCCTGGGCGTGATCGAGGTCGTGAGCGTATGCCGCGAACAGTTGAACGCCATAACGCTCAGCGACGTGGCGCGCGAGGGGTTTTGTCGCGAGCACAGCCCGTCATCATTCGTCTGCATGTTCTGCCGCCAGATGAAATGCCCGCCCGTCGCAATGGTGACGCGGATCGAGTTCCGGCTAGTGTTCAAGGGAGATAATGTATGACCACCAAACAACCGCCCTTCGCCACCGTCACAGTCGAGTCGCCTTCCAGGTGCAATCGAATCTCCGTGGAACATGATGACGCTGTTTTCCTCCACCTGGAATGCTGTATGAACGGCACTTGGCGCCATGCGGGCGGCATAACCCTGGCCCCGGCGGCCGCGGCCGAGATCGGCAAGGCCGTGATCCGGCTGGCGAAGATGATTAAGGCGAGAAAGGAGCAAACGCGATGATAAACTCGATACCAGACAGGGAAATCAGTAAGGACATCAGCGCGTGCGTCCATGATACCTCAGTTTCTAGATTTGTCCGACTGGACCTGGAACCTGACCTGCTGGACAAACATGGCCGCGTGTACTTGACCGAGGCGGATGCCCGGCGGCTGCTGTTGTTTCTCGCTGATGCGTTGGTGGACAAAGGACACGAGAAGGAGCAAGGGTGATGACTGAGCAAGTAGACAGAATCGGGCAGTGGTTCGTGGACGCGACGGATCCGACTAAATGGTACGGGCCAGTGACGAAGTGTGTTGACGGAACGCACTACTGCGAGAGGGGATGGAATGGCCAAGCATGGATTCTAGCCGACAGCGGCGACTACCTCCGTATCCCGCCGAAATTGGACCTGCCACCAGGCAAGCGGACGCGCGAGTGCCGGTTGCCGAAGGAGGGGGAGAGGTTTGAGTGGCAAGACGTAATATGTGATGCGTCGGCAGACTGGTGCGATGCAGGCAACGACGACTTCGGTTGGCGTCGCTGGATCGTCGAGGACGAGCCGGAGGCGGCGGATGCGCCAACATATGCGGAACCTTCGTTACAGCCACACGAGAAGGCTCAGTATGATGACGATGATGACCTACCCGTTCCCGCGAATCCAACTGAGCCAGTTTCTCTCCCTGCCGGCCTCCGCAACATGGCAAACGAGCCGACGACCAGCCTCAGCGCGGCGGCGCTGATGCGCGAGGCGGCGGGGGAAATCGACCGGCTGCGGGAAGTGATCGAGACTCAGAAGGCGGGCAAAAGAACACTCGTTAACCGTTTGAACAAACGGGGGCACCACATCAAGCAGCAGGCTGACAAGATTACCCGGCTGGCCCGCGAGTGTAACGATTGGAAGCAATGTACGCAGTGGGTTGTTGATGAGGTTCTCCAGCATACCGCGGACGGGGAACTGATGGTGTGCGGCAGTAATGAATGTGGCGGATGCGACAACGACGATACGCCTCCCTGCGAGGAGTTATGCCGCGACCTGGCACATCAACTTGAACGCGCCGAGGCAAACGCACGGTACGACGAGGTACAAAAGCTGACGCACGAGCCAGACCCCGACGACACAGAGGACGCCAAGTGACGCCCCGAGCTTATTATTCTGAATGGGACAAAGACGCCGCCGCCTGGCTGCGCGGACTGATCGCCGCCGGCCTAATCATGGACGGCGACGTGGACGAACGGAGTATTTCTGATGTCAAGCCAACTGACCTTGCCGGGTATGTCCAGTGCCACTTCTTCGGAGGCATTTCCGGGTGGCCCCTTGCCCTCCAACTCGCCGGCTGGTCCGACGACAAGCCCTGCTGGACCGGCTCGTGCCCTTGTCAAAGCTTCTCGACGGCGGGCAAGCGCCGCGGCCGCTACGATCCCCGGCATTTGTGGCCCAAGTGGTGCCGACTCATTGCAGAGTGCCAACCTCCTGTGGTCATCGGCGAGCAAGTCGCTTCCGCAGACACCATCGGGCCGGCTGCAAGCAAGGCTGGGGGCGGCGATTATCCGCAACCTTCAACCGTATGGGTCGATGGTGTACAAGCAAGCCTGGAAGGCGCGGGCTACGCCTTCGGGTTTCATGTTCTTGGCGCACACAGCGTCGGCGCGGACCACATCCGGCAACGGGTGTACTGGCTGGCCGACGCCGAACGTGCCGACTCGCGGGGCGGAATCGCGGGAGAGCAAGGACAATCGGAACGCGGGCGGGCTGGACTTGCAGACTACGGCGAGCCTGGCGGGGTGGCCGACGGCGGCGGCGAGGGACTGGCGCGACGGGCGAAGCAACCAGCACGGGAAGAACGCCAGGCCGCTGAACGAAGTGGCGAGCCTGGCGGGGTGGGGCACTCCGAGAGCAACGGACGGGACGCACGGCGGGCCGAACCAGGACGACTCGGCGGCACTGCCGTACCAGGTGGCGAACCTGGCGGGGTGGAGCACGCCGACGAAAGAGGACGGCCATGCGGTGAGCGATCTGGAAGCGGAGATAATGGGCGATACGAAACGCCGCAAGAAGGCGACGTGCGTTCAACGGCTCCGGACGCAGGCCCTTGGTCCGACTTCATCCTCATCCCCTGCCGGGACAACAAAGTGCGGCGTGCTTGCCCCAGGATTCCCGTTATGGCTGCAAGGATTCCCCGAAATCTGGCGGACCTGTTGCCCCGGCTGGCAAAGCTGGGACACGATCCAAAAGCTGCTGGCCGAATTGTGCGAGAGGCCCGACGGCATCGAGTAGCGGCCCTGCGCGGGGCCGGCAATTCCATTGTTCCGCCCCTGGCCGCCGAGTTCATCCGCGCCGCGATGGAAGCCATGAAGGAGATACGATGACCCCCCACGTGATCAACGGCCTGATCTACCTGGCGTCGCCCTACAGCGACCGCGACGAGGCCATCCGGCAGCGGCGGTTCACCCAGGCGTGCCAAGCCGCCGCGGACCTCATGCGACGGGGCTACTTGGTGTTCTGCCCGATCGCGCACAGCCACCCCATCGCTCGGTACATCCCGCAGGAAGGACTGTGGGAGCCCGCCCTAGATCATGAGCTTTGGCGCCTCCAGGATGCCCCCCACCTGGACGTCTGTGGCTCGATGATCGTCTTGTGCCTGCCCGGCTGGCACCGATCGGGGGGCGTCATGGGCGAGATCAAGGCCATGCGGGCGGCGGGCAAGCCCGTCGAGTTCATGCGGCTGGTGGCGGGCCGGATGCGGGCTCACCCGCGAGCCCGGCGAATAACAGAGGCGATGACATGACCCCCGACCGCGACCTCGTGCGCGAGTTCTTGACCGCCGAGTTCCAGGAACCTGAGCCCAAGGGCGACATCCGCCTACAGCGGGCGCCCTACGAGGGTGTCGCCAACTCGCCGGCTATTTGTGCGGGCTGCGGTTTCAGCCTGAGCGAGCCCGGCCGGTGCCCCAAGTGCGGCTGCCTCACCCGCGAGATTGCCACGGCGTTCGTCCGACGGGATCTGAGTGAACTCCTGCGAAAGCATGAACTAAACCAGTCCGCTATAGAGACGTCTCATTGCAAGACCGCTAAGCCCGGCTCGCCCCTGGCGATCGCCAGGGCCTCTGAGTACCCCAGAGGCAGTAAAGAATATGCGCGGATATACCACCAGGCGTTCCTGGCGGCACAAAAGAAGGGTTGACGACGGGAAAGGATGCCCATGTACGCAAAGGTTTTCTCCCAAATCTATGATAGTTCTATAGTTGAGAAGCCCGAAGTCCGGTTCACTTTCATGGACCTGCTGGTGCTGGCGGACCCTGACGGCGTAGTGGACATGACCCATAAGGCCATCGCCCGTCGCACCAACCGGCCCCTTGAGATCATCCGGTCAACTATTGCGGAATTAGAGGCCCCGGACCCACAGAGCCGGACACCCGACGCGGACGGGGCGCGACTGAAACGCATTGACGCGCACCGTGACTGGGGATGGTGCATCATCAACTTCGACCGCTTCCATAGGCTCGCCAGTGAGTCAGAGCGACGGGCAAAGACGCGGGAAAGAGTAAGGCGATTCCGTAGAAAAACACGGGAAAAACCACAATGTAACGCACCTGTAACGCCCCATAACGCTCCGCTAACGCAGAAAAAAGACACAGACGCAGACGTAGACAAAGACATAGAAGAAGAAACAGCGTTAGCTCCGACTGCTGCAAAGCCAGCGTCGGAGCCGGAAGCGAAGATTTCTTGGACCATTGTTGGTGGATTTCTAAACATCACCGACCAGGACCGCCAGGACTGGGCAACTGCGTACCCGGCCTGCACCCTCGACGTCCAACTCGCCCAAATGTCCCAATGGCTTCAGGCGAACCCCGCCAAGGCCCATAAGTCCCAATGGCGACGGTTTGTCACGGGTTGGCTGAGCCGGTCCCAGGAACGTGGGGGGGACATCAAGACCCATCCGCCAGGGCAGGCAGCAGAACCCAAGCGGAATCTTGCCGCTGAGGCCGGAGCTTACCTGGACCGTCTACAGCACGAGAAAGAGTTGAAAAATGCAGCACGATGAATGCCTTGCCGTTTTCACGTTTGCCCAGAGCCTGTGGCCGGAATGGAAACCCTATCCGGCCGACGTGGAAAGTTGGACGCGCCTGTTGTCTCATATCGCCAGCCCCGATGCCGCGAGGACCGCCCTGCGAGCCCACAAGGACGCGACCGACTGGGTGTCGCCCAAGCGATCGCAATTCCTGGCTATGCTGCCCAGGGCCGCCTCGCAGGGCTCGGCAGACCCCGCCGCAAGCCGCGCCGGCTTTTGCGGAATCTGGATTCAGTGTGTGGCGCACGAGGCGAAGGCCTCAATGATCGGCGACTTCAAGACGCTCTGGTGGTCGAGCAACGAGGCGATCCCCGAACACAACCGCCTGATGACAATCATGGAAACATTCCGCGCCGACCATGAGCGCCTCTACGGCGGCCACTGGCAGATCATCCGGGAGTTCAATGGCGCCGTCTCGGAAACCCAAATGTGCCAGCGACGGGCGGAACTCCGCGGCACCGTCCCGTTTGATCAGCGCACGAAAGAGCCGCCCCCGGCAGAGTACCGGGGGACGCCCCGCTATCTGGAACCCGGTGACCGGGAGCCTAAGCCGATCCGCCAGGCCCTGCAGGATTTCATGGCCGGGCGGAGGCCGCGACATCAGCCCCCGCCGGATAGCCCCGGCCCCGAGCCTATATCCCCCGACCTCGGCGATGAGCCGTTCTGAAGACGGCAAAGATTTATTTTATTTTTCCAATTTTGCGCTTGGCTTTTCTGGCGTAGCTACGTAAAATGCTGTTAGATGATTGATTCATCGAGGCGAAGGCCCGCCTTCGAGAGGCCGGGAACAAACGACGGGAGACGAACATGAAACTGTACCTCATCGCAATCGACGACACGAACCCTGACGCAATGCGGAGCAGCCACAACCCCACGCGGCATTACCTCTACCGTGAACCAGGCGAAACCAACTCCAGCCACGAACCCCGCGAGGAAGGGTGGCTCGGCAACACTGGCGGAATCAACCGGGAGGCCCTGGGAGCGATATCCCTCGACGAGCCAGACTGGCAGGGGGCGTTGGCGAGCCTGCTGCCTGACGACGCGGATATCAATGCCGACGCTATCCGCCGGTGGGCGGATGCCGATCCCGCCGCCGATGGGCTAGACGAGCACGGTGATTCCGCCGGCCTGCAAATCCCCGCCAGCACGTGCCGCGGCACGAGATCCTGCACGTGGGATGAGGGGGACGATGACGGCGAGGGCGGTGAATACCCAGAGCCTCGCGCCGGGTATCAGTTCATCGCCGGCGAGGACAGCGCCAGCAACATCGAGCCGCTGGACGCGGATGAGGAGACCGCGCTGTACGAGGCCGCGCCGTCCGATGTCGATAGCGTTTGTGCCACAACCGAGACGATCCTCGACGCCGCCGGGGTGTGGTGCGAACGGATCAGCCACGAAACCTACAACGCCGGCACCAACGGGACCGATTGGGATTACGTCGCGATCTCCGACGACGATGAGGACGCCGCCAACACGGCGCTGCACGCCGCAGCCGCACTGGCCAAACTGGAAATCCAGTGGCCCACGATCCTGGCGATGCTGGAACATCTGCGGCCCGCCAATCCCGCCGACAAAGTGCCGGCATGAAATGCCCCCACCGTAAAAGAGGCGACGGCCCGCCTGCGAGAGGCCGAACAAACGAGAACGGGAGAATGAACATGAGCAACGAGAAGCATATGGGAATGCCGCACACCGCGATAGATACCAACGCCAAGAGCCAGACGCGGGCCTACTACATGAGCGCGGGCGGGCAGAAGCGTTGGCTTGGACCGTGGCGGAACTGTACGGAGGATGCCCAGCGGGATCAAAACGAGTGGACCGCGAGGCACAACGGCGAGACCCCCGCCCCCGAGACCGAGACCGACAGCGCAACGCCGCGGCCGTGGGTGCTGAATACGGACGTGGATAGCGTTTGGATCTACGGAGCCAACGCAGAGCCAGTCTATGACGACAGCGAACCGAGCGAAATAGAGCCCTTGTCGAAAGACGACGCCGCCCTAATCGTCGCGGCGGTGAACAGCCGCGACAGGCTGGTCGAGGCGTGCAAACGAGCAACACAGGAGTTGGAGGATTTTCTGGCCGCAATCCGCGATATGGGATTGCAGGATCGGTTCGTGGACGACCGCACGAACATGATGAGCAACGGCGATGATGCGACGGAGATTGCCCGCGCCGCCCTGGCCCTGGCCCGCGGAGACTAACTATGAATGGCTATGTCATTGAAAACGTGGCGGACGGGATGTTCTACAGATCACGCGCCGACGATAAGCCCATGTTCGGCACACTGGAATGGGCGACACGGTACGCATCGAAAGGACGAGCTTCCGAGGTGTGCCGCGAGTGGGGCAGGACCGTGTCCGCCAAGGACCGTCGCGGAGCCTATCGCGTTCGGTACGTCGGGCCGGACGGCGAGGTGCAGCCGTGACCACCACCGCGACAGGCCCCTGGATTGTCGTCCCCGTCGCCGGCAACTGCCGGATTTTCAACATGCTCACCGGCGAGTACCACCGGGGCGACAACGGCGCCGTCCGGGTGTACCGAGACGCCGAAACCGCCGAGAGCCGGGCGGCGAAACTCAACGAGAGAGAGGAGCAGCAGCCATGAGAGTCCACTGCCCAAAATGTGCGACCGTGTTTGACGTGAAGAATACGGTTGTTCTCAAGGCCGCTGGCACAATCACTGCCAAGCGCAGACGCCGCAACGGCAACACCATCACCAGCCAGGAGGCCCGAGCAATGCAGGCCAGGTCGGCTGAGGCGAGACGGGACAAAAACCATGCCTAGGACGTGTCCATCCTGCCAGCGCGAGGTGCCCACGCCATTCGGGAAGCCAGTCGCTAGATACGTCTGCCGCTGGTGCGGATTCGACATCCGGGAGCGGCCCCGGCGGCACAAAACCGCGCACTTTGAGCGATATATTAGTGCCCAATCTGAGGACGCCGGGCGATACCTGGATCAGACGGACGAGGGGCAATACGTGGATGATTGAGGGTTGGGCTGCACCCGCGCGGCCCTGGGTTCGGCTGGACCTGGGGCCGCTGCTTTGCGCCCAACCAGCCAATTTCGCACGCTACGGCCGCGCCAGTCGCACAACGCCGCCCAGGGGGTGTTCTACCGGGCCTTCCATAGCCGAAACGCAATCCTGGCGAGCCGGGTAATTTTACCCACCTGGGTAATTTTACCCTTCAGAAAGCGCCGACTGGATGGCATGACGGTCGCGGAAAAAAGCGAAAAAACATAATTATTTTCATGGTGATAATTTGAGCCTTTGGCACGGGATATGAGCGAAAAAGGCATCGTTCAAAGTGGGTAATCTTGCGCACCTGGGTAATTTTACCCTTGTCTTTTGGATTTTGGCACTCTACGATGATTGCGGCGAACAGAGAGGTCCCGAACGATGGCACTGACTGAACGCGACATGGAGATCGTGAAACTCGCCGCCAAAGAGGCCGCGCAGGAAGTCCTTGCCGACTCCGAGCCAAATCAGCGGATGATGGTCAGAGAGGAGTCCTGGCAGGTTTCCAAAGAAGCCATTAGCGCCCATGTCGAGAACTGCAAAGTTCCTGGGCAGGTCAAAGTCGGCTATCTGAAACTCGTCATCTTTGGATTGCTGTGCGGAGGTAGCGGCGGTCTGGTAACGGCTGCTCCGAGCATCATAAAGTTTATCGAGGCGATTCACTGACATGAATGAGATAGGAAGGGATCCATGGGGTCGCGGCGATTTCCACCTCAACGATGGAATCTACTTCGGCCGGCGCGAGGCAGGAGCGGTCATCATCTATCGCAAGGTCACGGATTCCTCAACGCCGGAGATTCTGACGCAGACCGATGCGGGCGTGTGGATCTCGCTAGTCCTGGCGATGAGTGCCTATAATGAACGTCCTGGTGATTTCTCTCCGATGCTGAAACATCATTGTGGCAAAGCCGATCTGCTGGTGGGCAAACGCGGCGGCTACTAGAACAAGGAGACTCAACATGAAGCGACTGATTCTGATCGCCCTCTTGGGGCTGCTGATGATGACGGCGGGATGCGGCGGCGTGTGGATGAACGCGGAGTACTCCGGGCTGCTGACCTCGACGGCGAGCCTGTCGGCGGAGACGGCACAGAGGGCGCAAGAGGGGCGGTTGTCGTCCGACGAGATGAAGAGTGCCCTGGTGAGCCAGGCCAACGTCTGGGCGAAGTTCGTCGCGGCGCGGGACGGCGTGGCCTCGACGCAACCGGCGAAGTGAGGCATTCTGAACGCCCTTACGGGAAGGTGCAAACGATGACCGATGATGAAAGAAAGACAGCCAAGGAAATCCGATGGCTTAAAAAGTGCTTTCGGTGCCTGAAGGATTTCAAGGTCACTTTCATGGCAAAAAAGCTCGGCACACGAAGGTGTGATTACCTGCAAGCCGGATGTACATGGTCAACGTTTCCACGCCGTAACGGCAACATTGCAAGTTATGGCCAGAACCGCACGCCCTGTGACTATGCTTTACACGAAATGTTGCATTTGGCGTTTGCGGAGTTTCGCACCGTTCGGGGCGGGAAAACCCGCAGGACGTTTGAGGAAACGTTGATACAAGATATTTGCAAGGTCTATCGTCAAGCAAGGAGTCATAAGGCATGAGTGATATGAAGGTAACGCTGGACGGCCTGCTGGCCAAGACGCCGGACCTGCTGAAGCCTGTGGTGGCCAAGTACGGGCCGGGCCTCGTGGCCATGACGGCGCAGGAGTTCTGCGACTGGCTGGACATGATGCTCAGCGGCGACGCCGACGCGGCCTGGCGGGCATTGCTAGCCAAGATGCCCAACGCGGCCCTGCTTGACGCATGGACCACAAAGGCGGCGGAATGGGACGTCGCCAACGAGAGGAACGCCGCCCGCGTGGCCCTACAGAAAGAGGCGATGCTGTTCACGCTGAAACTGTTGCTTGGAGTGGCCCTTGCGGGCCTGGGCTTTTAACGCCCTGATCGGCTGGAAACTGCTCAAGGCTATGTGGGCGAACGACAAAGGCGGCACGCTGAGGTTCATGGCGGGCCTGCCGGGAGTGCGAACGATGATAGCGAAGCTGAATGAGAGAAGCTGGAAGACCACGGCGGGCGGCATCGGCGGCATCCTGGCCGGGCTGGGCATCATTGCCAACGCGATTGCCAGCAAGACGCCGGTGGACTGGGTGGCGACGATCGGCGCGGCCTTTGCCGCAATCTCCGCTGGCGTGGGCCTGCTCATGGCCCGCGACAACGACAAGACGAGCGCCGACGTGGGCGCGGATGTTAAGAGCGAAGTCCGCGAAGCCATGACCGAAGCGAAGAAGTGACGCATGGCCAAGAAGCCGGACATCGAGGCTGACATCGACACCGGGCCGCTGACGCGCGAGCAGTTGCGGGGTCTGGCCCGCGACCAGATCGCGGCCCTGCGGAACACGATGAAAGCGCTTGGCCAGCATCAGGACGTGAATTGTCTCTACTATGGACTACTCAATCGACTGGAAGTGGCGCTGACAGAGGAATGAAGCATGACGTTGCCGCTGAAATCTTGGGAACCCAGTGACGCACAACTGCGGTTGTTGGCCGTGTTTCAGCGCTACGGGTACAAGAGCAAAACTTCGGCCGCCTGCACGGAGGCCGGTGTGGGCCTGCGGACGTACTACACCTGGCACGATCATCCCGACTTCTCCGCATGGTGGACGGAGCGGGCGAATCATTGGTTCCGGCTGCAACTGCATCGCGTACACGCGGCGACGCTCAGTGGCGCGACCAAACAGGGTGCGCCCGGAAGCCCGCGAGACCGCCAGGTCTACTACGAGCGGTTCGACCGCGACTACTGCCCGCGCCAGCGTCAGGAGATTTCTGGCGAGATCGAGGTAACGCATGGAGTCGATCCAACAGAGTTGTGCTCGCTCGCTGCTGCTGCAATGTCCCCGCGACCTGGCCCGGAACCTGACGTGGCGCCAGTGGGCGCTGACGACGGCGAAGCGCAACAAAAGCCTGCAACGCCAGTGGCTTAGCGCCTGCGGGTCCGGGCCGGACGGGCTGGTCGTGTGGGTGAACACGTTCGTTTGGGTGTACGAGCCGAGGCCGGGCGGACTGATCGAGGGCCTGCGGGCCGTGCCGTTCGTGGCTTGGCCGGTGCAGGAAGATGCACTGCGAGAGTTGTACGACGCGATTTCGGAAGGATACGACGTGCTGATGGAAAAGAGCCGAGACATGGGCGCGAGTTGGATGTGCCTGCTGGCGGTAAGCTGGTTCTGGCTGTTCGAGCTGGCCTTCGCCTCAACGCTTGCCTCTCGCGTCGAGGATCTGGTGGACAAGCGGGGCGATCCCGATGCCCTCATGTGGAAGTTGGACTACGTTCGCGTGCGTTTGCCGGCTTGGATGCAACCGAAGCCATCTCAGCTTCGCCGCCAGGGCCTGCATATCGAGGACCTCGCCACTGGTTCGGTGATCGACGGCTCCAGCACCAACGCCGACTTGAGCCGCGGCGGGCGGCGCAGAGTGATCCTGCTCGACGAGTTCGCCGCGGTCGATCAAGGCGACAGCATCTACCGATCGACGTCCGATGCCACGTCCTGCCGCATATTCAACAGCACGCCGAAGGGCATGGGTCACTTCGACGATGCGGGCAACCTGCGCGGGAATGCGTTCGGGGCAATCAGGCACAGCGGACGAATCAAGGTCATCACGCTCCATTGGTCGAGGCACCCGACCAAGGGCCGGGGCCTGTACCGGGCGACTGAGGCGAGGGTCGAGCGGCTGGACGATGCCTCGCTGCCCGACGATTACCCGTTCATCCGCGACGGCAAACTTCGCTCGCCCTGGTACGACGCCCAGTGTGCCCGGCGCGTCAGTAAGCGGGACATTGCCGAGAACCTGGACATCGACTACCTCGGCTCCGGCGACATGTTTTTCGATGCCGACGTAATCCGAGACCTCAGGGCGGGCGGGCAGTTGATCGAGCCGTCAAGGCGCGGAGCAATCCAGTTCAAGATTGAGACCACTGCCGAAGGCCGCGCTATGCGGCTGGAACTGGCGTCAGCACCTTGGCGCGATGAGCGGCTTGGTTGGTTCTCGTGGTGGGGCGACTTGGACGACGAGGGGCGGCCGGTCAAGCGTGACGGGCGAGTCTTCGCGGCCTTTGCGGACATCAGCCTAGGCACGGGAGCAAGCAATTCGACGCTGGCTATCGGCGATATGAGCACCGGCGAAGTTGTCGGCATGGGCGTCTCGGCCACGCACAGCCCGGAGGAGTGGGCTCGATGTTCGATAGCGGTCTGCAACTGGCTGGGCGGTCAGCGTGGGTGCCTCCTGGGTTGGGAGACCAACGGCGGGCACGGCTTGCTCTTTGGCCGGGAAGTCTGGCGGCTTCGTTGGTCAAGCCTGATGGGCAAGGTTAACGCGGCATTGCCCTGGCAACCCGGCGAGCGCGGCATAGGTTGGACGAGCGACCGCGCGGGCAAACATCTGCTCCTCGGCGAGTTTCGCATCGGCCTTGCCCGTCGGGCAATCGTCCTGCATGACTCGCCAACGGCTGGTGAGATCGAGCAGTACGTCTACTACGCCAACGGCGGGGTTGGGCCGGCCGAGATGGTCGAAGAGGCTGAGGGCGCCCGCGATGCCCACGGCGACCGCGTGATTGCCCACGCTGGCCTCTGGCGGTGCATGAATATCCAGACCGTGCCCGAGTCACAGAAGAAAGCAGTCCCGCCCGGCAGCTACGCATGGCTGGTCGAGCAGGAGCAGGCGGCAAAGCAAAGCAGGGAGCAGGACTGATGACGCAGGAGAACCAGATGAGCACCGAACAGACATCGGAGAAGGCAGACCGCAAGCGTGGGTTCACCCCGGAGCAATATGCCGACGCCGTGGGCCTAGTTATGGACGGCTTAGCTGTTGCTTTGGGTGCAACGCGGCGGGTAAAGCCGAAGAAGGCTAAGCCGAAGAAGGCTAAGCCGAAGAAGGCTAAGCCGAAGAAGGCTAAGCCGAAGAAGGCTAAGCCGGCAATGAGTTATCGGGACTTGGCCGGGGTCGAAAGAATGGCCAAGACCATCCAGAATAGGCTTGTAGTTGCGGCCTTGACTGAGCTTGGAACTCCCGCCCAACGCGCCACAGATCGGATCATTAAGAAGTTCGGGCTGTCCAACGATCATTTTCGCGGTGACATGAATGGTGGGATATGCAGGATCATTGACGAGGAAATCCGCAAAGGATAGCCAATGCCCCTAACGACTGAGCCAAGGCGAAGCGGTATCACGCTGAAGACGGACCGGGACTCGTTCGCGGCCCGGCTGACTCGCGCTATTGGCCAGTCCAGCGAGCGGCTACTGAAGTTCCGGGCGAATCGGATCAAGGTGCTCAAGGAGTTCGCCGGCCCTCTGTACGGCGACGGGGTGACGGACGGCAAGGATCGGCCGTTCGCCACGCTGTACGCCTTCATCACGGTGCTGCTGCCTTCAATCACCACGGGCAAGATCGCGGTTGACAGCAACCCCAGGAACCAGGCTCTGATGGTTCCCGCCCGGGAGATTGCCCTGGCTATCGAGCGGGTGATTGAGGATGCCCGACTGACTGATGAGATGTTGGGCGTCGTTATGGATGCCGTGTGCGGCTTCGGCGTGCTGAAGGTGGGGCTTGAAGCCCTGCCCCGCGGTCGGGCCGACTTCGCGGACTGGCGGCAGGATCCGGGATTGCCGTTCGGCGAGCGGGTGTCCCCTGATTCATATATCCTTGGCCCGTGCAAGAAGCGTGAGGCTGCGCCGTTCGAGGGTGACGTCTACCGGATCGGCCGCGAGGACGCCTACAGCGTGCCCGACGTGGATAAGGACGCCCTGGACCGGCTGGCGACGTTCCACGATGCCAAGCGAGAGGGCGCCGAGACGATGACGCCGGGCGCCGGCGACTTCGACGAGCTTTTCCCGCAGTTCGAGTGGGCTGATATTTGGTTGCCGCGAGAGCGGGCCGTTGTGACGATCTCGCCGCGCCCGGAGAATGGGGCGGGCGTGCTGCGCGAGGTGGACGCCAAGGACTTCCCGGAGGGCGGCCCTTACGAGATGCTTGGCTACGACTGGGTACAGGATAACCCGATCCCGCTTGGCTGCGCGTTGCAGATGCACGACCTGCACGTGTTCTTGAACCGCATGGGCCGGAAGTACGTCAGGCGGATCGACAACCTGAAGGACGTGCTGGCCGTGACTGACCCGGAGACGGGCAAGGTCCGCGACGCCAACGATGGCCAGATCATCACGGTAACCGACCCCAAGAGCGGGCAGGTATTCAGCTTCGGCGGCAACGTGGCCGAGATCGGCAACGCGATAGAGTTCATGCAGGAGCAGCAGAATCGCAACGGGCCGAACCCCGAACTTCTCGGCGGCATGGCCGGCAACGCCCCCACTGCCACGCAGGACCAGATGAAGTACGCCACCGCCAGCCAGCGGATTTCTCGCATGGTTGTGACCACGGCGCAGTTTATGACCCGCGTGATCCGGCAATTCGGTTGGTACATGTGGAATGACCAGGTGCGCGTATTCCTGGGCGCTGAGAATGTCGGCAACGCGACGATCCAGCGGCAGAGCAGGCCGGAGGACCGCGATCCGGCGGTATGGGGCGAGTTAGGGTTGGCCCTGAACGCCTACGCCTCGGCCACGGCGACTCCGGATCAGGAGTATGACCGCTACGCCGAGATGTTCGAGCGGTTCATCGTGCCCGGTCTGCCGATCATGGCGAGCCAGGGCACTGTGCCTGACATGAAGACCATCGTAAGCATGTTGGCTCAGAAGCGCGGCCTGAAGGGGGTCGAAGGTTGGTTTACCCAATCAATGCCGGCGGCGATACCTGGCAACGCGCCGGGGGCCGGGCCGAGAACGAGCGTGAATATATCGCAACCGGGGTCGCCCGGCCAAACTGGCCAGGTGGACACGGGTGCCCAGCAGGGAGTTCAGTGACATGCCCAGTATCATCGTGATAGTTGAGGCCGCGGGCGCCAACGGCAGCGACGTGTTCGACGCCGAAGTTCGGATGATGCCGCCAAAGGAGGCGGATCGGTTCATCCCCAGGACCAGCGAGCGAATGACTGTGCCGCCGCCGCATCTGAGTTACAACCCGCAGATCGCGGCCAAGCAGAACGCCGCCCACGAGAAGAAGATCGAGGCGATGAAGAAGACGCTCGTGCCGGTCAAGATATTCCACGGCAAGACGAGCACGGAACCCGGCTACTACATCGTGACCGGGGAGAAGGCCGGCAGTCCGCTGAAGCTGTGCGTCTTCGACAGCCAGAAGCGGACGTGGAGCAACCGGGAAGGTTACGTGTGGGACGGCCCGCACTTCACGTTGGCCGAGGCGAAGGCGGCGAGCAGCGGCCATGCCCAGCCGGTGGGAAGGAAGGTGCAGGCATGAGCAGCGAAGGAATCAAACTGGGAAACCGAGCCGTCGAGCAGTTCGTCAAGGGCGACGTGGTGAACCTCAAGAGCAAGAGTCCGGTAATGACGGTTATCGGCAACGCGGCCGGCGACGTGGTTGTGGCGTGGTTCGTCCCGCCCGGCCAGGTGCAGACGGCCAAGTTCCCGCCCGAAGGACTGGAGAAGTACGTCGCGCCGGAACCCAAGCCTAACAATCTCTACTCGACAGGTTGTTATTTTCATGGCGAATGCGAGGTCTTCCTGAAATGCGAGAACCCGGGTGCGGCCAAGGTCCATACGGCGATGTATAAAGCTCGTCTTACGGGCGAGCCAGAGAAAGCCGAACGAGCAGACCTGAGCCCATTGCCGCCGGAACCCAAGGCGAAGGAAGAGGCGAAGTTATGAAGAAGGTCAAGTCCAGCCGGCGATTTCACTACCACGGCGAAATCAAGTTCGGGCCTGTCCGACAAAAGGGAACGAAGATTACGCAGAGGGTAACAATGTGGTTGGACCCAACGGAATTGCGGCTATGGCTGAAGCCATGAAGACGATAGACGAAATACTTAAGGCCATGCCTAGCGTCAAGACGCGCCCGCTTACGGCCGAAGACTGCAAGGACCTCGGCGATTGCGAGATGCGGAGTTTCAATTACGTCTGGTCAGACACTCCGAACACGCGGAAGACGGTTACGCGAATCATCGTGAAGGCGAAGCGGGACAGGTTCCCGGTGATGGTAGGGTCCGAGAAGGAGCAACCGAAGCATGAAAACAATAGAGCAGCTTAAAATCGAGACTGACGCCTGTAAGGCAGAGTGCAGAGCCGGCACCAGGTTTTGTGTGGCGGCCTTGATTCTGGCTGTTATCGCGCTCTGTTTGGCGATCAAGGCACTGGTCTTCTAACCGAGAGAAATGACTGACAACTGAATAACGCCCAGACAAGCCCGCCGGCCAGCGGGTGAGTTTGCGAGAGCAGACCAAGAACCGCCCAACCTCGCGCGAGGGGCTGGGCGGTTCTTTTGTTTGGGGTCGAGAGTGAACATGAAGAGACGAGTGACAGACAACCACGACTTGCCGAGGGCGCATGGCTTCGGCAAGGGCAAGCGAGCCAAGCCGGGCCGGTACGTCATGGCTGACGGCGAACTTACCCATGTCGATGATGTGTGCGTGGGTGCAGACGGCGAGTTTCATCTCCTGAAAGGGCACACGCGCGAATCATTCGCGGGAGTCGCAACCAAACTCCGCAAGTGCGACGCGACGAACCAGGACAGCGTTGCGATGGGGTGTGCCTTGTCCCAGATGGACGAAATGAACCGCCGATTCGGGCACCTCGGCGTGAAGTTCATACCGAACCCGAAACACGGTCATACCGCCGTGTGCAGATACAAAGACCGGCAGAGCCGCCTTGTTTACATGAAGGCGACGGGTCGGCACTGTTTTGAGGAAGTGCGCGGGTAGCCCCCGGCCGGCCGGGCCGTGCGTAACGACCGGGCCGACAGCGGGCGAGCCGCAGGAGATATGCGATGTCAGACGAAGCAGTAGCAGAAGCAGCAGTGGCAGAAGGTGCCGCCGGCGCGGACGCGGTTGCGGATGGGGCGCAAGCCCTGCCGATGACACGAACCGCCGACGATACGGCCAATGCCGACGCGGTGAAGGCGGCCGAGAGCCGTCTGGCAGCCAAGGGGTTGCTCGGTGACGGTTCCCGCGAACCTGGCGAACGTGGCGAGGCAGAGAGCACCGCGGAAGCGGAGGCTGAGGCCCCGAAACTGACCCAGCGCCAGCGGGAGATGGCCAAGCAGATGGGGCTCGATGAGTCCGATCTGAAAGCGCTTGGCTCAAAGGCGGCGAAGACCCTGGACAACTGGGCGACCAAGTTTGACCGCACATTCAGCGACCTCGGCGCGAAGTCGAAGGAGCTGGATGAGAAGTCGAAGGAGCTGGATGAGGCGATCAAGGTCGCCAAGACGGGCAAGGTCGAGGCCGCGGCAGATGGTGGCGATGATGGTTTGGCAGGCGATGACGCCGTAGGGGATGAGACGCCCCCGGCGAGATCGAAGGCCAAACTCGCGGGCGTGCAGGCAAGCCAATTCGTAGATGAGTATGGCGACCTGGACACCGCGAAAGTCGCCCAGTGGAGCCAGAATGTCGAGAGCCTCTTGACTGACATTCTGCACGAACGGGAGTCGGATCATTGGGATCGGTTCTATGCCGGGCTTGACCCGCAGGCGTATCCGCAGTTCTTCGACGGCGACGGCAACCATGCCGATCTTGAAGAGGGCTCGCCCGCAAAGCTGGCCCAGGACAAGTTCAAGGAGGATGTAGCGATACACCTCCGCGGCGCGGCCTTCGCCAAGAAGTCGATTACGCTCCGGCAGGCCCAGCGGCGACTGCTCCCGGCTCCCGACCCTGAAACAATCAAACGGGCCGAACAGGACCGTATCAGCACCGATCTCAAACGACAAGCCCGAATGGGCATTATGCGCCCGCGCGGCCAATCCGGGGGGGCACCTGCCCTTACCGAAGAGGAGCGCCGCGTAGCCCAGGCCGAGGCGAATCTGAAGAGGAAGGGACTGATCCCTGCCTGACGGCCGGGAGTTGACCTATGACAGTACAAGCTGCCGGCTGGTCGCCAAGCGACTATGCCGATGCCGTAATGGAAGTAAACGCCGCGTTCCCCCTTGTGGGGTCCGGCGGCGAACGTGGAGCGTTCTCGTATTTGATGCGCAAGGACGCCCCGAGGGATATGACCATTCTCAACAAGATCACCGGCCCGGACTCGATCAAGGTCCAGGGCGGCGATACCTGCAAGTTCGACGTGGTGTACAAGGAGTCCGGCACGGCCTCATTCGTGCTCTACGACCAGACCTACTCCCCGTCGATCGTGAACGTGCTGAAGCAGGGCAACGTGCCCTGGCGACTGGCGAACGTCAACTGGACGGTCAGCGAGCACGAACTCGACGTGTGCCGCGGGCCGGAACTCGTTCACAAGATGGCGGGAGTCACCGAACCCCGCCGGGCGTCCAGTCAGATGGACATGGCCCTGCTCATCCTGGACGACTTCTGGGCGGCCCCGGACCCGGACAGCCTCACCCGGCCGTTGAACCTAGCACACTGGCTCGTTCCGATCACGACCACGCAGGTCGGTGACACCGGCACGGTCGGTTGCGATGTGGCCGGCGCGTTCCAGGGCGGCATCGCCACGGGCTTCACGGACGTGGCCGGCATCAACCCAGGCGCGTACGTCGATACCACGGGGTTCGACGATGACACCTATGCCCGGTATCGGTGCTGGAATGCCCAGTGGCCGGACAGCGGTGGCGAGTACACCGACACGGCCGAGGAGCGGATCTCCAAGGCGTGGCGCCACCTCCAGTTCGTCAGCCCCCCGACGGTGCTGGACTACAACACCCCGCCCTTCAACAACATCACGATCCACAGCAACGAGACGACGATTCAGTCGATGGAGCGCCGCCTGCGCCAGCAGAATGACCAGGTGGGCTTCACCCTTGCCCGGTTCGCCGGCAAGGCCACGGTGCTGTCGATCCCCACCACCTGGGAGCCGGCGCTCGACACCTACGACGCCGCCAGGGGCTACTACCCGACGTACCTCATCAACTGGGCGCACTTCCACTTCGCCGTTCGGGAAGGGAAGGTCTTCAAGGAGCAGTCGTTCCCGAGCAATGCGTTCCAGCCCAACCTGGTGACGACTCACGTCTTCACCGAGTACCAGACCATCGTAGGCGACCGGCAGAAGGTCGGCGCCGTCCTGAGCTACGTCGCCTAAGTTGGCGGCGAGCACGAAACCATATTCCTGCAAGGCAGCATCGGCAGGGAAAGGCAGTGAACCATGAATCTCAGCTACGTACAAGCAAACCGGATGATTCCGGGTCCGGCGGGCGTGGCCCCGTCGAGCGTTCTCTACGAGGGCAGCGATGCCCTCCGGCCCGGACATCTCCTGTGCGCCAACAGCGACTACAGTCCGAACGGCCTCTACACAGACGTTCAGGCCGACAGATGGTGCCGGGCCGAGAAGCCGGCGACCGGCAAGCTCCACAACTTCCTCGGCGTGGTCGGCGGCGGAAGAAGCACCTATCCGGCGGAACCGGGCCTGCGCCCGATCATCCTGCCGGGTTCGATCTGCGAGGTCTTCACCGACCAGAACTGCACGATTGACGTGACACTTCTCACTGTCAAGGCGGGTAGTTATCTCGCTGGCGGTGTTGGTGAAGGCATCATTATCGGCAAAGCCCTTCAGACGGTGGACCGCAGCAGCGTCAATGGTCTGGTTCTCTGCAAGTTGTTCGGTGTCCATCCGCGTTACGACCGGATCAACTGGAAGACACCTACCAGTGCCGTCAACGCCCAGTCCTCTGCGATCTGGGAAAGTTGTCCCTGGACCGAACTCAAGGAAGACCCCACATTGGGCATCGCCTACTTCGATGACTTCCTGGGGCCGCTCGATGTTACCACGGCCGATGGGTGGACGATCCACGCAACGACCAGCGGCGTCATCTGCTCCGGTGTCACGACGGACAGTGAAGGCGGCGTTCTGAAGTTGGACAGTAACGGTCACAACGCCGCCGATGACGGCGTGGACTCGCTCCAACAGCCGACGGCATCCTTCCTGCTTGCGGCCGGGCGGAAGTTGTGGTTCGAGGCCAGGATCAAACTCACGGACGCGACGGACTCGTGGTTCGCCGGTCTGTGTGCCGTGGATGCGAGCCTCCTAGCGACTGGCGCCCTTGATGACGTGTCGGATAAGGCGGGGTTTTATCACTTGGACGCCGGCACCGACAACAAGATGTCGAGCATCACGGCTCGCACTTCGGCCGATGATGCGACCGCTGACGTGGCCGCCTGCGCCGACGCCACTTGGGTCAACATCGGTTTCGTCATCGACGGTCTGACCAGCATCAAGTTCTACGTGAACGGAGTGCTGGTCGAGACCGGGACCACCGCGGCGAATCTGCCGAACGCAGCGATGTGCATGAGTTTCGCGGCAACGTGCGAAAACGCTCACACTGATGACGCGGACCTGTTCGTTGACTGGGTGAAGATCGCCCAGTTGGTCCGAACATAATATCGGTAACTGCGGCTGAACGAACGTGCCCGGCCCCCATCTCCGGGGCGACCGGATGCGCCCTCTCTTGGGGGCCGGGCCGATCTTTGCAGGAAGCACCGATGACCGAGCCGAAAGACATACCGATCGAGGAGCAACTGACATGCAGCAGATCAGAATAATCAGCGCGGTTACTTGCGAGGATGAGGCGACGGCGCAGGCCGCGGCTAACGCCGTGGCGGACGCGATTCGGCCCTTCGGCGGGACCGTGGACACGGCTCCTTGGACGAAAGACCTCGCCGAGGCCCGCAAGGCTGAGTGGGCGGCGATCCGCGCGAGAGACGCGGCGATAAAGGCTGAGGCGGACAGGACCGCCGTGGGCAAGGTCTACGACGCGGTGGAGAAGGACGCGACGCTCGACAAGAAGGCCAAAGACGCGGTGAAGGCGCTGATCGAAGCCAGCACGGGGGTGGCGGCGGAGACGAAAGAGGCGGCGGTGACGCCGTAGGTGGACATGGCAGACATCATCCTAGGCGCTGCTGCAAATTGGTCGGTGGCTGGAGGTTACGCCACGGGCATAGGCACGATGACCGGGGCCGATGGTGTCCTTGCCAGCGGAACCCTTACGCCGACAGTATCTCCCGCCTGGACAGTAAACGCCCTTGTCGGCAGGAAGATGAGCCTCGGCGGAACCCTGTATGACGTGTCTGCAAACTCGGCAACTGCTGCAACAATAACGAGTCCGCCCGCTGACGCGACATACACCTACATCGTGACTGGCCCCCCCTTGTCCGGGGACACGATCTCCCTGAACGGATACGCTCTAACGTTGGACGGGTCTAACGCCAGCACCTATACGTGCGTGTCCATCGCGGCCAGGGTGGCCCTTGGCGGCGCGGCGTCGGCTGGGACAATCGTGCCGGCGAACGCCACGAGCACGATTGCGGCCAATGTCAGCGCGGGCACGGTGGATCTGATAACGTTGACGAGTGCCGCAAACAGGACGCTGACGATAAACGGAACCCTGACCGGCGGCACGGCTACGAGCAAGCGCGGTATCTACATGACCAGCGGCACGCACACCATTGCCGTCACGAGCATTGTTGGCGGCACTGCGGACAGTGCCTATGCGATGAATCTGGTGGACGGCACGTTGACGGCGTTGACCGTCACCACCGCGACGGCGAGTGCGAATGCGCCGGCGATAGCGACCTACATTGGCACGAATACCACCATCACGAACGCGGTTGCAGCGGCGCAGGGCGCGGTAAAGATGCTCGGAGGGACGTGGAACGTAACCAATGCGACGGGTGGTTCGGCTGCCGGTGCGCACGGCGTGAGTATATCAGGGGGCACCTGCACGGTGACAAAGGCCAAGGGTGGCAGCGTCGCCGGGGCCTATGGGATAGGGATTACCGGCGGGACGGGTGTGGTTAATGGTGTAGACCTTACGGGTACCGGGTATCCGGTGGCGGTGAACGGCGGCATTCTCAAGATGGCTGCCGGTATCCCGCTTCAGTTCAGCGACGCGGCCGGGGCGCTCAAGGTGTTCTGTCCGGTGCCGACGCTGAACCTGGTCGTGCTGGACACGGTACTGTATACCAGTGCTGCCGGAAGCGTCTACGGCACCCTCGCGTCGAGCATCGTGGACTCGGCCGGGGCGGTGTCGGCCGGGCCGGGTATTCTGGACGGTGATGGTGATGTCTACCCCTCCGGCGTCCTCGAAGCCGATACGGGCATTTACGGGTCGTATGGTGTCGTTGACATAGCTGGCGTGGCTTATGAATTCGGGATATTGTCGAATGATGGCATCGTTCATGAGGAAGGCGTGCTGGAAGACTCCGGCGTGAACTACTACGCGCTGGCGAGTGAGGATAGCACGCCGTACCTGGCTGGATTTGAGGCAGGCGGCGGCGTTGGCGTGCGCTACGGCGGCGCGCTGAGAGGAGCATAGATGAGCGCGGAACTTTCCTTCAGGCACACAGGCACCGGCAAGACGATGAAGGCGACGATCCGCAAGCAGTTGACCGTCGGCGGCAAGGTGCAGATGTGGCAGACGGCGGGGACGCCGGGTTGGGAGGACCTGACCGTCGCCAACTGGGCGAATTACATCCTGACGATGACAGAGACGCCGGCGAGCAGCTACGTTTACGTCGGCTCCTGGCCCGCGACTCTGACGGCGGCGGGCTGGTACGTGGTGGACTTCTACGATGGGGCGACCATCGCGGGCACGCTGGCGGGCACGTTCCTGGGGTATTGGGACGGCGCGACCTTCGGCCTGGGTGGGGCGGATGTGCGGCAGAACGCAGGTGTAAATAATTCGATTGCAGACACAACCGGCAACTGGGCCACGGCGGGTACATGGGAGGACGGGGCCATTCCTGCGGCGGGCAATAACATTATCATCAGAAACGGCGTGACAGTTACGGTTGCTGCCGACCTGGACCTTGGGCAGTTCGGCACGATGGTATTGCAAGGGTACTCCTTGCTGAACATTGATACTAATGTGACCGTTGCTATTGTGCCGGCAGGTTGGGAAGTAACGAACAACCAGGGCACGGTTACGGATAATTATGGTCGTATAGACAGTAACTGCGGCGCAGGGGTAGTGACGTATAACAGCGGCACCATAGAACTCAATCTCGGTATAGTTACATACAACACCGGCATTGTAGAGATCAACACCACTACAATCACAAACAACTATGGCACGGTAGAGGTTAATTCCGCCACTGGTACAATAGCGGATAACAAGGTCAATGGGATTGTCTCGGCTAACTATGGCGCGGTGACAATCAACGCAGGCTTTGTCAACCCAGTGCAGATTGCTGCCGCCGCTGCCCTGGCGGCCGTCATCGGGGCCAAGGGCGGAATCCCGAAGCTCGACAGCAGCACGGGCCTGATCGTCCAGGGCTACGGAAGCGGAGGCGTGACTGTCGGGACCGTCACGACCGTCACCAACCAACTGACTGCCGCACAGATCGCAACCGGCGTCTGGCAGGACGCTACCGCTGGCGACTTCGCGGCAGCCTCGTCCATCGGCAAGAGCCTGTTCACCAGCGGCGTAGTGCCGGGCGGTGCCGGCGGAATCGCCATCGTCGGCTCAGCAATGACGAACGCGACACTGACAAAACTCGATACAGCGTTAAAGGTGAAGTCATGACAGACTACATGTTCAAGTCATATGCAGAAACCGCGGTCGGGGAGTATTACCTCGACCCGACGGCTCTGGCTGACATCGCGGGCTACCCGGCGACGACCAGTGTCGCAGATGGCGTGCTCTTCGGCGTTGAAGGCACTGAATACGAAGGCTCTTATCCGACGACGCTGGCGACCCAGACCGCCGACAAAAACGCCATCGAGGCGGCGGTGCTGGATACTGACGGGACCGATTCCACTATCTCCCTGCCGAACGGCGTTGACGCCACGGCCGGCACGGCGCTGGTCTACGCGGCAGGCCAGGTTGCACAGCTTGCCGTCGACGCGGCCGCCGTAAACGCGGAAATTGGCAATATGACCACGGCGGTGCAAAATCTGCTGGCCGCCGATAACGACGGCCAGGTTGACTTGGCTGACTACGTGCTGATCACCGCCCTGCCCGATGCGAAGTATCTCTACAACGCTATCGACCGGGGCGACGGCACCACCGGCACCCTACGGGCGAGCACCCTGCACTCGGGGGCGGGCGCGCCGGGCGTGGACCTGGCGGCGAGTATTCTCAAGAACACAATCGTTGTGGACGATGTGACCGGCAACTATACAGGCGGGGCCGGAACCGTTGTTGTGACAATCACGAACAAACCGACCATAACGAGGCAGTAAACCATGAGCACCACGATAAAGCCGAGAGAGTTCAGGGTTGACGGGGTTCTCACGAACGCCGACTCGATGACCTGCGTGGTGACACGAAACGACACTTCCGCCGTTGTTGCCGACACTGAGGCCAATCCGGCGACGGGCATGTACACATTCACTGTGACCGATCCGGCCTACGACCTGACCTACACCTTCACAATTACGACGGTTTACGGCGGCGTCACGCTGCAGGTTGAAGCGATAACGGTTGTCGGCACTATCAGTGGAACCGCCGAGTCCACTTTGAGCCTGACATTCGCACAGATGTACGCCAACATCGGGGCGAAGCTCTACGGCACGCGCTCACCCACCGGGGATAACCTTACGGAGTGCAAGCGGATCGTCAACGAAGGCTACTCATTCTTCGTCGCGTTCCACGATTGGAGCTTCCTGCACCCGGAAGCCACGATAACACTAGGTGCCGCCGATGCGGATGGCAACTTTGACCTGCCTGGCGACTTCGCGGAACCGGAGAGCAACTTCGGGTTCGGCCCAGATTCGGGTTATCCGCCACTTCAATGGACGACCCCCGACGTTATCCGGGCAAAGCGGGCGGCAAGTTCATCGGGTGCTATACCAACCCTTTGCTCGTTGCAGTCGGTCGCCCTGGCGGCAGAGACCGGGCAACGATGGGAACTGATGGTTTGGCCAACGCCGGCGACGGCCACGACCCTGTATTACCAGTACCTCCGCAACCCGGCACTGCTCTCGGGCGATAACGACTATCCCGTAGGCGGCATGCGCTACAGCCCGGCAGTAATGGCGTGCGCGTACATGATCTGGGAAGGCGAGCAGGGGAGAACGGACGGCTCGGAGGCGGTCAAGGCGACGCGTCTACTGGAGGCGGCGAAGAAGACGAACCTCCGCCAGCAGCCGCGGAACGTCGGATACAACGTGGACAACTCGGACAACGACGGGCGGCGGAGAATCGACCCGATGAATTGGCAAAACGGCTTGGACATTTCTTAGGAGCGCAACATGAATATACAGATACCCAAGATTGTGACACCAATAACCGTTACGACAACGGCGAAGACGTTGGCCGCGCTCAAGGGTTCGGCTCTATCGGTCAATACCCAGCGCGTGACTATTCGGCCGGCGGCCACAGGTATTATCTGGCACGCCGGTGTGGCGGTCGCGGCAACACATATACCTGTACTTACCGACGATCTCACGCTCGAGGGTTCGCCGAAGGGATTGGACAACATCACACTAATCGTCGCGAGTGGAACTGTCGGGGGCTGGCTGATAGAGGAGGCGTGACCAATGGCGCTCCATACTATAAGGCGCGGCGCAATTGCCGCTGAGATAGCCGCCGTAGCCGGGAAGATACAAGACGATGTTACGCTCCTGGGCGTGGCGGGCACGCTTGCGGCTGCGGATATTACATTAGAGCACGTCGGGAAACTTGCCGGGGCAAACACGGTCCTGAGTGGTTGCAATATCGGCACGGTGACGCTGACTGACTGCTACTCGGACCCGACAGATGCGGGGGCGTATGCGAGCACTCTAAACCTGAGCAACAATCGCATGGACGCCGATGCTCTTGCGGATTTGGTAACGGCGCTACACACGGAGATTGTGACTGGGGCAAGTTCTGCGGTCCTGACACTGGATATCTCCGGCAACGCCGTGCCGAACGCCGCAACGATGGTGAAGATTTACGCGTTGTGCACCGCAATGGTTACGGGATCGGTGATGATCGAGGAGCCTGGCGCGGTTGCCGGCACGGCAGCAGCGGTTGGGGGCGTTGCGGCACAGGGTTACGATTATGACCCGGCAACCAGCGTCTGGGTTGGCGATGTAGATGGTGCATTGCTTTATCGTGGTGGCGGTTGGAGATTGTACTTCGATGGGCATACCTGGAGCGGTGCTGACGGCGAGAGCATGGCGGGCGAGTACACCCTGGCTGACCACACCACCATCACGATTTCGATAGTTTAACCCATGCCGGGCCATAGGCCCAGGGATGAAATGTAACAACCCCTTTTTGACTTGTTGAAAGGACATACGATGAGCGTACACAAGATCATGGAAGACCTCGCGGGCGCCCTGAAGGGCCGCGAACTCGTGACGACGGCGGCAAAGACGGTGACGGTCAAGGAACTTCTCTTGAACTCTGTCATCAGCATCGGCAACTGGGCGCTGACGTTGCCGACGGCGGCGGTCAGTCCGCTCAAGGGCCGCATCTGGATCATCTACGCGACCGCCGCGGCTACCATCGTGAACGTCGCCGCCAGCAAGGCCGAGACCGTCACGTTGGCGGAGGGCGATTTCTGCATCCTCTACCACAACGGCACTTATTTCTACAGTCTCGGCCCGACGACCGCCGCCTGACCCGTAGGCCGATCTCCGGCAAGGAGTCGAGCCGATGGGCAACTGGTACGACAGCGAAGACTTCACGCGCAGGCAGTCGAAAGAACTGCCCTACGGCCGCGCGCACAGTTTCGTCTTCACCGGCATACCGCTGGGCGCGCGGCTGGCGAACATGCCGGCCAGGGGCACGGACCTCTCGACCATCACGAAACTCGGCGTGACGGGCATGACGGGCTTCGGCGTTCGGGTGGCCTCCGCCCAGATCGCCCAGAACAAGGGCAACACCGAACTGCACGTCACCGCCATCGAGCCGGAGCCCTACGTTGCGGGGTCCAACGGCCCGGAGCTTAAAGGCAGCCGCCACGAGTTCAACCAGGGCACGGTAGCGACCGGAGAGCGGCTTTTCGTCTCGACGGCCCGGACCGGCAGCGGGATACCTGTGCCGCGCGTGTCCTACTTCACCAACCTTGACGGCCAGGTCGAGGGCGGGATGCTTGGGCGAATCTGTGACCACCTCGAACAGGAAAGGACAACGATCCCCGGCCTGGTCTTCACGCGGGCGCACTTCAAGACGGCGGGGTGGACCGATTACCGGCAACCGAACGTCGCCAGGGTGAGCCTGCGCGGCCTGACGGCCCAAGAGGAATTGATGTGGGAGCCGAAGACGAACGGCCTGCAAATCCAAGGCCCGTGCCACGAGACTGGTTATGTCCCGTCAAGGTATATCGTCACAAAGGGCGACGTGTCGTCGCTCAAGAAGAAGGCCGTCATTGTCATCGAGACGGCTTACGCGAGTCTAAATCCGGTCGTGCTTCTTGATTACGTCGATACGGTCAACTTCGGGGCTCTGAGCAGGTTGGGACTTTGCTCCGAGACGTGCCGAATGCTCCCGCCTGACGCTACCCGCTTCTGGCGGGTGGGTGCCCTCTGGTACGCGGACTACTCGATGCTCTATGACCCGTTAGCTGGGCATAACAAGGTCGAAGTCATCCGGCAGACGAAGATGCCGTTCAGGATGCCTTTGCTGGATGAAGGCGGGGTGGTGGTGCCTGGCGAGTTCCGCACGATTTACGACTGGACGAACAAGAAATGCACGGTTGCCGGCGTGCCCTCGGATACAGCCAAGGAAGACCGCGACCCCTACCGCCGCAAGTCGTGGTCGGGCCTGGATGCGATGATAAGTTGGGATTGAAATGAAAGGCGATAGTGACATCCTGAAGACCATCATCGACGCCGTGAACGGCATAAGCGCCTACCTCCGCGAGCAGGCTCGGAACGTACCCGACGAGTCGAACTGGGGCGCGATGCAACTCCTGCCCGGCCCCGTCGAGTTGCCGACACAGGATTATCGGCCGAAGCCGCCGCCCGTGGCGGAAGTGGTTGTACCCCTGCCGCGACAGAGGCCCTACGACGAAGGCTACATGTTGCCGGAGCCGCCCGTCGAGTGGGGCCGACCGGCTTCCGACTCAAACACAGGTTCGGTTTCCACCATCGACCTGATTGTGACCAACAAAGAGGGTGAGGACTTTGACCCGGAGCAGGAGATCACCGTCTACATCCGAAAGGATCAATCGGAAGTGGACATAACGCCGCGAGAATGGGACACAGATACCTTGCTGTCCTTTGTCCGGTTCGAGAAGGACTCGCTGGACGTCTCAGGCGTGTTGGTGGGCGAAGGGCAACATGAACCGCCACTCGCGGACTACATCCTGCACGATGGAGAGTACGCACCAGAGTCGGTGCCGCCGGGTAACTGCACCTTCAGGGCCGCGGCTGGCGGCATCGAAATCAGCGCCATCACAGACAAGTTTGGACACCTCAAAGGAATCACGGCATCTTCCTGACGAAAAGAATTATTATGGTCAAGAACGCCAGCGCGGCCTATAATAGTGTCCAGGAGACAACCTGTGAACTTGGACGCTTACATTCTGGAATACATTCCCGGCCGCGCAGTGGCTTACGGCATCATCTTTGCAACCTTTCTCGGGGCAATCATAATCACCGCGATCCTCGCCTATGCCGCGGTCCGATTCGTGAGAGCCGTAGACCGCAAGCGGCCTTGATCGACGACCCCCTTCACTCTTTCTCGGACCCATCACGGAGAGTCCGCGCAAACCCAGGAGTAAATCATGCCAGCAACCCAGATCTGGGATGGCGACACAAACACGTCGGTTGATGTTGGCACCAACTTCCAGTCGGGCACGGCGCCCGTCGCCGGCGACTCGGTTCAATTCCCGGCCGGCAACGACAAGCCCGTGGCCGGAGCGCCGACGGCCGCCCTGACGATAACCAGCGTGTCCATCGGCGCGACAGGCACAATCACCGTCGCGGACGCCAAGGGGCTGGCGACGGGTTCGCTGGTTGCAATCGCCGACATCGTTGGCACCGTTGGAACCGACGTTCTCAACGGGAACAACTACTATGTCGGCGTGTCGGGTCTGGTCTTGACGCCCTACACCGACGCGGCGATGACGGTGCCCGTGGCCACTACCGGCAAGGCGTATACGTCGGGCGGGACCGCCACGCGGGCCGTGCCGGCCTTTGTAACCGTCTCGTTCCTGGAGGGTTTCACCGGCACTGTCGGCAGCATGACCAACGGGAACCCCGTATCCCTGCCGATCGGAGCCACCACGCTCAACTTGGCCGGAACTGGGCAGTCCTACGTCCACATGGACGCCAACGGGACGGCGACATGCAACGTGACCGCCGCCGCAGCAAGCCCCGGCGCTGGGCAGTTCGGCCTCGCCCTGACAAGCGCGGACACGATAGCCAATCTCAACATCGACCTGGTCAGCGGCGAGTCGGTAGGCGTCGCGGCACTGGCCGGGCAGACGGGCACCTTTTCCGCCATCAGCATCGACGGCGGTGGTGTAGTCACGCTCGGAAGCGGCCTGACCGTAACCGCCTCGACCGGAACCGTTGCCATTGCCGGGACGGGAACGGTCTACATCAAGTGCGCCGTGCCAACACTTACGATCAGTGGAACCCCCACGGTCTACCAAGAGTCCGGCGGCGTTACGACGCTCGTTTGCCAAGGCGGCAGGTTCTACAACAACTCGACGGGAACCATTGGGACGACGAACATCTTCCCCGGCGCGTCGGTTATCTGCACCGACGGCCCGCAGACTCGAGTGATGACGAACATAAACATCTACGGCGACGGCGGGTTCGACGACAGCAACAAGCGCACGACGTGGACGGCCCTGAACGACTACGGAAGCGGCGAGAACATCAAACTCGGCACCAATAAGAAAATCACGCGGACCGCGATAGCTTAGGAAAGGGCACCACATGCCCCTAGCACCACCGAACAAGAGAAAGAATCCAGCGACCGACCTGGAAGACCTGCGCATCAGGAGCGGACTGCCACGGACCGCGCCGACACTGGCACCGGGAACGGCTGTTGTCCAGGGCGACGGGAGGACACTTACTGAGGCTGACTTACCGCAGATCAGGTTGAAACAGTCGGCGGCCGGGGGCAATACGAGCATGTTCGGCGAGGCCAGGCCGGGAATGAACGTGCAGCAGAATCTCGCATTCCAGACCGCCCAACAGGATCGGGCCATTGCCAACTACGAGAAGAACATTCTGCCGAGACTGCCATCGTCGGCATTCCAGACGTCCACCGCAACCCCCGTCCCCGTGTCCCCGCAAGATCAGGCGAATTGGCTGGGCGGTCTGACGAAGATGATGAACAGCCCCACCGGGTACTCTTCGGACCAGGTGCGCCAGTATGCCGACCGGGCAAAACAGGCGGGCGTCATCGTTCCGCCTCACATTCAGGCCCAGATTGATATTGTCGGCAGCAAGGCCGAGACCGTCCAGGACATGCAACTTCGCCTCCGACGGAACAAAGGCATCGCCAATCGAGCGGAGGCGGACTCCGACGCCCAGCAGATAGTCGGCAGCATCGACCTGAGCACGGACCAAAGCACCGGGCGGACGGGCGCTCCTTATTTCTTCGACACGTCCGACCCCGAGCAGTTGAAACTGAAGGGAGAACTCAGCGATTTGATCGCCGCCGGCAAATCTTCCGGCATGCGCCCGAGCGCCATTCTGGATACGATCCGAGATTTCAATAAGCGAAACATCGGGATCTTCGACAAGAACGCGGCCAGAGCCAGGGAGTGGGAACATCAGGCCGGAGCGGCACAGCAGCGGCAGGACAACGCCGACGCCGAGAAACGCAATGCGGCCCTCGCCAAAGTTGCCGAAAGGAAACTCGACGACATCGACAAGCGGATCGAGCAGGTACGGAAGAAGATCGAGAAGGCCGAAGACGTCGATCCGGACACGGTAAAGAAACTGACCGAGCAGTTGGAGGGGCCCGGCGGACTGGTGGAGCAGCACGAGGCCCTGCTCAAGGACTGGGAAACGAAGATGACCGGCCAGCCAGCCCAACAGCCGCCGGCGGGACAGGCAGGCCAGGGCCAGCCCCAACCAACCGGACAACCCGCCCCGTCGGCGGGAACGCAGGCTCCGGCCCAGGTCAAGACCAAGCAAGAGTACGATGCCCTGCCCGTGGGCGCAACCTACCGTGATGCGCAAGGCAATCTGCGGAGGAAAACCTGATGCCGTGGGGCAAAGACCCAATTATCGAGGAGTCGGCGGTCGCTACGATGCCTGCGCCATGGGAGAAAGACCCAATCATCGAACCCGCTCCCGCCCCCGCCGTCGGTTCCTCGGCGACGATGCCCCCCGCCAACCTTGCCAACCCGCCGACGCCGGAACACTGGCCGGTCGGCAAGTCCTACCTGACCGCCCAGGAGACGGCGGATGCCTACCGGCCAAGGATCGAACAGCCGCCGCCGTCGCCTCAGCAGCCGCCGCCCGAGACGCCGCAAGACCGCGCCGACCGGATCAACCGCGAAATGGCGGCGGGATTCGGCACCCAAGCGCCGGGTCAGCCCGCGACCGGGCCGTATGCGCCCGGGCCGGTCAATCCGAATGACCCCCTGGGCCTCAGTGAGCCGAAGTTTCAGGCCCCGCCAGAAAAGGCGACAGAGTTGCAGCGGCGGATACAAGAACTGAACCGCCCGCAAATGGGCGCAACTCCACCGCCCGCGCCGCTGCAACAGAACGTGCCGACTTCGGTAGCAAAGGCCGGATACCTGCTTCAGTCGCCCGGCGCGTACGCCGTGGGTCTTGCCGATGCCATACGGCATACGGACACCTGGCGAATCCTCGCCAACCCCCAAGGCATATCGGATATGTCGCCCGGCGAGGCGTTCGAGTACTGGAAGAACGAACCCGCCCGAAACTTCGCTTCCAGCATGGGCATACCGGCAGAAAAGGCACAGCAGGAGTTGTCCGAGAAGCACCCCGTAACCGCCAAGGTGGGCGAGGCCGTTGCCGGGCTTGGGAAGTTGGCTACAGACTATGCAATTATACTGGCCACCGGTGGACTTGTGGGGGTTCCTACGGCGACAGGCATTGGCACGGGTGCGATAATCGGTGCCAAGGCCACCCTATCTGCAACGTTGGAACCATTGGCCGGCACGGTTGCCCAGTGGGGCGCTTTGAGATACTTCGTCGCCAGCAAGCTCGAACAGAAGCCCGAAGCCGAGGCGCAGAAAGAAGCCTTGCAGACGATGGCGTTCGTCGGGTTTGCCGGCGGGCTTGGCGAGTCGGCGGCGACGACCGGGGCGGGCTTTGCCCGCGAGATTGCGGGGGGCATGACCCGCGTCTACTTTGGCATGTACGCGACAAACCGGGTAATGGGGATGTCCGACGTTGAGGCTAGGCAGGATGCGCAGGATAGCGCCGTTCTGTACGCCGGTTTCCACATGGCAACTAAGGCGGCAGGGTTGGGTGCGGAAGAACTTGGAGAGTTCATATCCAAGATAGGTAAGAGCGTCAACGGAAAACTGGCATGGCGGGCTGTCACGCGAGAGTTGGAGATTCCGAACAAACCGACTGTCGAGCAGGTCCGGGTGGCGCTCAAGGCATATCGCGTCAAGATGCACCCCGACATTGCCGGGCCGATGAACCCCAAGCAGGCGGCGGCGTACCACAAGAAGATTGCCCTGTTCAACTCCGTTCTGACGGACCTTGATGCAAAAGAGCAGGCCGCTGGGCGTCCCGCAGAGGCGATGCAGCAGGTCCAGCGGGCCTTGCCGATGCAGGAACAGGCCGCCGTAGTTGGTCCGCAGTCTGGCGTTGTCGGTGCCGCCCCAACCGAGAGCAAGACGGTCCTTGCTACCCGTGGCGGCGGAACGCCCGGCCAAGTCGGCCTTGCCCCCGGCGGGTTCCAAGGCGCGCCCGTGTCTGCCGAGGCTCCGCCCGCCGTGGCCCCGGAAGTCGAGGCCGAGCGTGCGGCGGTGAAGGCCGAGATAGCCGCCCAGGTCGTACAGGAGCAGGCCAAGGCGGCACAGAAGGCGGCGGTCGAAGCCGTGAAGGCCAACGCTCCGAACGCCGAGGAGCTGGTGAACGCCGCCGCCGACGCGAGGCTTGCGGCGAAGCAGGCGGAAGCCCAAAAGCAGTCCGAAAAGCGCGCAGAAAGCGCGCAAGCGGAATCAGCAAAACGCCCGCACGAGATGACGGCACAGGAATACGCGACGGCCAGAATGACTCAAGACCGCAGTGCCGACGTGCTGCCGGTTCGCGCAAAATCAATGAAGGACGCGGTTTCGCTTATTGCCGCCGACATGGGCATCGTGGGCAAGGTGGATGTTCATGTAGCCTCAAAGGCGTCGATAGACGCGGACCTTGGCCCCGGCCGCGGCGACTTCCCGTCGACAGAACGAATTGGCGATACGTTTGTGGTGAATATCCCCACCGAGTGGCGAGACGCTACCGAACCGGGCCGAGTTATGGCCGTAATAGCACACGAATTGGGACATGTCGAGAATCCCCACAACGAAACAGCCGCCAACATGGCGGCTCACAAGGCATTTGTGGCACAAGCTGCCCGCGACGCCGAAGCTTCCCAGCCTGCCCCAGCCCGCACAGAAACGGCCCTTCCTGCCCCTGTCGAGGCGAAACCGGCCCAGGAGGCGGGAAAGGCGGCAAGCAAGCCCCTGACGCTCTACCACGGCACAAGGGCCGACTTTGCCGATGCGGATATTGCGGGCGGGCAAGACATGTACGGGATTCACCTGACCACCGACGAGACGGCGGCGAAAGACTACGGCAAGGTGAAGAGGTATGAACTGGACCCCAAGGCCAAGGTGCTCGATTTGTCTGAAGGCGACACCCTCTGGCAGTTCATGCAGGAACAGGGAATTATTGACGCCGAAGACGCCGCGAACCCCGACCTAGAGAACTACGCCACGGGCGGGCGGCTGTTCCAATACGACCTGTCCAGCAACACGCACTTGGCCGACGACGTCGCCAAGGCGGCGGAATCGCTTGGCTATGACGTGGTGACGATGGGCGATGACCTCGGCGGCAAGGGCGGGGACGTGGCTTACGTCGTGGTGAACAAGGCAGTCTTGAAGGCCCCGGCGGCGGAAGTCTCCTCCTCCCCGCCCGTCGCCGCCAAGGTCGAGGCCGCGAAGAAGGCGGAGGCCACGGCCAAGTTGAAGAAGCCCTCGCAGACCCCCGAATCCGTTCCTGCACAAACCGGGGAAACCGAGAAGGTGATTGCGTACCTTACCGAGAAGTACGGTCCTGTCAGGATGGTTGATGCCCACAATGCCCCGTGGATGACGCCTGACGGCAAACTCGTCGGCAACCTGGCCGACCACCAGGAGTCAGCGGTAGAAGCACTCGCCGCCGCTGGGCTATCTGCCAGAGATGAGTATGAAGCCGTCAAGGAACTGCAACGGACGACGGGCATTGCCCGCCTGACGATTACGGACAGCGAAGTCAACTTCGATAGCGTAGGCCAGCCCACGGCAGAACAGGTGCAAGCCGTTGGGCAAATCGCCCGTAAGGGTTCGCTGGACGTGGTTTTCGACATCTACGCTGTTGATGGCAAGACGCTGGTCAAAAGCGGCAACGGCATGGAGGCACTCAATCAGGAAGCCGCGCCACAGGCCGCCCAGGGGCCGGGAAAGGCGGCGGAGGGGAAGCCCGCCAAGGTCGAGGCCGCGAAGAAGGCGGAGGCCACGGCAAAAGAGCCATGGGAAATGACGGCCAAGGAATGGGCTGATGATGCACGAGCAGACAAGCCAAAAGTGGACTCGCGGGGCAGGCCCATAAAGATTGTACCTTTAAGGGGCCGAGGATTTGGCAGCATTGTTTTACGAGAAAACGACACCAGATACGCATATGAAACGAAGATGAGTTATGGGAAGAAGTACTATTCCTTCGACAGAGGGGACACGTGGAAGCGCTCAATAAGCGAAGCCGTGGAGGAGGCAAAGAAGACCGGAAATCTATCGGAGACGTGGAAAACCAATGATCCGCTCGGGCAGCATCGCGTAATTGTTAAGAAGGCCCTTTCCGCCGGCGACCCCGTTCCCGCCGCCGTGCTGGCCGACTACAAGAACGAGCCGTGGGCGAAGGACGCCCTGGCCAAGCTGGAGAAGCCCGCGAAACGTCTGACGCCCGCCGAACAGAGAGCGATGCAGGAAGAGTATACCGCCCTCTGGAATCGCAACATGAAGAAGGACGGCACGCCAAGAGCCAACGCAAAGCCGGAAGACCTTGCCAGAATTGATGTGCTGCGGAATCGGGCAAAGCAGGAAGCTAAGCTCCAGCAGGCCGAGTTCGACTTTGCGCACGACCAGACCGACCGGGAATGGCGAGATAAGACAAATGAACAATTCGGGCTGAAGCCTGGACAGGCCGTAACCGTTAAGTCTCGGGATGGAAGTATCGACGAGAAAGGCACGTTCTCGCAGCCGGTGAAGTTTGGGCCGGAAGGCGAGCCAAGATTGCTCGTGCGCATGGAGAAGGGCGGAAGCTACTTGTGGTCGCCGCAAGAAGTGATCGAAGCCAAGCCCGCTTCTGCCGCCGACGCCGGCTTCGACAAGATCGCGGCGGGCATGAAGCAGGCCCGCGAAGAGGCGCAGGCAGAGAGTGACCGCCGCGCGGCCCAGCCCCACGATGTGCGCGACTCGTTCTGGATGATGGCTGATTTTGAGAAGCGAGAGCTTATTCAGTCCGGCAAGGCGACCGCCGACGAAGAGCTGATGTTTACGAGCCGGAACGAATTGAATGACTGGCAACAGGCTCGCTACGACGCCATACGACAAGAACATGACGCCGCCGAGCCCGCCGCCCCACAGGCCGAGCCGCAGAACGAGCCGAAGGCGGAAGTGCTGCCAACCAAGGCCGACATCGAAGCCATGACGTTCGACGGCATGGAACAATATGCCCCCAAAACCGTTGTTGGAATAGGTCGAAACAAGGGCAAGCGATACCGGGCGGCGAAGATTGTCGCCGTAGACGAAAACGGGCAAAAGCGAACCTACAACGTCCAAGTTTCTGACTCCGGCGAACGCAGAATAAAAGATGAAGGCGTAACCAAAGAGCAGTTCAAGAGAGACATTGCCAGAGATTACGCCAAGCTGCCGGAAGCAGCGCGGGCGGTTGCCGAAGAATACGACGCTAATCCGCTGAACAGGCTGGCAATCGCGGAGGCCGCATCAGGTCGTAACAATAAAGAGATTCGTGCGGTGTTTGTTGGCGGCAAGTTTAAGCATCAGTTCATGGAGAAGCACCCCGGCATTACGACAGTTGACGCGGCGATGAAGGCTCTGGTTGCGGATGCCGAAGCGAAGGCCGAGCCGAAGGCGGAAGCGACCAAGGCCGAAGGCGTGTTCCGCTCAGCCGCAGACAAGGCCCGCGAACGAATCCGCCAGCGGTCCACCGGCGAACGCCCAACAATGGGACTCGACCCCGGCGCACTCGCCGACTGGGTTCTCATCGGCCTCGACCACGCTGAACGCATCATCCGCAAACTCGGCAAGCTCACCCGCAAGGCATGGACCGCCGCCATGCGAGAGGAAAACCCCGACTTCAAGCCGGCGGAACTCCGGCAGGTGTGGGGCGAAATCGTCAAGGCCCACAAGCCCGAAATCCTCAAAATCATCCGCGAGTCGAAGCCCGGCAAGGCGGGCAAAAGCATCGCCCCGCCGTCGCGCGAGGTGACCAGTGAAGTAACCGCCCCGGCAGCGGAAGCAGAGCCGACCATCGGAATCAAGAACGCCGCAGTCGAGGAACAACTCGCCGCACGCGGACTCCTGCCGCCCCGCCACGGCCCGGCCATGTCTTTCGAGCAGGCCATTCAGGAGGCCGCAACCGCCTTCTCTGCCGACCCGTTCGTCGGCAAGAAGCTCGTCGATGACCTCCTGGCCACTCCCCGGCCCGCCACAGGTTACGAGGACGCCGTGCTCCTGCACGAAATGAACCGCCTGACCCACGAAGTAGACCGGGCGGAAGAAGCATACCTGGAAGCCACCAAGGCCGACGACAAGGATGCCCTGGCGTCCGCCAAGAACCGCCTTGACGCCGTCACCGCCGATTATGTCCTTGCCGGCGACGTGGTGACGATGGTTGGAACCGAAAGTTCGCACAGTCTCGGACACCGCCGGATGATGATGAAGCTCGACTACTCCCTGGCGGCAATGGAGCGCCGGGCCGAAGTCGCCCAGGCCGGCAAGCCCCTAGCGGACAAAGAACGGCAACTCATCGTTGACCAGGCTAAGGAAATCGCCAGCCTCGAACAGAAGATTGCCGACGTGGAAGTCGAGGCCCAGAAGCTCCGCCAGCAGCACGAAATCGACGCCAAGATCAAGCAGACCGTCCACAGGCAGAAGAAGGCCGCCGACCTTCTCAAAGAGCCGACGTTCGGCGCGTCCAACCGCATATTTACCCGCGACCGGGCGACCGCAGCCAAAGTATCACTGTTCGCCATGCTTCGCGGCCCGCAAATGGCCTTGGCCCCCGGCGGCATGGAAAAACTCATCACACTCGGCGGGTTCTACGTCGAGGGCGGCTTGCGGAACTTCAAACAGTGGAAAGCCCAGATACTCGCCGACGCGGGCGACCTGGCATCCGAAATCGAGCCCGACCTGGCCGAAGCGTGGAAGCAGATCACCGACCAACTCCCCACCATTGACCGCCCAGCCATCGTCAAGGCCATGAAGAACGCCGCCGGCAACGGTCGCGCCTTGCCGGAAATGGCGCATTCGATCAACAAACTCGCCGAAAACCTCATCGAGAGCGGCATCCACGACCGCGAACAACTCATCACGGCCCTGCACGAAATCCTTGTCGAGATCGATCCGGCAATCACCCGCCGCGAAACGATGGACGCCCTGAGCGGATACGGCGACTACCGGCCCCTGAACGCCGATCCGATCAAGGCCGAACTGCGGGACTACAAGGGCCAGCTTCAGCAAGTGGCGAAGCTCCAGGACATGCAGGCAGGCGCCGCCCCGGCCAAGACCGGCCCGGAACGCCGAATCCCCAGCGACGAGGAACGCCGCCTGATTCAACAGGTCAACGAGACGAAACACAAGGGCGGGTTCGTTGTCACCGATCCGGCCACGCAACTCAAGTCGTCCCTGGATGCGATAAAGACCCGCCTGACCCACCAGATTGCGGACCTGGAACTTGAGATAGCTACCCGCCAGCGGATAACCAAGGACCGCCAACCTATCGCCCGCGACGCCGAAGCCCTGATTCTGGAAGAACGCCTGAAAGACCTGCGCCAGCAGCGGGATGAGATATTCGGCAAGAAGGAACTGACCGACGAGCAGCGAATCAATACTGCCGTCAAGGCCCTGGAACGCTCCGTAGAGGCCTACGAGAAGCGAATCGCCAAGAACGAGCCGTTCCCGACCAAGAAGCCCAGCAAGACCCCGCCGTCTGTGCAACTCGACGCCCTGAAGGCCCGCCGGGATGCACTCAAGCAGGAAATCAAACTCCTACAGGACGTCGCTGATATTGCCGACCCGGCCCGCATGGACGCGATACTCAATCAGGCGTTCGCCACGCGGACAGCCAACCGAATCGCGGACCTCCAGGAGCGACTCGCCAAGGAAGACTTCAGCGCCAAGCCGAGAAAGCCCCTGAATCTGACACCCGCAAGCATCAAACTCCAAACCCAACTTGCTCAAGTCAAGGAAGAGTACGACCTCGCCAACTTCCGCCGGCAGCGGGCAAACAGGACGATTCCGGCAAAGATACTCGGCGTAATCGGAGAGACCGTCAACCTGCCCAAACAACTCATCGCGTCGTTTGACTTGTCGGCCATCCTCCGGCAGGGCGGCATTCCGACTATCAGCCACCCGTCCGAAGCGCTCAAAATCTTTATCCCGTCCATGCGGGCTCTGAAATCGGAAGAAGGGTTCATTGCCGCCGAAGAGGCGATAAAGAACCACGAGCGATACCCTTACTGGCTCAGGGCTGGACTAGACCTGACCACCAAGACTGCCGGGCTCGCCAAGATGGAAGAGACGCAGATGTCCCGGCTGGCGTCGAAGATACCGGGCATCCGGGCCAGCGAGCGGCACTACATGACGTGGATGAATTTGCAGCGGTACGCAATGGTCGAGTTTTACGCGAACAAGTTGAACCCTGATGGCCAACTGCCGACCGCCGACGAGGCCAAGATCATCGCCCATGCCGTGAACGTGGCCACCGGGCGCGGCGGTTCCGGGATGCGTGCCGGAGCACTGTCGGCCCTGAGTACGATATTCTGGGCGCCGCGACTGACCATAAGCCGATTTCAGTACCTTCTCGGACACCCGATCTGGTACGGGGCTGTCAGCCGGGCGGTCCCATTCAAGGGAACTGGCCGCGTCCGGTGGTTGCTGGCTAAAGAGTACGCCCAATTCTTGGGCAAACTGCTGGCTCTATACGGGTTGGGATTACTGATGGGCGGCGACGTTGAAACGGACCCGCGTTCATCCGACTTCGCCAAAATCCGATTCGGCGACACTCGGGTAGACCCGGCGGTAGGACTCCAGCAGCCGGTCGTTCTCTTGAGTCGCCTCGCCACGGGAAAGACCGTGGATACGGGCGGCAGGGTCGAATCCATTGTCGGCGACACCCGCCCCTACGGCGGGCAGACGGTGTGGGACGTGATGGCCGGGTTCGCCAGAACGAAATTGTCCCCCGGCATCAGCCAACTTCTTGCCCTCCGGAGCGGAGAAACCTTCGTCGGCGAGAAAGTGACGCCCAAGACAACCGCTCGCGACCTCATTATCCCGCTGGCCATCCGGGACGCCTACCAAGCCATCGAAAGCGAAGGGTGGGTTAAAGGTTCAGCCCTTTCGGCTTTGTCGATCATGGGCATGGGACTCTCAACTTACGTTTCTGCCGGACCCAAGACCCGTCAAGTCCGCAAACTGACATACGCCGCCGAACAGGCATATGCCCAAAAGCAGACCGACCAGACGCGGGCAGACCAAATCCACTACGACAGCATCGAGCGGACGCTGAAGGTCTACGACGTTGCCGCTGGCAAGCTCCGCAAGGACGGCAAGCAGAACTCACCGGAAGCCAAGGCTGTTCGCCTGCGGCAAGAACAGTTGTCTGCGATAGCCCTGGACGGCGGGCGGATATGGGCCAAGGCCACGCCCGGTAACAAGGCCGAATTGAAACTCGCCTTCTCCGAACTCATCCACGCTCGAGCTCAGGGCATGGGCAGCGCCGAATATGGCCCCGCCAGGACGGCGCTCGCCAACGTCGCGACCGGCCTGAAGATCTCCCTGGCGGACTCGTACATCCCGGGCCAAACCAACGCAAGGAGTTACTACCAGGATCACTACGTCGCCGCACTCCTCGCCGGCGACCTCAACGCGGCGGCGGCGTATTTCGAGGCCAAGCGAAAGATCGGGCAAGCCCCACAACTGGCCGACATCAAGACACGGCGGGAATACAAGGACGCGGACGCGGCAACTCAGGCACGAATCGCACAGGCGCACCGAGAAGCGGCGACACGCAGCCGGGCGGCGCAGGCGCGGCCCTAATGGGCTTTCTTTCTGGAGGCGAACCCGGCGACCCACGCAGCGACGCCAAAACCGGCCAGGATTACGGCACCTTCATAGTTATGGTCCTTGTACCGCGCCTCCGAGACTTCCTCCTCCCATTCCTCGCCGGTAGGATCCCCTCTCCGAACTATGCTGGTCCGAACTATGCCGGGACCGCGATGAACGCAGGCATCGGAAAACTGCGAGAAGCTTGCCCAGAACAGTACGAGTCCTAAAAGCCCCCAAGCCAGGAACGGGTAGAATATTCGACGCATAAAATGGTCTCCATGCTGGTGATGTCGTTTCTTGTCACGGTTTGCAGACCTTGCAGGCGCGGTGTCCGTCCGCGGTCGCCTCTTCCCGCGTGTCGTACCCGACGAGGTTTTCCGTGTCGATCTTCGCCGCCCACTGGCAGGTGCTTCGGTGGAACGGCTCCCGGAGAACGGAAGCGCGAAAGGGTTTCGACCGGGCGGCAGTTCCCGTGGCCGCGGCGTTCGTCGATGACTTTTTGCCCGAGTCCGAGCAGGCCAAAGGCAGGAGCAGGCAGAGGCAGAATACCAGCCGGATCAATTTGCTCATGTTCGTCTCCTTTCACTATGATACCCCGATTTCCAAATCTGCCAAGTGCCGCGAAAGATTTTTTTATTTTTCACTTGCTTTTTCGCCGGGGCCTGCCAATAATGAAAGCGTGATCGATAGACAGTACATTCCGAACGAACCTCAACGGGCCCTTACGCCAAACGAACTTCCGACGCTCGGCCCCGTGGCGACTTCCTGCCTCGTGCTGGATATCGATCACAACCACTGGACCGAGCGTCAGGGGCTTGCAAGGTCTGATAGCCGGACGCCCTTCCTGCCACAGACCGCAAACCGCAACCCGCGCCTTGGCCTAGCGATAAGTGCCGGAACGTCTCATAATCCGGCCATCTTATGTGACGTTCGGCATGGGGTGAAGGAGATTTCAGGGAATTCCGCTCGATTACGCTCACCGCCCGGCTATGCGCCGCCAGTCCCGATGTACATCGGGACTGGGTTCATTGGAGTCGAAGGATCTTCGCCAATAACCGCACACGACGGCTTTGAATTATCGGACAGGCTCGGCCACCCGGCTTCGCCCCGGTTCCATTGGCTACCAAACTACTTTGGGCCTGTCCGAAACGCCGCGCCCACGCTGGCGAGGGCGAGATGTCCCGACCTATGCCGTTGGCTCCCTCGACGTTCGCCAGCGCCCGTCATGGCGCGAGTCGGCCCTCCGCCACAACTAACCCTCGGCCGTCCTCGGTTGGCACGGCCCTTGTTTCCCCGGCGGTTTCTGTCCTCCTTTCCCGCTGGGCGACACCCGGTCCGGCGGCGGGTTCTCCCCCGTACCCGCCCCGGCCGGGATTGTTTAGGAGAACCAGCATGAGCATGAATAGCCCCTACAAGGTGATCGTTAAAGAACCGTCTGCCGCGCTGAAGAAAAAAAAGATAAAGCCCGGCAGAAAGCACTTCATCGTCATCGGCCCAGACGGCGCAGAGTCGCTTCGTTGGTGGTCTAACAACAGTGACGAGGCCGATTCTGATTGCGCTCAACTAAATGCCGCCTACGCCAAGGGGTTCGCCGCCCAGGCCCGCGAGATCGAGGCGCTGCAGGCGGTGAACGCGGCAATGCGGGGGTGTCTGAGCAAGCTGCACTTCCATATGAAATACTGGGGATCGCAGGAGGATGGCGTACCTGAAGAAATGTATGACGACTGGAAAGCGGCCCTTGAACTGGTTAATAGTCCCAACCCCGGCCAGCCGCTGCTCGACAAGTTCTCCGGGCTCACCACGGCGAACGAGCTGCTGGTGGCGGCGTGCGAGAAGGTGATGGACCGATTCGGCCAATACATAAATCCAGCATTGGCCCTGGGCGAGCGTGACAAAGCCCTCGCGTCATTCACCGTGGGCGACAGGCTGGACGAACAGGCATGGAAGGCGGTGGTCGCCGCCCTCGCCGCCACAAAGGAGGCCCGACTGTGAGACATCAGCTTCTACATGACGTTGGCGCGTGTGTTGACGCGATTACATGGGCCGAGACGTTTGACACCCCACAAGAGGCATGGGACGCCTGCGAACGGGGGGATCGGATGCTCTGGCTTTTAGGTAAATTGGCCGGGCCTGTCGGCTCAGATTCGCGGCGAAAGCTCGTGCTGGCGACAACGCAATGTGCCCGGCTGGCCTGGCCGCACGTGCGCGAGCAGGACCGGGGAGTCATACAGGCGTGCCATGACGTCTGTGAGGCGTATGGTCGGAG
>Ga0315289_10000761_pt1 | contig 49550 bp, 48 predicted proteins | sample YL17G11_40_MG_FD_203452 | JGI IMG/M metagenome (GOLD analysis project Ga0315289, IMG submission 203452) | Sediment microbial communities from Yellowstone Lake, YNP, Wyoming, USA - YL17G11_40 | ecosystem: Environmental > Aquatic > Freshwater > Lake > Sediment | place: USA: Wyoming | collected...
GCTGGCCCAAGAGGCCCTACACGACGAGGGGCCTGCACAGGCTCGTGGCCACAGCGGCCAAGCTGGCTGGCATCGACAAGCCCGTCTCGCCACACTGGCTCCGGCACTCGTTTGCCACCCTCGCGGCGGCTGGCGGTGCGCCACCGTATCAGCTGCAGGCAGACCTGGGGCACGCCCGGCTGGAGACCAGCCAGCGGTACGTTCATTGGGCCAGGGGGTTAGCGGAGAGCGCGGTCGACCGGCTCCCCATCAGGCGCCTTACGTAGGGGAAGGGAGGCCTCCAGATGTCCGTTGCCGGCCACTGGTCGCCGACCGATGTTCTCCTGCTCCTCAGGCAGGTACCGTCGTCCGCACCGAGGTTTAATCGGCAATAAGGAGGAACTGTCAGCGATGGATCTGTGGGGGTTGAAGCCAGGCGACCAGGTTCACACCATTGATGGAGCGCGAGTGGAAATACTGAAGGAGACCGAGGACGGTCGCTGGCTTTTAGTGCGATATCTCGAGAGCCCGAAAAGCCCTGGAATTGTGGGCACGGAGGACCTGTGTCACGAGGACGAGCTGCTGGAGCCAACTAGCCGGAACGCCGCAACAGGCTAGCCACCCGTCCATGGAGCCAGTCTTGTCCATCGGCCTCCTGAGCGAGAACGCCATCAGTCTGGAAGGCGCACATAGCAGATGGAGCTGGAGCGTTACTACGACTTCCTGATTGACAATCCGGGCCGCTTGCGGGCACTGGTCGCCCACTGATGATCTGCTGCTTCTCAGGCAGGTCGTCCAGGCTCGCTTCGTCTATTGGCACACGAGCTCGGATCCCAGCTGCCGGAGCTTGAGTTCCTGGCTCATCAGAAGGATCCCGGACTTCTAATCCGGGAGTCGTGGGTTCGAATCCCACCCGGCCCTCCAGGGTCCTGGCGGACGCCCTCCCAGCGACGCAGCTTGCTTAAACTCCGCCTGTTGTCGAAAGCCCTCTAGTCCGGCTCCAAGCTTCTTCCCCAGAGACAACCCTGCGAACGATGACCCTCTATGCCCGAGTCTGGGTGAGCCAAGACGTGGGACATCCGATGCGCAAAGAAATGGCCCGTCAGCTCTGTAAGAATTGCGTGGCTCAGGAGTGTAACTGACAGTCAGGGAGGAGTTGGGATTGAGGAGGGCTAGGTCTGTCGGCGAGAGCTGAGCAGCCGCAGTGGCTCAAAATGCAGAGCCGGAAGGAGGGCAAGATGTACTGTTCGCAATGCGGAACCCAGATTTCAGATAGTAGCGTCTTCTGCCACCAATGTGGCGCAAAGATGTACGGCAAATCCTTGATGGAAGAAGTGGGGATCGGACAGCCACGCGTAGCGTATGCGGCGGCCACCGCCCCTGTTTGCGTCGGGGGAGAGACCAGAAGAGACGGAGGAAGCGCGTCGCCCATGACCGCGCCGCCCCAGGTGGCGAGTGAGACAAGAGCCACGTTCTGCCACAACTGCGGTAGCCAGGCCACGGGGGCGAGAATCTTCTGCTCTGGATGCGGAGCGAGTCTACTCTCGGATGCACAGTACCCACCGGGAGGTGCGACGATGCGAGAGTCGGCACCTGGGCTCCGCCAGACGAATGTCTTCCCCGACACGCGAACCCCGCTGGTTTGTCGAGACGCTCCCGCCCCGCCGAAGCTTGGCTGGCAGATTGGGGGCTCAATCTTGTCATCGCTGATCGCCCTGTTGTTCTTCCCAGTGATTTTTGGGGCGATCGGTGCGATTCTGGGAGGCTACGTCTTCGTCAAGGGCCAGAAGACGACCGGGGTGGCGCTCATCGTGGCCGGCGTGGCGGTGGCTATCATCGGGATGGTGTTCGCGGCGATCGCCTTGTCATCGACGGGCTAGCTGGGCAGGCGCTTTGCCTTTTCAACGTGCTGCGGCGGCCAAGGATGTGCCTGCGCCGCGCTGTTCGTCGAAGACGATGGCTTTGCCTCAGAGTGAATGCAGGCTAGAATGAGACGGCTCAGTGGACGTCGGGTACGGTGTTGCCGGAGGGGGTTGCGGCGGTCACGCGTAGCTACACTTCAGCCACCCGGTTGCCGTGGGTAGCAAAGGTGAGTGCGTCGTCAAACCAAGCAGCTGCGGGCATCGGGTGCGGCTGGCGTCGTAGGAATCTCCTTCGCTCAGGGACGCAAGTGATAGGCAGGGGGCCGCCCCAGGCGAAGAGCAGCCAGGTCTACGCAACAAGTGAGGCGGGAGCGTGGTGAGTCAACACTCAGGAGGGAGTTGGGGCGTGTTCTGCAGAAAGTGTGGGGCTGAGCTCCTCGAAGGGGGCAGCTTCTGTAGCAAGTGCGGCGCGCGGGTCGAACAGCCGCATGGGGCGAGGGGTGACGCTGAACTGGAGCGCCTGGCCGCGCTGGGCGATAGGGAAGCGTTCGGTGTTCTCTATGAGCGCTACTCCAGCCGGGTGTATGACTTCCTCCTGCGCATGGTCGGCGACCCGGATGAGGCGTCTGACCTCATGCAAGAGACGTTCCTGCGGGCCATGCGGGCCCTCTCCACAGAGGAGAAGGGCGCCGCCTTCCTGACCTGGGCCCTCACCATCGCCCGCAATCTCGCCCTCAAGCGCCTGGAGCGGCGCAAGAGAACGGTCGGCCTGACCGAGCGCGAAGGCGATGAGGAAGCGCTGGTCTTCGACCAGGTGGATCCAGACCGCCTGGCTCAGCCGGAAGCGGCCGCCGAGGCACGGGAAATGTCCGGCCTCGTCTGGGAAGCGGCAACAGGTCTGAGTCCGAAGGAACGCTCCCTGCTTCTGCTGTACGTACGCCAAGGGCTGGACAGCGCCGAGATCGCCCAGGTGCTGGGAGTCAGCAAGGGGAACGCGTATACCATGATGAGCCGACTGAAAGACACATTTGAGAGCGCTGTGGCCAGCCTCTTCATGCTCCGCTTGGGGCGGCGCGACTGCCCCGAGTTGAACCGCCTGTTGGAGGAACAGTCCGTCACCGCGCTCTCTCCTACCGTCAGGAAACTCGTGGAGAGTCACGTGGCGGATTGCGATGGCTGCCGGGAGCGGAGGCGGAAGCTCGTCTCCCCGGCCAACATTCTGGGTGCCTTCGCGGCGGTGCCGCTGCCGCTGGTTCTGAAGCAACGGGTCGCGGAGGCTCTGGCAGCATCTTGGACTCAGGCCGGCACCCAGGCCGCCGCCGCAGGCATCAAGGGACTCCTGTCGCAGACAGCCGCCAAACTGCCAGCCCTGTCTACTACCTGGAAGGCGGCGATCATCAGCGGCGTCCTTGTTGTCGCGACTGGGGGAGGGGTGAGCACATGGGTGGCGGTGAACGGCGGCCTCCCCGGCTCCGGCGGCGGCGAGCCGCCTGGTAGCAGCGTTCCGGCGGTAGCGACGGCCGGTCCCGCCGCAACTGCCGTTCCAGTTGCGCCGACAGGGCAGCCGCTGCTGGGCAGTCAGGGCGAGATCGTCTTCCGCTCCAACAGGGATGCGCCCGACTCCGCTTGGGTTGGGAGCACTCACCTGATGGACGCCGAAGGCAGCGACGTCAGACGGCTGGGAGCGGCGAACACTGACGACCACTTCGTGGACAGTGACAGGCTGAACTACTTGTTGTCGCCAGACGGGTCGAAGGTGGCTTTCCACAAGTGTCCGGAACAAGGGCATGAGGGGGCCAACTGGGGGGCACTCTACGTCATGAACGCCGACGGCAGTGGTCTGATCACCCTTGCCTCGGACACAGTGCGATGCTTCACCGAGAGCACAACCGGTGGCCTCAGTTGGTCACCGGATGGCAGCCGCATCGTCTTCTTCTCGGGTAGCGACCCCGGCGGCCTCTACGTGGCCAACGCCGATGGGAGCAGCGTGAAATACCTTACCGCCGGCATCTACCCCGACTGGTCTCCGCAGGGTGACGCAATCGTATTCGGGGGGCGCAGGACAGAGCCAACGTGGGAATGCGAAATACGCGCCATCAAGCCCGACGGCACGGGCGAGCGCCTTGTCGCGAAGGTGCCGTGTGAAGGCGACACCAATTTCATTCACGGCCCGCGACCGCACTGGTCATCAGACGGTTCGATGTTGGCGTTCTCGGCCAACCCCGAGGAGCCGTCCGAGCTCAGCACGTATACAGCCGCCGACCAACCGCAGCGCGAGGTATTCGTCATGCGGGCCGACGGCTCTGGCCTCACCAACATCACCAACAGCCCCGCCGATGACTACAGTCCCGTGTGGGTCGATTGCAGCGTGCCGACGGCGGGCTGCGAGGTCACGGTGGCCAACGTGCAGCCGGAATACCTCAATGTCCGCGAGAAGCCAAAGGGCACATCGGACGACCCTCCGGTCATCGGCAAGCTTTCCGAGGGGGACACGGTTTGCCTGACCGGTGCGTCCGCTCTCGGGGACGGCTACAAGTGGTGGCCGGTCAGCGCCGCCGACGGCACTGAGGGCTGGGCGGCCGCCTTCGACCCGCAGGACCCGGCACGACCCTGGCTCACGCCCACCGGCCGGCCCTGCGGCGGGGAGCCTGCACCAACGCCCCTGCCGACGCCTGTGGCCACCCCATCCCTCACGCCGTCACCGACAACGATGGCCGCCGACGCCGTCGATTTCGACGTCTTACAGGACGGGTGGTGTGCTGACTTTGATGGCCAAGGCGGAACCGACTTGTTTGTGAAGTACAATGGCAAATACTTCGTTTGGACGGGTGAAGTCATAACAACATCGCCCGAAGAGGGTTGGTCTTACATCGACTTCAAGCACTGTCCTGAGCACCATAGTACGATCACTGTTTTCATGCGGGCTGACCAGAGGGATCTTGTATCACAGCTAATGTACGGAGATATCGTGACCTACAAAGCGATGCTCTCGACGATCTGGCGTACAGGTGGTGCCGGTATGACGGCGGTGGACGGCGAGCTGATCTCCCCCAGCGGCGCCCGCCAGATCCCCCCAAGCACCGCCATTGGCGGCGCAGGAGTCGCTATCAATATCTTCCCCGGAGAATGCGTACCGGTTAGCACACTTGTAGACGTAGGGACCACAGTCACCTGGACCAATAAGAGCCCGTCTCCGGCCACGGTTAAGGACTACAGCTATCCGTTCTTTGACAGCGGCCCTCTTGCCCCTGGTGAGACCTTCAGTTTCAAGTTCACCGAGCCCGGCGACTTCTACTACGGCTGCGGTGACTCGTCGGCGGTAGTTGGCGTGCAGTAGTCTGTTGGTCGGCGGGCATCATGTAGGACCTGGACCGCGATCGGGCAAACCCGAAATGGGGATTTCGAAGATGAGAGGTCATCATGGCCAACGTAAAGATTCCTTACCAGCCGGAGTTGACGGCCGCCCAAGCGATGACGATCTTTGCGGATCGCTTCCGTGGCCAGTACGAGATCTGCAAGACGAGGCAGCGCAAACGCGATTTCGCGGTCAAGAAGAACTGGTCGACGGCAGTTTCGGTGGGGCTACGGCAGGAGCCCGGGACCACCGAGTTCATCGTGACGGGATGCGGGTCCTCCCCGGTTGGTGGGATTATCACAGGCGTCGGGCTCGTCACGATCGTCCTATTCTGGAAGTATCTCGGAATCTTAGACGTTGCCTTGCTGGCGGTCGTCGGAACGGCCGCTGCGGCGGGGCTGGACTGGATCCTGTTTGGTGCAGGTCGAAAGGCGCTCGAGAGCGAAGTCGTGGTCTTCGTCGAGAACGCCGCTGATCTCTGGGCACCGCGGAGCCCGTCACGCCCGAGTCCCGGGGCCGTTCTGCCCTCCGCTCTTGTTAGCGTTCAGCCCGCATTCTGTACCTCCTGCGGCGCGGCGCTAGCGGGACAAGCGCGGTTCTACCACGCGTGCGGAACGCCTGCCTCCAGCGCTGGGCCTGACCGCCAACCTTCATGCACGGTTTGCGGAGGGCTGCTTGGCGAGAATGCGCGGTTCTGCAAGGCGTGCGGCGCGCCGGTGTCGGTTGCCGAGTCCGAGGCCGTCCATGCGGGGCCCGACCAACTGTACTGCCAGCAGTGCCGAACCGAAGTGCCGCAGTCCAACCTCTTCTGTCACAAGTGCGGAGCCGAAGTCGCCTCCGCAAAGAGAGGCAATCTACAGATAATCGGGGCTGCCAGCAAGCCCACCTCCGAAGCAGCGACCAGGCGTGGGTACTGCCAGCGCTGTGGGCAGGAGCTCGGGGTCAAGGAGAAGATGCGCGGCCTCACTGTCCACGAGAGGTGTACCGAGCTGGCACCAGTAACGATTGCAGCGTCGCCCATAAATGAGCCGCCGGAGGCCCAGCCCGCGACTATCGCCGCTCCCGTCCCGGCACCGACGCCCGGCCCGAAAGTGCCCGGGCGCTGTGACCTCTGCGGTGAAGAGCTCGGAGTCGATGAGAAGCTCGTGCGGCTCGCTGTGCACAGGACTTGCCCGCAGCCGGTTGTTGAAGATCCGAAGGCCGTGCCGGCGCAGCCGGACCGGATGTATTGCGGGGACTGCGGGACTCCCATGCCGAGGTCCAGCCGATTTTGCCACAAGTGCGGCAGCGCGGTCGTCGCCGCTGCTGAATAGGCTGGCCGAGCGTCTCCGCGCCCGCCGGCAGGAGGCTGCGATCAAGCAAGAAAGGAGATAGGAAATGTACTGTAGCAACTGCGGACAGGGAATCGCGGAGGGGGCCCGGTTCTGCGCTGGCTGCGGCGGCCCCGTCGCCGCCCCCGCTCAGGCACCCACGTTCTGCGCATCATGTGGGGCCTCCATCCCTCAGGCCGGGCAATTCTGTCCCGCGTGCGGCCGGCCCGCCGCGACAGCGCCTGCCCGCGGGGCTTTCCCATTGCCTCTTGCGGAGACGCGGTATGGAGGGTTCTGGCAGCGGTTCGGGGCGAGATTCCTGGATGGGATCATCGTACTCGCTCTGGCTCTGATACCGGCAATCATCGTGGGCGTCCTGGTCTACCAGGCCGCCTACCCCAGCGATCAGCTCTTCGTTTCGGACCAGCAGGCAGCGAATGCAGAAACGGCAGGAATTTGGGCAGGTTGGGGCGTGTACATGCTTGTCAGCGTGATGTATTTCCTAATAGGCTGGTCTACGGGTGGCACTTGGGGCCTGAGGGCATTCGGGCTTCGTCTTGTCAGCACTGCGACGGGCGGCGCCCCGGGTTTGGGATCCGCTCTGGCCCGCCTCATAGTGCAGTATATCAGCGCTATTCCTCTGTACTTGGGCTTTCTTTGGATGGTGGGAGACGCCAAGAAGCAGACCTGGCACGACAAGGCGGCGGGCACCGTGGTCATCAGGCAGCGCTAGGCAGCCAGCTGCTGCATCTGATATGGTGGCGCATTCCTTGCGATCGGCGAGAGCCTCGCCAAAGCTCGTGACAGAACGATGAAGAGAGCCACATGATAACCATAAAGGAGGGAACATCATGTCACGCCTGGGACTCGTGATACTGTTGCTGACCGTAGCGTTGGGGGGTCTCTCGGGCTGTGCCGGCTCGGGAGCGCACAAACCCTCGCCAACCGCACAACCCACGACCGAGGCGGCGCAACCCACGAACGAGACGACACCGCAAGCGCTCGCTACGCCCACGCCACAGCCGACCACCGGCGAGCCTCTCGATAAGCGAATCCTGGCCAACATACCCCTGATCCCCGGCGGAGTCAATTTCAGAGGCCCCAACGGCATGGCCATCAACCCCGCCGCCGATCGCCTTTACATTAGCTTCAAAGGCACACAGAACGTTGCTGTGTTGGACACCAACACCAACGAGATCGTGGCAGCCATCGATTTCGGTTTGGAGCCGGAAGAACCCAGATGGCCGGGGGACGTGGCAATAGACTCGTCGCACGACAGGATATACGTGGCTATCGATGGCCTTGACCCGGAGGTTGTCGTCATCGACGGAGAGAGCGCCTCGGTCACCAATCGAATCAGTCAACCTGCCGACCCGGTGAGCCTTGCGATTAACCCCCTCACTGGCCGCCTCTACGTCGCTCTTTCTGGCTACCGAGGGCAAGTCATCAGCGTTTTCGACACCAAGAGTGCGGTCAAGATCGCGGACATTCCGCTCGATGATGATCCGACCGATGTGGCGGTCAACGTCGCTACGAATCGACTGTACGTGACGAAGAACTCTGGGGACAACGTGTCGGTGATAGACGGCAACAGCAACCAAGTGGTCAAGGCCATCGGACAGATCACGAACGCCTCTCAAGTAGCCGCCGATCCCGATCGGAACCGCATCTATGTGATGAAACCTCCAGAGGGTATCTTCGTCCTGGACGGGGCATCGGACGAAGTGAAGAGCCAGATCGAATTGGGGGCCTATGGGGGAGGGGGGTTGGTCGTTCACCCCGATACCGGCGCAGTCTACACCCAGAACTTCATCGGGAGCCAACTGCTGGTGTTGGAAGGCGAAGACGCCAAAGCAAAGGAGATCACCAAGTATTGCGGAGGATGGGAAGGCTCTCTGGCCATCAACCCTGAGACCAGCCGCCTGTACGCCGTCTCGTCGGCATGTGACGTGCTAAAGGTTGTTGACATTGCCAACAACGTTGGCGGCGATACCGAATCCGTTCCCCTCGGCAGCAAGCCAGCGGACGTGGTGGTTGGCCAAAACGGTAGGAAGCTCTATGTTGCCAACTCCAGCGGAGATGTCGTCTCCGTCGTGGACACAGCCACGAGGAAGGTTGTAAGAAACGTCGGAGTCGGTCGTGAGCCAACTCGCCTGGCCATTGACCAGGACGCAAACGACATCTATGCACTAACAACGAGCGGGCTGTATGTCATAGATGGGGACACCGACAGTGTTGCGAGTGTGGTCGAGGTTGGAGGCGAGCCCCACGACCTGGCCCTGGACCCGAAGGCAGGTCGAGCATATGTCACTGAGCTCAAGCCTGGCGACGGAGGAATTCGCGTTATTGACACCAAAACGAGGACCCTTGTGCAACGGCTGGCAGACCCCTTCGCCCACTTCGCCCTCTTCTGCGAAGACATTGCCGCAAACACGACGACGGGCAAAATATATGTGGCACACCTGACAGGCGGCAAGGTCAGCCCCGTGATCAGCTCAATAGAGCCGGTCCCCAGCGGGTTGAGGGAAACCGTGACGGGTTGGACACAGGAGGGCGGACCTTTGACGGGCGGCCTTACAGCCTTCGATGCCACCACCCTCCAGACCTCCGCGGCTCTGGTCTTGCCCGTTTACCCCTACGGTGTTCCCATAGCGGCGGACGAATCCACCAACAAGATATACGCGGCCCTCAACGTCGGAGCGCTGTCTGGGGCCGGTATTGACGCGCAGATAGGGCTGACCGTAATAGATGGCACGACCGATGCCGTGACCCAGGTGCTTGTCCCCTCGGAAGAGGTTCGTTCGTACTTCACAACCATCACGGATATGGCCACGGATCGCACGGGTTCCAGGATCTTCATGACTGCACAGAACGATGCTCTTATCATCATCAATGCCAGAGAGCTGGCCGTCGAGGCGGTCATCAATCTGCCTCACGGAAGTATCCCCGAAGGACTCGCGATAGACCCGGAGAGCGGCAAGATATATGTTGCCAACTCAGGAAACGGCACCATATCCGTGATTGAAACCAGTTGACCGTGAGGCTTGTAGCAGGAATCTGAGTGATGGCGCCCTCGCCTCCGCCCATCTTCGCGCTCGGGCTCGCCTGGTCGCCACAGCCATAGGTCCTGAACTCTCGGAACGAGGCGGGGATGTTCTGTTCACAATGCGGCGCGGAACTGCCTGACGAAAGCGCCTTCTGCCACAGCTGCGGGGCTCGGGTCATCGTTGTCGCTGACGCGTCCCCGCAACGCTCAGCCGACACCATCGCCGCGCCCGCTCCTTCACTATCCGGCTCGTCTGAAACCGTCGCGGCCCGTCCCCCCCGATGGCTGCGCCCCCACCTGTCGGAAGAGGAGACAATTCTAGCCAACGTTTCCGTCGGCCAGTCGGACTACTACGCAACTGACAACCGCCTGCTTGTCTTCAAAGGCAAGTCGAGCCCCGACACGGTCGAGTACCGGCAGGCATCGGTGGAATTCCACCGTTATGGGTGGCTCTTCCACGTCTGGAGGCTCTTCGTGGGAGCTTGCGCATTGGCCGTGTTGGGTCTCGCGCTGCTGTTCACCCAGCATGTCAAGATGGATGAAGCGACCATCGGTCCGCGATGGGATGTGGCGGCCGTGTGCGTAGGATTGGCCGTCCTCCTGCTCGTGGCAGCAATCGTGAGTCGCTATGGCTTCTATGTTGTGACCGTGGGAGACCAGACACCAAGAAAGGATGCCAGTCGCGGGGGCTGGCACTATAGATTGGAGCGGCTGCGCTTCGCGCCTCGAAACGTGTCCCTCGATCGTCTGATGCAGGTCTTGCAGGAGAGGGCGGTTGCAGCACACGAGCTCGATGCCAGCATGGAGGCAAGCGCGAACCGGCGGGGTGGGAGCGGGGCACCAGTCACGATCGCATCCCTGGCAGGCATCCTGACTGGTGCGGCGCTAATGACTTTCTACGTCCTGACCGCTGACGCGACCCCAAAGCTGTTTACTGAAGATCACACCACTTTCGTGCAGGTCGATGTGTTGATCATACCGATCGCCGTCGGCTGCGCGTCGGCCGCCGGTTTTGTGGGTGGGCTCATGTCGAACTGGAGAGGGGCAACGGTGGGTGGTACGGCGGGCCATGCGGTGGTTGTTGGCGTGGTTGTTTGGTTGCTGTACGCGACAATGGCGCAGGCACCACCAGCCATACAGGAGACGCCGACCGGGTTCACGTTCAACCAACTCCAGCCTTCATTCATTCTCGATGCCATAGCGCCGTGGGCTTTGGCCTCAGTGGCTGCCGTCGGGTTGGGAGCCCTCGCAGGCCGGCTGGGAGAGCATATGAGAGCCGTCGGCTAGTCGGCGGGCCACGGAGGCAATCTATCACCTCGCCTCGCCTAAGCGGAACGGCGCTGGAAGACGGGATTGCGGAGCGGTGTGAGGCCGCCTGTGGGACACGAGCGAGGGGCGCGCCCACACGGAACGCGCCCGCTCGCAGCGCCCGGAACCACAGCGGTAGGAACTATGATTCGGGCGCCCTCTGCGCCGTGGCCTCGGCGACGGCATCGTCCCGCAGTTCCGCCGGAAGCGACCTCTGCCCGCTCATCAGCGGCGGGCTGTAGCCACTGGGCACGAGGAAGGCGGCGATCTCCGTGGCCTGCTCATCTATTCCACCTGTGGTGATGTCGCATTGCCAGGATCCGTTCGGGTCTACGCGTGTGAGCGGCTCATCCCAGTAGGGCTTCGTCCACCAGCCACCGCGGACCTTTATAGACACCGCCACCTTGAAGTCCGTCGGCACCACGCACTGAACTCGCCCCTCTAGGAGCTCGAAGCTGCCGTACGGCGGCACATGCGTGAAATCGATAGCCGCGTCCGATGCGCCGCAACGGAGGAGCTCGAAATCCTGGGGGAGTCCCTCATCGGTGATGGTCCGCTCTTGGACGACTGTCGGGTAGCCGGGAGCGTACACTTCGAAGGTCACGGGGCCGGGCACCGGCGTTGCCTCTCCGCGAGACGCGTCGAAGGCGTAGACTCCATTCGAGCCGGTCACCGCCTTGCCTTCATGTCCGGTGCTGTCGATGAACCCTACTTCGGCGCCCGCAATAGGGTCTCCTGTCTCGGCCTCTCTAACTGTGCCCCAGGTGCAGGCGACGGCGAACAGAGCAGCATCGACCACAGTCGCGACACCAACGATGTGCGGTTTCATGGTTCCTATCCTTTCTAGAAGACGGATTTTGTGTCTTTCCGAGCATTATCCGCTGACTAGTCATCATGGCCGACGATCTTGATCGCACTTTGGATTGCCTAACCTCGCGAGTTGTCGTAGCGTCGGATATCGGCTATGGGAGGCCCCACATCCTGTTCAAACGATCTGCCTGATGCATGTTCTCGTATTTCTGCGGCAAGTCCCACGGTTGCGACTGATCCAACCATGATCCAGTCGGCGCCCTCCACTGCGGCAGATCTGGGATTGCCTGATCCGTGCCGCCTCCTATGATGCTCGCTGCTCCAGCGACCACTGCCCCAAGGATCACCACGATGGACACTAGCTTTCCGAACACTGCCAGAACTCCTTTCTCCTGCTGTCTGCTTATTCACCGACCGGCCGATAACCCGCAGTCGTCGGCCTCTTCTGATAGTTACATCCAGAAGAGGCAGGTTTCTTACAGGTGGCCTGCCCCCGAAAACGAGTCCACCCAGTGGGGTGCCAAAATATCATCCGTATCCAGACGGTTGACGCCTGAGCCGTTTGGGTCAGCCTTGAGCCTCTTGGGTGCCCCCCCGACTGCCATGGCTACCACTTCCTGATTGACAATCCCGGGCACCTGCCGTCACCGGTCGCCCACCGACAGTCTCCTGCTTCTCAGGCAGGTTGTCAGCTATGTCGATCACAGGGAATCAGTTGCTCTTTCAGGTATGTCCTCCACGTTGCTAACTGGTCGTGAAGAACGAAGGAATCGGGGGCAACTGCAGAAAAGCCTCGCTACCCCAAATAGCCCATAATTGGGACTGTCGTTATAGCCCCCAACAGGAGCGGAACGGCACGTCGCAAAAGCGAACAGATCGCCCCAAATCGCAATCCAGGTAGTTCCATACCCCCCCTCAGTCGTAGGAGTGAATCGGGCTATCTGTTCGGTGATATTGGGGGGGCAGATCGGGCACCCATCCTGGGGCACACGTTGCCGCTGACAGCCCCCCAGTCTCCGAATCCTGGCCCCCCTGCCACGATCCACGTAGATGGAGCCATCCCTCTGGCGAACAGGCACGGGCAGGACGGCTGACCCATCACCATCTCGTCATAGTGTCCCCTAAATAGACCCCATAAACCCTGGACATTCTCTCCGATACGAGCGTCACTGTGAATGAAGGAGGGAATGAAGATGAAGAAGCTGATTCTAGCAACGCTGATGGGGTGGGCCGTCCTGACCCTAGTCGCAAGTGTACTAGTAACGGGGACAACCAATACGGCCCCTACCACCAGCATGATGACATACGCTCCGCCAGGGCAGTGCTTGTCCGAGGTCTACCAGACTGAGGCACCCCCGCCAGCAGTGCGGCGCGACCAAGGGAAGGATTCAATACGGGTGCCGATGCTAGTCGGGGACAAGATCAATACAGACTACAGAGAATACAGATAGGAGGTGAACAGAATGGGGAAAGGGAGAGGCATGAATATCGGTAGGTTCACCGTCGAAGAGGGCGATGGATTCCCGACTGTCATAGTCAGTATCGCGGATCAGGTGGTCGGGCGAGTCAACTGTCTGGCAGTAGAAGAGCGAGTCAAAGCAAGGCGCACCGCAACTGGCGACGACACCCTCATGGTAACAGAAGCCGACATCGAGTGGGCGCTAGAGAATGCGCGGATAGACCCCGAAGGGAGGAGCTAGGATGGCACACCAGAAAGTCACAGTCAAGCTAATCGGAGAGGATGGCAATGCCTACTCAATACTCGGACGGGTCTCGAAGGCGCTCAAGCGCAGCGGACAGCCCGAAGCGGCGGCGGAGTACCTCAAGCGGGCGACCGAAGGCGACTACAACCACTTGCTAGCGGTCACGCTGGAGTATGTGGACGAACCCGACGGCGAGGATGCTGACGAGGACGCAGAGTCGTAGCAGGGATGAATGGGCTGATGGGGAGAATGAAGATGATCACCAAGACGACCAGCATAGCGCCCTTCGAGGACATCGCCGACTGGGAGAGCGCATTATATGCCTTTTTGGCTGAGAAGGAACGACGAAGCGGCTCCCGTCGCACGGTCGAAGGCTACGCACGTATGCTCCAGCAGTTCTTCGGCAGCGCCGGCAAGCCACCAGAGCGCATCACTAGCCCAGAGGTATTCGCCTACGCCTACGGCATTGGACTGTCAGGCAGGGAGCCATCCCCAGTGACCATCGGCGCACGGATCGCCTGCGTCAGCTCCTTCTACCGCTTCCTGATCCGGATGGGATTGGTCACCAGCAACCCCTGCGACGCGGTCGAGCGGCCCCGGGCCCAGCCTAGCCTACCGCGCGGGCTGAGCGCCGAGGAGATCAAGCGCCTTCTGGCCGCCATCACTACGACGCCGACGGGACTGCGGGACAGGGCCATCGTCCTGACGCTGACACTGACAGGGCGGCGGCGATCCGAGGTGCTGAACCTGAAGGCTGGAGACATCACACAGTATGGCGGGCTGTTCTACACCTACCGAGGCAAGGGGGGCAAGCAAGGGAAAAGGGAGCTACCCCGTCCTGCCTTCAGCGCCATCGAGCAGGCATTGGCGGCCTGGGCCAAGAGCCCGACCGAGATGAATCCGAGGGAATCGTTGTGGCCGACCGATGACCCCGACCGAGCAGCCGCTGGCCTGGGTGTCACGAGTGGCACGTTCTACGGCAACCTGCAGCGCTACTTCAGGAAGGCAGGGCTCCCCCCCGCTGGTGTGCACATCCTGCGCCACTCGGCAGCCAAGTTGAGGCGGGATGTCGGTGAGTCAATCGAGGACATCAGCCGCTACCTCGACCACAGTTCCCTGGCGGTGACGACCACCTACCTACGACGGCTGGAAGGTCAGGAGGACCGAGCCTGGAGCCGAGTGGCCGAAGCCATCGGCGTCTAGGGCAGGCATCCCTCATCCCGACTGCTCACGCAGCCCCTCTGTTCGCCCACGTAGCGCCACTTGCTGGCGACGTGATGCGGATACTAGCCCCCCCTGTGAGCCACGCGACGGGCCAAACAATCGTGAAAGATACCCTCATAAACCCTGGACTTCCTTCCCTCTCCGAGTGATGAATGGGTCAAGGAGGGAATGAAGATGAAGAAGACAACTCAAGAGGGAGGGTGCCCCACCGAGGAAGAGATGGCTGAGGAGACTCGGCTGTCTACCTGGCACCCCATCGAGGACAGGAACCTAGCACCAGGGACGCGGCTGGTGGCTCGCTACAAGAAGGTGGAGTACCACGCGACGGTCGTGGAAGGCGAGAAGGGCGGCCTGTGCTACCGCCTCGATGATGGTCGGGAGTTCAAGAGCCCATCTGCAGCGGGCGGTGCGATCACGGGCCACGGCTGCAATGGCTGGGTGTTCTGGGGTCTGGTCGCAGGAGAATTGGAAGCCCCTGAGAGCCTGGAGTAAGAGGAGGGGTGACGTGGGCGTCGACGTCTATCTAGAACCCGCCTTCAGCCGCAACCGAGAGGCCCACGAGCCCGAGTTCGACCGGGCCGTCGCGAGGCGCGACGCCATGGATAGATGCGGCCACCGCGACCCCCAGCTCGACTGTGCGCGCTGCGCCGCCGAGGAGGAGGCGGGGCGCGCCTGGGAAGCCATGTACCCCGACCGCTACTACATCCGCTCCAGCTACAACCCCACTTCCCTCTTCGGGTGGATCGAGGCCAACCTCGGGCTAGACCTGATGGCGCTGCTGGAGGAGTGGCTGGAGGAGCGGCCCGGCCAAGAGCCGGAACGCGCCATCCTGCGGGTGAGGGAGTTCGGCTACGCCCTGGGTCTTGCACTATCGGCTGCGGTGGCGGCCAACGCCGGACGTGTCCTGAAGGACGGCTCGGTCGCCCGCTTCCACGGGCCACGGTTGGTGAGAGACCTCATCGTGCGTATGGCCTTGACCGCCGAGGACGGCGGCGAGCTCGCCCCTGGCGGCTCCTTCGACGACCACCGCTTAACCGTCGAGGAGAGCGGATGGTACTTGCACAAGGTCTTGGGCCTGGCCCGCTTCGCCGATGCCTGCCGAGGGGCAGAAGCGGGATCGTACATCGTGGTATCCGCCTAAGGGGTGACGCCATGTCAAAGGTTATCCGTGTCGATGCCGTCGCCTTCCTCATCGCCTTGGGAGGAGGTCAACCATGTCAGCCTACTGGCAGCACCGCATCAAGTGCCTGAAGTGGGGGCTGCACTTCATCGTGTGCTCCGACTATGAGGGGTGGCCGTTCGAAGGCACAACGGAGGAAGCAACGGGCCTGATACATTGTCCAGAGTGTGGTTCGGCGGGTCCGAAGCTCGTCGCTAAGGTCAAGGTGAGCGGGTTCATCGCGCAGGCGGTCCCTGGTGACGCTGACTTCCAGGGCGTTCATGGGCCAGCAATCGCAGGAGAGGGACAGTAGCAACATGAAGGGAAGCGCTGCGCCAGGCCTGTTCCGGTCCCGACTAGGGCCGACATCTACCCCCGTTGTGCACGGGATGGTGCCCATCTACCTGGGGCGCTGTGTGGGCTTTCACGTCTCCCGCCGTACCCCGTCCCACTCCTGAACAGTATATAGGGGTATGGTTCTACCCTTATTACGATTGGGGGCCAGGATTGCCGAACTTTGGGCTGTCAGTGGCAACGTGCTGGTGATCCTCGCCCCTAGATCAGCCAGGCCAGGACGGTCAGCAAGACCTGCCCTGCCGCCGCTGCTACCTGGTGCGCCTCGAGGGCGACCTCCTGCTCAAGCTCTCCTGCTACGAGCGCGGCAAGCGGTGGACGGCTGACCTGCCCCCATGAACGCTACCACAGTCTATGCAAGTGTGGCAAACGCCATCGTTTGGTTCGCCATCGCCCAGGGCTGGCCGTAGCGTTCCTTGTCAACCCTCGCGGCTGCGGGTATTATGGTGACAGAACTTCATGGAAGTGCAGCATGAAACGTCTGGCCCTCCTGGTTCTAGCGTTGCTCCTCCCGGCCACAGCGGTGGCGTGTACACGTGAGATCATACGAGAGGTAGCTGTTTATCCTACAGCAGTGCCGACATACACGGCCGTAGCAACTCCAGCCCCGCCCTCGCCCGAATCATGCACAGAAAGGGACGCTGCGGCGCGGGCAAAATCCAGCGTGGTTATGATACTAGGCTATTATGGGCAAGGCAGCGGGGTCGTGATTGATGACAGTGGATACATACTTACAAACAGGCACGTCGTCGAAGGAGATGATTCCCTGACTGTCATGCTGCCTGACGGCCGGCAGGTGTCTGGGCAGGCGTGGAGTCTGGCATCGAATGTAGACTTGGCCGTGGTTCGTGTGCAGGCGTCTGGACTCCATGCGGCGAAATGGGGCGATTCGGAGTCTCTGCAAGAGACAGACAGGTTGATCGCCATCGGCTACCCGATAGCGGAAGTCCTGGGACAGGAACCCAGCGTGACGAGTGGCACACTGTCGGCCAAGCGCTCTGACTTACATGCTGATTGGCTCCAGACGGACGTTGCTCTCAATCCTGGGAGTAGCGGCGGCGCAGTGGTGAACATGTGTGGAGAGCTGGTCGGGATTAGCACGGGGACCATTGCTGAAACGGAAGGCATGAACTTTGCGATTGCTTCTGCCACGGCGAGGCCTATCGCCGAAGAGCTGATCCGACACCAAGAGCGACCGCCAGTTCCTTCGCGAGCGGTAGCTGATGAACCGCTATTCAGTCCTGAGGAGACAGCGTGGGCGTTCTACTATCTAATAGCGAATCGGGAGTTTGAACTGGCCTACTCCCTTCTGAGTCAGCGATTCCAGGCGAGTCGTCCCTACGGAACGTGGCTTGCCGGGTATGACACAACGCTGCTCGTGTTCGTCGAGGAAGTCAGGACTATGCAATACGATCCTCCGGTGGTCTATGTGAGCGTCTTGGCAACGGACTTGCTGAACAACGAGGTAGTCACCAGGCGGTTTGCAGGAGAATGGCGGTTCGCGTTCGAGGGTGGAATGTGGCGACTAGAAGTTGGCGATATTGCCGTGGTGCCATGACGGGTCATCCTGTGTTGGCCTGCCATAGACACCCAGCGAAACGGGGGTCGGAGCCAGGCTACGGTTTATCTTGCAGCGTTGGCGTCACTGATCAGCCGCGCAACGCGTTCGATTTCACGAATCGCCAACTCCGGCTCCTCCTGCCCCTCTTTCGAGCCAACACCGAAGGCAAGTTTTAGACTCAGAATTCTGGCCACTGCAGCATCCACGACCTCACGGCTGATTCTTCCGTCCTCTACCGCCTGCACGATGCCTCTGTGGATTGTGACCTCTCTGTCTAGCAGGTCTTCTTGTGTGACATCCCAAGGGCCAGCGATGACGATAATGTCGACTCCGGCGCTCACCGCTCTGATGGCGGCATCGACAATGCCAAAATTCTGGGTTATCGCTCCCATCCCGAAATCATCTGAGAGCACTACGCCGCCAAAGCGCAGTTCCTCACGCAGGATCCCACTTATGACTTCGGGGGACAGCGTGGCGGGCATTGGTGCGGGGCCTGACAACGCTGGGTAGTACACATGCGCGGTCATCACGGCTGGGAGGCCAGACTCAATGGCAAGCCGAAACGGCTCCAGTTCGACGGCGCGGATTTGCCCGATGCTATCGTCGACAACTGGAAGCAACTCGTGGGGGTCACCGCTGGTGCTACCATGTCCAGGAAAATGCTTGGCGACTGGTACGACGCCGCTGCAACGTAGTCCCCTGATGAAGGCTCCACCAATCACCGCGACCGAATCTGGGTCGATGCCATAAGAGCGCGAGCCTATTACTGGATTCGCCGGATTGTCATTGACATCCAAGACAGGTGCCAGATCGGTGTTCATGCCAAGGGCTAGGGCAAGGTTCCCCACAGCCCCACCCGCTTCTTCGGCTATCTCTGGCGACCCTATTGCGCCTAGCACCGCCGCGCTGGGAAAGCTGGGCACACCTGGAGGCACCCTCCAGACAGTTCCGCCCTCCAGATCAGCGGCGATCAACATCCCGATACCGTTGTTGGCTTCAGAAGCCATCTCCTGCAGTTCGACCGTCAGGGTTCTCGCAGCGTCAATAGACTCAAGGTTGCGTCCCAGGAGAGCGACGTTGCCGAAGTGGTAATCCCTGATCGCGTTTCGGCTCAGGCTGTCCAGGGATGGGCCAACTACTCCGATCATCATCATCTGGCCAACTTTTTGCTCCAAGGTCAGCTGAGACGCAAGCTCCGCGGCATCTGCCAAGTCACTCTCTAGCGGCAGGCTGCAGGTTCCTGACGGCGTGGCAGTGGGTGTGGCGACCATTGTCGGAGTCACAGAGGGCGATGTCACGCGCCGGATGACGAGACCAATCTCATCTGAACTCGGACCATTGCTACACGCAGTCGAAGCCGCCAGACCTAGTACCACGAAAACAGCCAGAGCCAGCGTAGATCGCCTCATCGACGCCCCCCTCAGGCTCCGCTATGTCGACTGGTCCCACAGCCAGAGAACGACCAGCGGGCCATCCTTGCGTTGCCTCATTATACCGCTGGTGGAGTGCGCAGACGGGCCAAGGCAGAAGTGGCTCTTCCGGCTCTAGATATTGTCCTACTGCTGGCCAACGCCATCGTCTGGTTCATAGTGGCGACGGGGTAGGGGTAAGCCAGGCCAGGGACACGCCGGGGGCTGGCCCTAACAATTGTCGTCATTTTGTCGCCATGCTGGGCGACAAGCCCCGGGACGAAACCTTACAGGACGGGAGAAAACCGTCGGTTTCCAGGTACGAAACTGTCACTAGTAGGACGCGATGGGACGGGCCGGGACGGGTCGTTGCGGTCTTCAAAACCGATGCGCCCCGATAGCATCGGGGTGGGTGGGTTCGACTCCCATGCACTCCCGCCAATCTTTCAGGCGTGAAGTTGCTCGTCCGCGCCCGTCTGCTGTCAGTAGGTTCCAGGACCCCGGCGCGGCAGCATCAATCAAACCGACGTTGCTCACGCGTTCATGCGTGCATTATCATCAGGGGTAGCGCTCTCGGCTCTGCGCCGGGCAAAGTGAGCAGGGGATCGGAGGGTCGGGACATTGGCGTTCCTAGAGGACGTTCTCAAGCGATATGGGGTCGCTGCCCATTACTGGCCGCTTGACGAGTCTATTCCTGCGCCTGAGGAGCAACTGGATAGAGACGCGTTGTGGCGCGACGCGGTGCTCGCGGGTGCAGATCCGGGAGCTGAGCTTCTAGCCGCGGTCGACGAGTGCCGGGCAGGTGGGCACACGCTTCAGCTGCCTATGATACTAGGAGACATTCGTGCCACGAACGGCCAATCGGAGGCTGCGGTGAGGGCCTACGAGTTTGCCGTCCTTGGCGAAGATGACCCCGCGCGCCTGTGCGGGCTGGGCTACCTGCTGCTTCAACGTTGCCGTGCCGACGAGCTGCCTTTGTGCGACAAGGACTTTGACGGGGCCACTGTTGATTTCCCTGGCGGCGAGGCGGTGTCCATATCGTCGCACCGGGTCGACTTGGACAACCCAGGGCCCGAGTTCGGACGTAAGGCCGCACTGCTGGACGTCGCGATCCGTGCGTTCGGCAAGGCCTATGTGCGCTGCGTGCAGCGGTTCCTCCGAGACATCGGATGGCCTGGGGGAGAGAAGTGGCACGACGCGTCCGAGCTCCTGGAGCGGATGGCTGCGGCGGAAGACAAATGGCACGAGCTCGTGGCCCTCGACGGTCTCCGCGCTGCGTTCATGGAGGCGGATGACCTCGATGGCCTCGAGTCCGTGATCGGGGAGTACCTTGGGTGGGTGGAAGACTACGAAAAGGGAGTCCCCGGGTTGAATGCTTTGGCGCGCACGATAGCGAAGAAGATGGGGCATACCCGTTTGGTTCAGGGTTGGAGTGAGCCGGATCGTGAGAGCCCTTTCTATGATTTCGAGGTCAACTTCTTTAAGGCGGGACCTTGGCTTCGGGCTCGGCGAAAGGCCCCGCCCGCCGGCGAGCCAGGCTTGACTGCGGGGGACCGCCTCCTCCTTTGGCATCTGAGGGAGCTTTCGCAGCAACTGCGCGACCAGCGCGGGAAGACGGAGCAGTGGGACTCACTACTCCAGGCCATAGCGCAAAAGCTTGAGGGTACACCGAAGAGGATAGTCGAGGCCTCCCGAAAACGCCTGGCGGAGGAATATGGGGATAGGTGGGAGAGGTTGCCAGCCGAGGTGCAGCGGCTTGTAGCCCAGGCCGAATTTCTCCGCTCAACGCTTGAGACAGTCGTAGACAGCGATTGGGCACCAGTGGTCGTTCAGTACGCTCGGGCCCTCGAGACGCTCCTGCAGAGGGGATTGGGCCCAAGCCTGGATGAAGCCTTAGGGCCGAAGTACTCATATACCAAAGCTAGGTTGGAAACTTTCCGGGACCTGTTCGACAGCCCTCAATTTGCGGGTTTAAGGGGCCTGCCGGGTGCCGACCGCATGAGGGACCTGAGCCTCCCCTTGCACGACGTCATCAGAAACTACCGGACTCCTGCGGTTCACGGTGCAGAGCCGATGTCTCCTGTGAAAGCCGACGAGCTGCTGCGGCGGCTCTTGGGGACTGAGAGCCAGCGCGTCGGTCTGGTGTGGGAGATCGCCAGCCTCTGCGGCGCCGGCTAGCAACTGGCTGGGATCGACTCGCATCGACTCCCGCTAGGATGCGGGTAGATCCAGGCCTCTAGGCCCGCCCTGAGCGAAACCGGGATGGCGAGTGCGCCCATTCCCTGCAAACGTCCGGCCCGTTGGGAGGCGGGGACGGCGGCCTGGTGGTGCTGCGACGAGGGGAAATGACCATCCATACGCCCGCCGAGATCATCGACCTTCTGCGCCAGGAGTACGGGGAGCTTCGCTGGCGGCCCCATAGCGACCCCATGAGCGAGCTCGTGCGCACCATCCTCTCCCAGAACACCTCCGACGCCAACTCCGGCCGCGCCTTCGCTCGCCTGCTGGTTCGCTTCCCCACCTGGGAGTTGCTCCTGGGCGCCGACCCGACGGCCATCGCGGAGGCGATTCGAGTGGGCGGCCTGGCTCGCGTGAAGGCGCCTCGCATCAAGGCGAGCGTGGAGGAGGTGTGGGCCCGCCTGGGCTCCTTCGACCTGTCCTTCCTGGCGGAGATGCCGCTGGAGGAGGCGAAGGCCTGGCTGCGCTCCCTGCCGGGGGTTGGGCCCAAGACCGCCGCCTGCGTCCTGTTGTTCGCTCTCGGCCGCCCAGCGCTGCCGGTGGACACCCACGTCTATCGGGTGGCCAAGCGCCTAGGGCTGGTCGCACCTGGCGTGGGGACAGGTAACGCAGCCGACCAGCCGCACACTATGTTCCCATCGTGGGGATGAGGCGGCCGTTTCCCTTGCTGGCTTTCATGCCTTGGAGTAGCATGGGGGCGGTTTGGGAGCGTAGGCCATGCCTTGAGCCGCCGCGCTCAACGAGTGAAGTTCTCACGAGGGAGGTAGGCCATGCGTAGCACACGGCTGCCATTCCTGCTCTTCCTGGCGTTGACCCTCCTCGCCGCGGCAGTTGTGCCCCCATGGAGCGTCGGGCAGCTGGACAAAGCCGCCCGGGCGAACCCTGAGGTGAGCCCTGACGATGACCCCGCCTGGGGACCGGTCGATGCGCCGGTCACCATCGTCGAGTTTGCCGACTACCAGTGCCCTTACTGCAAGCAGTTCTATGACCAGACACTCCCGCAAATAGAGGAGACGTACGAGGGCCGGCTCAGGTTCGTCTATCGCGATTTTCCGCTCACGGCCATTCACTCCAACGCCGAGAAGGCGGCAGAGGCTTCCGAGTGTGCGGACGACCAGGGACGTTTTTGGGACTACCACGGTCTGTTGTGGGACAACCAACAGGCTCTGGATGTCGCTAGCTTGAAAGCCTACGCGGGGCAGATCGGCCTAGACACGGCCACGTTCGATGACTGCCTGGACTCAGGCAAGAATGCCCAAGAGGTGCAGAAGGACTATAGCGACGGGGTCAGCTACGGCGTCACCGGCACACCCACATTCTTCATCAATGGAGTCGAGCTGGCGGGCACCCTGCCATTTTCCGGCTTCCAAACGATAATCGACGGGCTCCTCGCGGTCGCACCCACGCCTACGCCGGCCCCCTCACCCACTGCGAGTCCGGTGCCCACGCCGGGGCCAAGGGGACAACTCCACAACTGCCCATTGCCGAACCGCTGGTCCATAGCAGTCTGGAGCGGACTGGAAGACGTGCCGACGGGAGAGGCACTGGCGACCTGCGGGGCAACGGCTGTGAGTTCCGCCTACTCGTTAGACCCAGAGACTCAGGGCTGGTGGCGCTACTTCCCTGACCATCCGGACATCAGCAACCTTGGCGCGCTGGACAACAGGCAGGCCATCATCGCCTTGGGCTCGGGCTCTGCGGCAGCGCCGTCGGACATCGCGGCGACCAGCAGTAGCTCCTTTCAGCTCTATGGCTGTCCACAGCCAGGCAAGTGGTCGATCTCCGTCTGGGATGGCCCGGATGGCACCGGAACTGGCGAGGCGCTCGCCACCTGCTCGAGTTCTATAGCTGCGGCCTACGCGCTCGACCCGCAGACCCAAGGGTGGCTTGGCTATTTCAACGGACGTCCCGACATCAGCAACCTGATGACTGTCGATGGTCTGCACGGAATGCTAACCCTTGGCGGATCGGCGGTCCCAGCCGCGCAGCTGAGGGTGGACTTCATCGACGTGGGGCAGGGGGACGCGATACTCGTCCAGAGGGATCCCGTGGCCATTCTGGTAGATGGCGGTCCGGACGCGAACAAGGTAGCGGACTATCTCCAGAGTCGAGGCATCGAGGACGTCGACCTGCTGGTGGCCACTCACCCCCATGCTGATCACATCGGCGGGCTCATCGACGTGCTCGCCCTCTACGACGTGCACGAGATATGGACGAATGGCGACACCTCTGGCAGTCAGACCTATGGGGATTTCGCGCTGGCCGTTGGCCAAGAGCAGGCGGCTGGAGCCACACTGCGAGAAGTGACAAGGGGCTACACGGCGGAGTTTGACGGCCTGAACATCTCCGTTTTTCACCCGCCGTCGCTCACCGGCGACACTAACGAGGATTCGTTGGTGCTGCGTCTGACCTGTGGCATGGTGGACATCTTGCTAGTAGGCGATGCGACGACGGACAGCGAGGCGAGCATGTTGGCGGAGGAGGGGCTACTCACTGATGTGGAGGTACTCAAGGTCGGCCACCACGGCTCGAATACCTCGACAAGCGACGCGTTCCTGACCGCAGTGATGCCAGAGGATGCCGTGATCAGCGTGGGGGCTGACAACACCTACGGCCATCCACACCAGCAAACGCTCGACCGGCTGACTGCGCACGGGGTGACGGTCTACCGCACCGACGAGGATGGGACAGTAACGCTGACCTCGGACTGCAATACCTACTCCATTACGACCATCGGCCCAGCGGTGACCCCGACGGTAACTCCCGTACCCAGCCCAGGGCCGCCACCTATATCGCTTGAGGCAGCCTGCGGGCCGTGTGCAGCCACCGACTGCAACTGCTCCGACTTCGACACCCAGGCCGAGGCACAAGCCTGCCTGAATGCCGACCCCACCGATCCCTTCAACCTGGACGGGGACAACGATACCATCGCCTGCGAGTCGCTGCCGTGAGGGGTTGGCTCCTCATCGAGACCCTGCTCGTCCTGCTGGTGGCCAACGCCATCGTCTGGTTCGTCATCGCCCAGGGGTGGCGATAGCGTCCTTACAGGCTCTCGCGCCTGTGGATGCGCTGGTGAAGGGACAGAAGGATGAAGCTGTATCAGCTCGCATATGCCTGCAAGATCTACGGTGGCCTCACGGGGTTCGACGCCAGCTATTTTGCCTTCCTCAACGAGACGGGCGGAACGCTGGACTTCAACAACGAGGTTCACATGAAGGCTCTCTTGGCCTGGTTGAGATCATGGGGCTGCCGACAGTTTGCCCTCGCCCACGAAGGACTCTCTGTGAAGTCCATGCTTCGATGGGCAAGGCGATGGGAATCTAAGCTCCCAGGTCGTTCTGCGGCGCTCGACCGCCTGTCTGATGCGGACATTGAAGAGGCCGCCGACGCCTTTGCCGACCTGTCGCGATGTTTGGCCTCGAAAAGAACCCGCAACGGCCAACAGTATGACGTAGAGATCGGACCTACCGGGGCCGCCAAGATCCTCTTCGCAGCGAGGCCGACGGTCTTCCCTCCATGGGATGAGGCGATTCGGAAGGCCCTTGGGTTCGATGGCGGCTGCCGCTCCTATCGTGGATACCTCGCCGAAGTGAGGGACCAGATCAAGCAGGTCTGCGCCGAAGCCGCCAAGCTCGGAATTGCCGCCGAGAGCATCCCTCTGGAGCTTGGCCGTCCCAGGTCAACCCTTCCCAAGCTCGTCGACGAATACAACTGGGTCACAGCCACGCAGGGATTCTTGCCGCCGGAACCGAGCGAGATAGCGAAGTGGCACCGCTGGTCTGGTCAGCTGGCAGGCAAGGCGGACGAATCAGCCTAAGACCCTCTCTCTGTACTGCTCGCCCTACTGCCGGCCAACGCCATCGTGCGGCTCGTGGCGGCGATGGGGTGGTCGCAGCTTCTCCATTGCCAACCCTCGCGGCTGCGAGTAGGATATGCCTGCGCGGGCCCCCCACCAGTACGGGACGGGTGCCCTGGGCGAGCACCGCCCAGCTGCGCCGCCTGATATCGCTATCTCAGGATGAAGCCTCGCAGAGCGGCGGGGCCAGATCAGAATCCGGGGCCGACTTGTGGATCGTCAAAGCCTCGAACAAGCGCTGGCGGGTGCTCTGGAGGAGGAGATAGCCTACCTTCAGAGGACACAGGCCGAGCGCACCACCTCCGCTGTCGGCGGGACGCGCTTGCGGGAGGCGGCCGGCTGGATCCTGTATGATTTCCTCCTAGAGCGAGACTTTTTGATCCCCGACGACTCCAGGGTTGTCGCTCGGATCGGCAATGAGCGCCTGAACGGTCTAGTTATCTCCATCCGAGGCATGGAACTAACCCTGGGGCTGGAGCGCGATATCGGCCCTCATATTGCCCGCGTCGAGATCTCCGTCGACGCCACGGCGCTGCTGGAGAGCATCCTCGCCAGATTTCAGGATCCAGCGCTATCAACTCTACCTGATGCGCTCGCACGAAAGGTTTTCGGCTTCGCACAGGCCCATCTGTCACGAACGGAAGTCCTGTCGAAAATCGCTCTTAAGGCAGAACAGCCGGAGGCATTGGAACGGGCTGTCGGAAGCGAGATTCAGTTCATTTGGGGGCCCCCAGGAACGGGTAAGACTCAGACCCTTGCGGCCATGTGCGAGGTTTTGGTCGAGCTTGGGGAGTCAGTCTTGCTTGTCTCTCACACCAATATTGCCGTCGACGAGGCCATTCTAAGGGCTGCGGGGCACGGAGGTCCGCTCTACGAGACGCCCTTCTATCTTGAGGGAAAGCTGCTCCGGTATGGTACCCCCAGACACCCCGATCTGGCACCGATCAAGGAACTGCTGGCAGAAGATGTCGCCCGACAGCTCGGTGCCGACTTAGAATCGCGCCTGGCGGAGATTTCAGGACAACTGGCTCGCAACTCGGAAGCGCGGCGAGAACTTGAGCAGGTGCTTTCGGCCTGGGCGAACGCGGAACGCGCCGACGAGGAGGCAAAGAGCAGGGAGCGCGCACTAGGAGGCGCAGTAGCTGTCCTATCTAAGCGTTGCGAGGAGCATCGCGACGCCAGCAATGAGCTTCTTTGGGCCGAGGAAGAGCTTGACCGGGTCTTGAATCCACGGGGGTGGCGGAGGATCTTCAGGAGGAATCCTGTCCCGTTTCGAGCGGCCGTCGGTCGTGCGAATCAACGGAAGACCCTGGCGCAGAAGGCCCTTACTGTCGCGGAGACTCACGAAAAGGAAGCCAGACGTGCTGCCCAGAGCGCCCGACTTGAGGCCGAGCGGTTGGCCGCGCTACCGAAACTAGCAAGGGAAGCAGCACTGCAGCGGGATGACGAACTGGCTGACGAGTCTTATCGGCTCGAGGAGGAGCGCACTCGCATTCAGCAGGAACTGTCGGGTCTTCTGAAACGAGTGATCTACGAGGCGACCTTCATCGCCTCAACGCTGACGCGGGCAGCGGTCGACCAGAACCTCTGTAGACGAACCTTCGAGAACGTAATCATCGACGAGGCCAGCATGGCACCGTTGCCACTTGTATATCTGGCGAGCCTGGCAGCCCGCAAGAGAGTGATCTTGGTTGGCGACTTCGAGCAGCTTCCCCCAATAGTGCAGTCCGATGGCGAACTGGCCAAGCAGTGGCTGGGTCATGACATCTTCGAGCAGGCTGGCGTTAACAAAGTGGACTTGCCTAACGATAAGCGCGACCTGCGTGTGGACCTGTGGACTCAGTATCGAATGGCTTCCAAGATCCGACAGTTTGCCAGCGACAACTTTTACGGTGGAAGACTGAGGGATGACTTCAGCGAAGAGCGCCAAGGTGACATTCTGTGGGCGAAATACGCCCCCGCTGGTAGCCAGGTCTCCATGGTGGATACGACTTCGCTTGGTGCATGGTCGCAGCGATCGCCTGGCGCTCACCCATCTAAGTTCAACGTCTATTCCGCATTGGTGGCTGTTGAGCTGGCCGAGACACTGCGAAAAGGGTCAAAGGTCGGCGACGGCGCCGCAGACGATCGTCCCATAGGGATCATTACGCCGTACCGCGCGCAGGCGAATCTTCTCACGGTCCTCCTGAAAGAGAGACGCCTCGAAACGAGTGTTAGCGCTGGTACCATCCATAGCTTTCAAGGTCTAGAGAGCGATGCCATCATCTTCGACTTCGTGGAAGATGAACCGAATTGGAAGGCGGGCCCGCTGCTAATCGAACAGGGCCCGAAGCTGATCAACGTTGCAGTCACCCGAGCCAAGCATCGGCTGTTTGTCCTAGGTAGCCGCGCCCACGTCCGCAAGCACCTGAAGCGCTCCCCCCTCTGGGATCTGGTCGAATACGCAGCCGAGACTGACATCATCGCCGCAGAGGATTTCCTCAGAGCCGACTTTCACCGCTCTGTCGCGGATGCCAATGCCCGGATCCGCCACGGAGAAGTCTCCGACCTGGACACCAACCACCTTCGGGTTTGCAGCGAACGCGACTTCTTCGCAGCTCTGGATTATGACCTCTCCCGGGTGAAGTCACGTGTCGTCATCTTCGCCCCCTTCTTGGGGCGTCGAGTTGAGGAGGTGGTGCCGAGGCTCAGAGATTGTATCGAGCGGGACGTGGACGTGTACGTCGTCACTCGGCCGTCAGCCGATTGCGAGGCAGCGAACCTACGGTCGTGGTACGAGACCGTCCATCAACGGCTTGAGCGGTTCGGTGTGAAGCTGGTGTTCTTCCGCATGATGCACCAGAAGCTCGTCTTCATCGACGACCGCATCCTATACGTTGGCGGCCTTAATCCGCTGTCCCACGTCGATACGGCCGAGATCATGGACCGCTGGGACTCCAAGGCTGTAGCGGATGCTCACGCGGAGCAAGTTCGTCTGAAGGATCTGCTCAGCGTGTGGTCGGATCCGGATGACCCAGCGATGCGCACGTGTCCTCGGCCCGAGTGCGGGGACGCGCCCCTACTTGTTGTGGCCCCCGTCACATGGGACCGCTACGATCCGATGTTTTGGGGTTGCACCAACCACCCAGCGTGCGACTACAAGCGGCGTTTCTCGTGGGGGCCTCGCCGGTCAGGACCCCGAATCTGCAACAAGTGTGACACGCCGATGTCCCTTGAGCACAAGCCGTCTGGTGATTGGTGGGTCTGCCGCCACTGCAACGCGAGGCGGAAGGTTCAGGAGGGCGAGGGCGACCAGGCCCAGCTTCTGCTGACACAACCCAAGCGGCCCACCAAGAAGGCAGCAAGTACTCCCAGGGTCGCTGTCCGACCACAGGCTGGCGTCAAAGGAACACCGCCAAGGTCGGATGCGGCTCCTTCAACCGATCAAACGACTGACTCACTTCTGGCCCTGCTTCGTTCGAAGGGTCTCGAAGTGATCGACGAGCGGCCCCATGGCGGCCACCTTTGGGTCATCGGTGGCAAAGAACTCTACTCTTTTCTATCGCCACGAGGCTTCGTCTGGGGACCTAGAGGAGCACGAGCAACCGGGAATCGGGCTGGTTGGTACTCTCAATGAGGCCCGACTGGCTTTTCTGGTTCGAGATGCCCGCCCTCTTCCCGCTGGCCAACGCCATCGTGAGGTTGCTGCTGGGGAATACCGTCATGTGGTCGGTGCTGTTGGACTGGGTGTGGGGTCTCGGAAACTGGAGAGTCGCTGGCGTGGTATACTGGCCACATGAAGGCGTGGTCGCTGGGCGCCTTACTCGCACTGGTCATCGCGGCGGCGGTCGTGGCTTTTGCTTGGGCGTACCGAGCCGACGACGACCCTGAGGGGTTCTGGCATTCCTTTACCCCTGCCTTTTCTGCAAATCTCGCGGCTGTTGGGATCGCGGCGAGTGTTGGTGTTCCACTTGCTCTGCTAGGCAATCGATTATGGGCACAGCACGAAGAGCAGATGATGGCGAAACGGAGGCGCGAAGAGGCGGCGCGGGTCCTTCAAGCAGTCCGCAACGAGCTGTCGCTCATGCAAGTGTCGGTCGGGCAGATACCGGGCCACCTGGACGGTAGCCGGAGCACAGCGGGCCTGGGCCCGCTTCAATTAGTGTCTATGCGGCTGCCGACGACGGCCTGGGAAGACGTGAAACGGGGCAACTACCTGAACCTTGCAGGGCAGCATGCCCTGAATCAGTCGCTGGCCACTTTGTACCAACAGGTGGGGAACGTCAACGACCTACTGGCCCAGTGGGGGAACGTGCACACCCAGTCGACGCCTGAGGATAGGGCGGCCAACTTCCAGAGCCTTCTTGTCGTGGCCAGGTTGTTCTGCGACAGTGTGGCGAACCAAGCTACGGCAATGTTAGGACACGTAGTTGCTGCGATAGACGAGTTACAATCCTAGTGTTTGGGGCAGTTCGGAAGCAGGCGTTAGGCCGTTGAACTCTCGAGTTCGCGTACGAGCAGTGGTGGCGCGGTGGGGTGCTTGACGATGTATGGGATGTCTTCAAGCCTCGAGCCCGATGTCTCGTCGGACACAATTCGCAGGGTAGCAGGACTGACAGGCTTGATAACGATATATCCGACGGGCGGGACCAGTCGGCGACCGGTCGGTTCCTCGTTCACCACTAAGCCTCCTCTCCTGTTTTGAGGAAACATGATCATAACACAAGGAGTGTGCCATGTCAATCGAGGAACGCAAAGCAGGTATCGACGCACTGCAACAGGAATACGGTGCCAAGATCGTCACCTATGTGACCAGCGAGCGAAAAGGGATGACTACACAAATCGCTTCAGATGTGGTCTTCCTGTTTCGACGCCATCTAGAGAGCATAGGGGATGCGCCACGGATTGGACTGTACCTGGTCAGTCGCGGCGGCGACACGCTCGTCCCGTGGCAGATCGTTAACCTGATCCGGCAGTACTGCGACAGGTTCGAGGTCTTGGTTCCGTATACGGCACACAGCGCCGCCACGCTCATCTGTCTGGGCGCTGATACCATCTACATGACGAAGATGGCCACGCTAACGCCCACGGACCCCACTGTGGCGAACCCTTTCAACCCGACTGACCCCAGCAATCCAGCCGCGAAGGTGGGCATCAGCGTCGAGGATGTTTCGGGCTTCATTGAGCTCGCCAAAACGCAGGGCATCAAAGACCCGGCTCAAATCACGCAGGTATTTCTCGCGTTGGCGAGCAATGTTCACCCGTTGGCTCTGGGGAACGTTCAGCGCGCTCAGACACAGATCAGGCACATCGCCAGCGAGATGCTAAAGCTTCACATGGATGAGGGTGAACAGCAGCAGATCGACAGCCTCGCGGAGACCGTAACTACACGCCTTCGCGCCCACGGGCACACGATCAATCGACGAGAGGCCGCCAAAATCGGATTGAAGGCGGTAGCTCCGAGCGAAAGGCTCGAGGCGGCAATGTGGGCGCTGTTCGAGATCTATGTCAACGACTTGCAGATGTTCGAATCCTTCAATCCTGCTACGCTGCTCGGCCAAGAGCAAAGCAAAGACATACGCGTGGAGCGGGCCTACGTCGAGAGCGCGGCGCACACGGACGCCTTTGTGGCTGAGGGGACGCTACGGAGGCTCCCGCCTGGGCCTGCGCCGACGGGCGGGCAGGTGCCTGGCAGGGTACAGCTGCCGTCAGGCCTACAGGTTCCGCAGGTGGCGTTTGAGGTAGCGTTCGAAGGGTGGAGACCGCTACGCTGAGCCAAGATGCGGCTGGCGTCAAGGGTGCTCCCACCCTGACCCACAGCCTCTCCCCGTCGGTGCTGATCTCCACGTCGCCGTGGCGGTCGGTGCGGAAGACGGGCCGCCCGCCCAGCCTGTCGATGGTCTCCCGCGCTGGGAGGCCGTAGGTGTTGTCCGCGGCCCCGGTCCACACCTTCTGTCCTTCCTCGCTCATGCTTGCGCCCGTCCCTCCACGATTGCCATCTCCTCCTCCGTCAGGCCGTAGAGGCGATAGACGATGAGGTCGATGAGCCGGTCGGTGAGCTCGATCTTGCGAAGCAGTGGGCGCAGGCGGGCCATCGATGCCTCGTACTCCTGACGGATGGTCTCCCGCGGCTCGCGACGGGTGATATCAATGCCCTTTGCCTGCTGGATGGCACGGCGGTTCTGGTCAAGCGCTCCGACGAGCTCGTCCCAGTCTCCCTCCAGGCCGTAGTATTCCCGCACCTTCGTCTTGTTCTTTAGGTCCTCCACGCCAACGCCTAGGTATCCCTCCAGCCAGTTAAGAAAGCCCTTGGCTTCGGCGGCTCGTTCTCTGTTCGCGTCGGTCATCTGCTGAGCCAGATACGCTAGCAGGTCGTGAACCACATCGGACTGCTCTTTTGCAGTGTCAGGCGAACCATCAGATTTTCTCGGGAGGCAGCCGTCTATCAGTGCAAGGAGAGACGAAAAACTGTTGACCTCAATCCCTTGCCCATAGAGGCGCTTTGCGTCTTCCGCCAAGCGCGCCCGTTCCTCCTTGGGTGTGGTGAACTGGATACGACGGACTGGCAGATACTGGAGGTACTCCCTGAACTCAACGTAGCCGCCTCGGACGGCTATCATTTCGAAGAAGGTTTTATAGTACCAGTCTGCCAAGAAAGAGTTCAATACGGCCGTCACGAATGGCCATGTGATTTCTGGCTTGTTGTCATCTCTGCGAACTAGGGTGTAGATCGTGTTGAGAGGGTAATAGTGGTCACCGTCTGCTCCCCCTTCCCATGCCGCGGTCAACCGCGCTGCTACTCGTTTCAAGAGCACCTTGGGCCGATCCAGTAATGCGGGCGTTTTGGGGTTGTATAATTGGCGGGTGTCGTAGATGAGGTACGTACCAGACCACACGATCTGATATCGATCTAGGTCGGCGCCGTCGAGCACCCTACGCGCCAGTGCACGGCGATCTGGGGTAAGCGCGCTCAGTTTTGTGTCCGGAACCAGCAAAGACTTGCGCTTGGCCTCGCTTCCGACCCTTATGCACTGCTCCACTGCAAAATTCTCACCAAGCTCAAAGCACAGAATCGACAAACGATTGCAGATCCTCAGGATGGCCTGATTTATCTGCGGGGGAAAGACGTTGTCAGGTGTCACGCGATACCAGTTCTGCTCAACCTCCGTGTAAACGTCCTGTTCTCCACGGATGGCTCGTTCAAACCACGACTGAAGTCCCGCCTGGGACACTTGGGCGACGTGAACAACAGGTGCGGTGAGCTCCGACGGGCGGCGTCTGAGCACCAGGACACATGGGTACGTTGTAGGATCCTCAAAGACGCGACACTGGGAGACATCGACAAATCGTTCTAGATGGAGCTTGTCGAGGATGAGACGCCGAAGGATGCGCCCGTTGGCGTAGATGGCGAATTTGATGGGGTTGATGAAACCCACTCGGCCATCAGCCGATGCAAGCCCAACAGCTTGCTCTAGAAAGAGAAGGTAAAGATCAAACCGCCCCGTGGCACTCCTAAACTTCTCTAGGAAGAAGTCACGTTCTTCCTCAGCAATGTTGGTGACGCTCAAATATGGGGGATTCGCTACTACTGCGCTGAATCCGGGGCTTTCCAACAACTGCCCGGTTTGCTGGAAGAACACCTCCGGGAACTCAAGTTCCCAGTGGAAGAAGCGGCGCTTTACGCGCCCCATATGGCGGGCCTCATCCAGCCACGCGATCTCACCAGCCCCAGGCCAATCACCGTCACCTTTGTAGGCCTCAAGCAGCAACTGAGCATAGCCGGTGGGGTCTACTCCGTTGCCAAAATAGGCAGACGTCCACGCGTCGGCGATGTCGATGATGCGGCTGAGGGAGTGCCGGGCCGTTTCGTAGGCGCTCTCTTTCCTGTGAACGTCTTCGACAGTGTGGGTGGGCTCCCTGGCTATTGCGTGGAAGGTCTTCACAGCTGCCGCGATGGCCTGCTGCAGCCCGTGCCCCTCCAGAGTCGTCACCGCGGTCGGCGCCTTGGCCTTCTTCTTCCCGGCCCTGGGCCCTGGTGCTGGCAGCTGGCCTAGCTCCCTGAGCCAGGCGCCAATGAGGCTGTTACCGCAGCGCAGGTGATGGTCAAGGAAATTGAGCGGCCTGTCCCGGGAGACGGTATGCAGCCAGAGGGACAGCTTGGCCAACTCTACCGCCAGCGGATTCAAGTCCACGCCGTAGATGCAGCGCTCTACCACCTCGCGGCGAGCCCAGCGGATCTCGTCCTCTTTTGGCTCCGTGGGAGCGCCTCCCAGCGCCTCCACCAGGGCGCGAGCCAGGAAGTCTGTCGCCTCGACAAGGAAGTGGCCCGACCCCATCGCCGGGTCCAGTACCTTTAGGGACTGGATGCTCTCAATGAGGTCTCCTCCCTCGGCCTTCTTCTCTTCGACCAGCGGCCCCAGCGTGTTGGCCACGATGTACTTGACGATGTAGTCGGGCGTATAGTAGCTGCCAGTGGCTTTCCGCTCGCCCCGGTGCAGGGTCAGGTAGACCTCGCCCGGCTCGTATCTGCCCAGCACCTTCTTGCCCTGAGCCTCACTCTCGGGGATCACGCGCTCCGTCTTGTCATCCCGCACTACCACCATGGGCTCCTCAGCGATACGTGGTCGGTGCTCCAGGAGCCCCTCGTAGATGGAGCCGAGCTCGCGGATGGACAGCTCGCGGTAGCTCACGAAGCCGCGTCCTGTCCGCTCGGCGGCGGTAGCGCGAGCGAGCATGTCGACGGCTCGAGCCAGGTAGCTGTCGCCGATCTTCGACTGCCCGACCTCCGGATGGCGCGACTCGTCGAACAGGCCGCCGTTGTAGGGTGGAATGCCGAGGGCGGCATCGCCAGCATCGATCATTCGGAAGAGGTCCTGGAGGCGTGACCAGTAGCCAGAAGCCGCGGGGCTGAGGCCGGCCTGCCCGTCCACCTTCTGGGCGATTTCTTTGGCGAGCGCTCGCAGGCTGTAGGTGCCTCCGTAGTCGCGGTTCTCCAGTGGCAGGAACCCGCGGTCCTCCGCGTATAGGATGAACAGAAGCCGGTAAATCACCACGAAGGCGTTCTCGCGGATGCGGTCCAAGTCCTGCGGCACCAGGGTATTGCCGGTGAATCTAAGGAATCCCTCAGTGAGCAATCGCAAGGCCTCGTAGACGTTGTCCTTTAGCTCCTTGCTCAGACCTGTTGCGTAGGCAAGGCTCCCCTTGTAGGCACGGTCGAGAAAACACTCGCCCTGCTCGTCACGCAGGAAGGCCTTCTGCGCGAAGAAGGCAGCAAGGTAGTTGAACTCCTCGTCGCCTTGCTCGAGGAGCTCTGGAAGGTTGACTTCGTAGTACACGTCGAGGCGGTAGCTGAGGTCACGGTAGTAGAGGCGCCATAGCCGGCCGTTGGTGAGGATGCCCCACTTCAGGTCGGTGGCGCGCAGGTAGAAGTCTATCTGGTAGCTGGGGTTGTGATTGGTGAAGGGATCGCCTGGGGCTTTGATTCTACGATCCAAGGGCCGATCCCACGCCTTGGCATCGCCCACTGCCAGCGCATGCTTCCAATAGTTGTCTATGCCAGCCTCGGCCGCCTTCTTGCGGTCCTCTACGGTGGCAAAGATTCCATAGTCTGGGGTCTTCGTTCCTTCAGCCGAGCGAACAGCCGGCTGCGCCTCGTAGACATGCGCCAGGGCATCCAAGACCGGCCGGATTAGACGTCGCTCAACCTCGGCCTCGGAGGCCTGCTCGATGCCCGTCGTCCCGCGCTGGTAGACCTCAGCGATCCGCTGCCGCAGCGCTGCGACACCGCCGAGCATGTGCCTCCAGTGCGGGTCATCACGTACCAGCTCGCGCAGGTAGTAGTCGCTGAACAGTGATCGGTTGTTGTACAACCTCGCTTCTCCCTGACGGATTGTCCTTGGGTATGCCTCCGGACTTGCTACACGAACTCTATGAGCGCCACAGCGAGAAGCTCCGGTCGCTCGGCGACCACGATTTGCATGTTACCTGCCCCATACTACCCGCAGGCGCGAGAGTTCGCAAGAGAAGACACTACGGCGACCCGATGCCCACCACGAAGCACATGATGGCGTTGGCTAGCACGGCGGCCAGGGCCCAGAGCGAACGCCCACCGCGGCGGACGATGGTACGTTCGTGCGGTGGGACACTGGAAAGAGACAGGCCGTGGCGACCTTGGAGTCACCCGGCGGGCCCATCGCTCGCACATCTGTTTGTGCAGGCGGAGACGACCCGTCGCCAAAGCACTTGTCAAATGGGGCCAGTGTCTGGGCGCATGCGCCAGCTGCGCCATCGACTCACGGATTCCTGTGATTTCCAAGGTCTCCCGATTGACAAGCCGATCGCCTGCTCCGTCGGCAGGTGATCACCCTCCGCACAGGGTCGGTGAGGTAGGAGCCCTCAAGCAAGGTCGGGCTGACGGCCGGCCACCTTTCGAAGCATGGGGATGGCCGCGGCCCCCTCAGGTGGCAGTGGCTCCTGGCAGGGGAAGGTCGCCTGTGTGCACCCAAACACCATCGCTAGCCCGGTGTCATCGCCTGCGAAGTCGGATAACTGGCGGTATCGGACATTCTTCTCGGTCAGGCCCCACCGCCATTAGGGAGACGATGGTGCAGTTGAGGCCCATCCCGTGCTGCGCTGCCCAAAGTGCTACGCCGTTATCGAGGGAGACAAGCAGGTCGCGGCGGACGGAGGTGACGTCCCCGATAGCGTAGGCGGGACATGCGCCAGCCTTGGTCGGCCAAGTTGTCGCAATCAACATGTAGCAAACTACGAATTTGGGGGGGTGTGACCGAGCTGGTCGCATCACAGGAAACGCGGCCAACCCGGCGGCGGGTGGCGCGCATTTACGAAGAAGCATCCACCTTCGCGACCAGCGCAGCGCACGGGCAGATATCCTGACGCACGCTCAGGAGCATCGCTACCCGCCGACCGCCCTCGAGGGCGTCTCCGCCTGACTCTCGTCGTTTTGACCCCCTTCACCATCCGCCCGCTGAGCGAACCGCGAGCGAACACCAGCAACAGGGGATCAAAGATACCACTATGTGCCTCAGCAGCCCCGGTTCGGCGACACGTGCCCGCTAGGGCGGAGCCTGAGGCGATACGAGGGGAGCCAGGGCTCTCCCGCAAGAGCCAGCAACAAGGGCCGACGGACAAGTCACACGATGGCGTTCGCCAAGAGGAGGTTGACGAGGGTGAAGAGTCCGATGCCGAACATGGCCCAGGATGCGGAGCGCGCAGCGCCCCCTGAGGGCGGTGTCGGCGTTCAATGCTTCGAGTGTAGAGGGCCTACGTGCTCCAGGGTGAAGACCGGCCTTGGGTCGTCGTCCCCCTTCACCATGAAGAAGGTCCTCTCGACCTCTCCAGTCTCCCTATCGAATGGCGCGACGATGAAGTTGCTGCCATAGTGTCGCAGGACGACTGCCTCCGTCTCTGACTTGAGCACGAGAAACTCTTCCTGCCGCAGAGCCCCGGCGCGGCCAGTAGCGTAGGCTATGACCAGGCCCAACACCAGCGTGATTGCGAGCAGGCCGCCCGCGCGGCCAAGGCGCGTGGCGATCCACCCAGTGAGTAGCCGCCAGCGCCGCTCAGTCTCGGCTTGAGCTTCAAGCTTCTCGCGGTATGAACCCCCTCTCTGGAAGATCAGGGGGAGCACGAACTCAAGGAACGCGACGACTGCTACGATTCCCGCAAACCAGATCCATTCCCGCCACATCTCCCGGTACAGGCACAGATGTGCGGCGAGGAGCAGTAGGAAGGGGAAGAGAACCACCAACCCGCGACGGATGGGCCCATGAGGCACGTCGTGGAATATGCCGATGGCCATCTCCGCGACCCAGAGGACAAGAGAAGACACCACGACCAGGCCGCCGGCCACGGCAAACACGGTGGTGGGCGAGAGGGAAATGAACGAGGTTGGCACTCCGAACACCTGGCAGTAACCCACCTCGTAAACGAAGGCGAACAGGTTAGCCACTATCGGTGCCGCAGCAATTAGCAGGCCCGCCGATATCCAGGCGGGTACCGATCCCTGGTCGTGCTGCTCGCTGCCCTCGCTCACTGGCAGTCCTCCGTCTCCTCCCCCTCCCCCCGCACCCGCCGCAGCCGCTCGCGGATCGTCCGCTCGAATCCCTGGTCGGAGGGGTCGTCGCAGCGGACGGGGCGCGAATCCGATTCCCCGGCGGTGGAGTTGGGGCAACTGGACATAGCAGCCCCATCCTAACTCGCAGCCGCGAGCGTGGGCAAGGACGCAGATGCAGGTGACAACTCCGACGAGAACTGGGAGCAGAGTGCGCAGCTTGAGGATCTGCTGGGGTCTGGGGAAGAACCTGACAGAGAATACGGGTAGGTGCCTGACGGCCTATGCCTACGAGCCTTCGAAGTAGGCCAGTCTTTTCCCGAGCGTCTCCTCAGCCATGTTGGGAGTCATTCTCAGAAACCTTTTCCCGACCATTTCCAGGCATCCAGCTCCCAAGTAGGCATCGATTATCAGTTCCAGCATAAACATGCTGGCTGATACCAGTAGCCTGAGGGATTCGTTGAAGTGAACAGCGTCGGCTGGCCGTAAGGTACCAGCAGCGAAAGCGTCAGCGTCCCTATAGTTGGACCGGATCCGGAACCGGTACAGGAAGTTGAAAACGGTCGTCGCTTTCGTTGTGACTCCAAGTTGTTGACGCTGGTCTCTCGGTATTCTCTTCCTCTTTTGCTCTTTCTTCCAACCCCCTACTTTCTCTTCAATGCGATCCCTCCGGGTCGTTTTCAAAGCTTTGCACACCGAACTCCATGCGTCCTCGGGTCGTGGTCTGGAAAGCGGAGAGAAATCATGTATACCCACTCCCTGAGGCAGGCCACCGAAAGAGTAGGCCTTCTGGTGTCCTTGACAGACTACGTTCCATGGAGAAGGGAAGAGCTCCTGGCCGGTTGTTGTCTCAGAGATCTGGTCCAGCAGCCAAGCATGCCTCGGCTCGGGCGCGCTGCCGCTTCGCACTGCCACAAATGCTCGAAGCAGCGGATAGAGGGCGTAGTAAGCCTGGATGGTTGCCCAATGGTTGGCGCAGGGCATCAGTTCTTCCCCTCCAAGCCGAGCAGGCAGGTAAAGGGCTGCCTCGGTGCTCCAGGCGTTGCTCAGCGCCTTCTCGTACAGATCTTGGGGCCGCTCTCTCGCCTCCACGTTTCTGAATCCGGCCGTCGACCGCACGGCACTCTCGAGGTTCACCAAGACCTCATCCCCATTTCCATATAGGCCTTCCAGGACATACCGATACGAGGTGAGGTAGTGATTGTACGTGCTAAAGCTCTTCGCTTCGTCTTCTAGGCCAAAATCCACCAGTATCATTGCGCACCAGACACCGAAACATGTAAAGAAGCCCTCACTTGGGCCACCCCATCGCTACTACGAACCACACCAGGGCGTTAGCGAGCAGGGAGCCGCTCATGGCGACACTAGAGGCATGCCGCAGCGCGGGCAGGAGGTTCGGCCCTTGTCGTCGTGATAGGCGCAGTTGGGACACACCCGCCCAGGTGGCTGCGTCGCTGCTGCTGATGTGTCAGGTGACTCGTACGGTGTTTGCTCTGCCGGCTCAGTTAGAGGTGGGAGGACTGCTCGAGCTATGCCCGCATACTGCCGCTGCACGACGATGGTGCCCACCGCCTTGTCGTACCACGTTTGGTGCTTCTCATCCCAGATCATCCAAAGATACATCAGGACCCAGCCCACGACGGTCAGCACCAGAAGCCCATCGAGCAAGCCTTCCGCAAGGACGCGGCCCAGGCCAATTCCCCAGCCTGGTGGCTCACCGTCCTTATCGCGCACGATAGAGATTCCTAGAACGTCCATCCCGACGGTGGCACCCTCGGCAGCACCCACCCAGTAGTAGTAGAAGCTCAGCGCGTAGGCAGAAGCGATGCCTAGGCAGAACACAGTCCAACGGAGGTTGGGTTCCCATGCCACCCTGGCTACGGCCCAAGTGGCAGCCAGCACAACAGCCGCTAATACGCCTACGACGAGGCCATCGAGGAGGCGAGCCCAAAATCGTTGCCAGAAGCCAGCGTAACTGGGGCCGGCTGGGGTGATATTTGCCTCCGGTGCGCTGGCCAGCTCTCGAATGGGAGAGCCGCAGGCAGGGCAGTATTTCGCCTTCTCAGGGACTTCTTGGCCACATTCGCTGCAATACATCTTGCTGAGAGAATGCGCTAGCTTCCGTCCATCGTACTCGCAACCGCAAGGGTTGGCAACGGAACCTTAGTCGCGACTCTGCGCGACTTACCTCTCTGCCGCACGGAAAGTCACTGCCAAAACCTCAAGACGAGAGTCGCCGCAGTCGCAAAGAGCGAGCCTAGGATGAGGAACACAAGAGCGGTCTCAGAGCTTACGTAGAACGCGTACAGAGTCTGGAACGTTTGTCCCCCCGTCTCTAGCCGGATCGATGCATCGCCCGTCGGCGATAGCAGGATAGGTTTTGTTCTGTGTTCCCGCTGCTCTCCATTCCTCATAGAAGACACGTCCAAGTCAAACCCAACCTGGGTGTTATTCGCAAAGGTGATGCTGAACTGGAGCTTCTGTTTAGGGTACTGGTCCTCATGTACCTTTTCTATTCGGATTCGGAATGATGGTTTAACCGCCTGGAAGTACAGGAGCAACAGCGTGTAGCGCCTCAGCCAGAAGCCAGGTCGCGCAGAAATGAGGTACCCTCTGTGCTCAACCGTCTGAGATGCTGGCAAATGTTTTGTCCACTCCCTTCTGAGGGGCCAAGCCAACAGCCGCTATTTCTTGCCCTTCTTGCTCGGTACGTTGATCGTCTCAACCACAGTCTCCTTCGGCCTCTTCTTCGCCTCCCCAGGTGGAACGAATCTCCCTGTCCCGGCGTCCCGCACTATCTTCCTCACGCCCATGTCACCGTTCCTTTCTGACTAACTCGCTACCAGCCGATACTGGGCCCATTATAGCACCACGAAAACACTTGTTCCACTGAGACCGGGCCAATCTACAGCCTGTCTGGTCTGGCCGCTTGACACCGGGCAGGCGCGAGTCGTAGCATAGAGACAACCCGACAGGGGGTTGGGTGGGTTGCTGGCGATGACGGCCAGCCGCGATTCCTGCCGGAAAGCGGCTGGTTTTTTGTTGCCGAAGGGGGCCTGTGGTGTCCAGCACCCTCCCGAACAAGTACCGTCCGCAGACGTTCGCCGAAGTCGTCGGCTAAGACACAACGATCCGCGCCATGCAGGACCTGATCGCCTCTGGCGACATCGGCGGTCACGCCTTCCTTCTTGTAGGCCCCAGCGGCAGTGGCAAGACCACCATCGCCCGCCTAATCGCCAAAGCACTGAACGGCGACGAATGCCACGATTTCGTAGTGACCAATGCAGCCAGCGAGCGCGGCATCAACGCTATTCGCGACCTATGTTCCCGGTTTGCGATGGCCCCATTCTGGGGCACCAACCACAAGGTCTACCTCCTAGACGAAGCGCATAGCCTAACACCCGAGGCACAGGAGGCCATGTTGGGGCCGCTGGAGAACCTGCCGAAACACGTGGTTGTCATCCTGGCGACAACCGAGCCTAGTTTCAAGCCGACGTTTCTCTCCAGGTGTCAGCGCTTCGTCCTGACGCCTATTCCCACTTCGGCGATAGCGAAGCGGCTGTCCCACATCGCCCGACAGGAGGGCTACGCCTTGCAGGACGCTGATATCCGCGAGATAGCAAGTGCGGCCAGGCGGAACCTTCGGGATGCGCTGAATGTCCTAGAGGTGTGGGGACTATCCGGCCTGGAGGCAGGGAGGGCAGCACTGAAAGCCCTACAGCCCGTCGCTCAGAGCCAACCGACCCATCGGAAGGCCAAGATGAAGGCCACCCCTCTCACACCCAGAGAGCGAGGCCGACCGTCCAAAGAGGAGGCTCGGCGGCAGGCGTTTAGGAAGGTCCTTAAGGACGACGAGTGGCACCTTTGGCCGCAGGTCTGGTGGGAAGCCAAGCGCGTCGGCGCGAGAGACCTCGTAGCCCTGAGAGCGTTACGGAACAAGCTCCAGCGGGCGGGGAGGATTGAAGTCGACCGGGGCCGCAAGGGTGTGAGACTGAGGGTAATTGTGAGGATAAATCGATGAAACACCTCCCTCCTCGGGCATTTTCCCACACATTAAACCACATGGTCACGACGCCACAGGCAACAGAATCTGCTTGACAAATGATTAAACATCCTGTTATACTCTATACATATAAGGTCTTAGCTGACAGGAGGAGCAGATGCCAACGAAGAAGAAAGAGCGCCTAACCGCCGAGAGGCTGATAGCAGCAGCGAGGGAAATAGAGCAGCGGCCCCAAGGTTGCTTTACTACAGGGGAGCTAGCGACCGCGCTGAACGCCGACTTCTACACCGTCAAGGCCGCCTTGGAACTCAGCGGTGACCGCTTCGAGATGCTGAAGGCTGGCCGCTGGCGGGTTCGCAGCGAGGCTGAGGCATGACCGTCGACATCGAGCGCGAGGTCGAAGACGCCGCCACCTACTGGACTCGCCAGCAGGAGCGGTCGTCTCACGACATTGGCTTGACCATGCTGGTCATCACCGATAGCGGCGAGCGTGTCGTGATAGGCTTCGCAGGCGGCATGACAGACGAGCTGAGGCCGGTGCTGGGCAAGGTCGTCCGTAAGGCCGTGAGTGCACCCATCGCAGCCTTCGTCTCCATCTCCACCGCCTGGTGCTCGACACGCTTTGATGTCAGGCCACGCGACGATCCCCAAGCTGGCGAGGTCTTGATGGTGTACGGTAGCAATCGCCAGGGGCAGCGAGCTAGCAGAGCCTACAAGATGCTGCGCTTCGGCGATGAGGTGAGGCTACAGCCGATGGACTGGGAGATGGCCGACGCCTACTCGCCAACGTATGAGCAGATTTTCGAGCGAGAGGAGCTAGCATGACCAGCAGCGAAATCCCGCCCCTGCCGTCGACCATAGGAAAGAGAGGGAGCTACCTAGACCCCGATGGCACAAGGCTGCACTTCACAGTTGTCGATGAGATCCGACAGGAGCACGCCACGTTCATCTACGTTCTCCAGCTCCTCCGCTTCGACATGGGTGTTGAGGAGCTGCGGCTCGGCTACTACGTCCTCGGCAAGAAGCCCAGGTTCCGAGGCCGCTGGGTGTGGGGGCAATATGCGATGTCGATCGCTATCGAGGACTTCAAGGTGCTCATTGAGGAGGCCCAGCAGAAAGGCTGGGCGTGAACGAAGAAGGAGTAGCCATGAAGACACGCGGACTCTTCGCTCTGGCCTCTCTCCTCACAACAGCCACCATCATCCTCAGCGGCAGGCCAAGGAGGATAGGGGCTCACATCGTGCGGCGACAGCTATTCAAGCAGGCTTCCAGAATCATCCGGCAGGTGAGATGAGTGTAGAATCGGAGAGAGGAGGAGATCATGTCGGAATGGATTCGGAGGGGGGCATTCCTGGGGGGAGTGCTCATCATTATAGGGGTGATAGCAGCGGTGAAGATCGGTGGATGGGAAGACCAGCCCTTTCCCTGGGTTGCTGAGGAACAAACTGCGCCTGCTCCTCAGCGACCCGCCGCACCATACGCGCCACGCGCGCCCCAGTTTACAAACTGCACGATGGCAGAGATGCGGTTGGACGGTCTCATGGAAGACCTGGCGGCAGGTAAGGATGTGCCTTTCAACTGGCTAGACCAGGCTAAGGGCGACGTAAGCCACTACTGCCACGATGCGCCAGCCTACGAGGAGCAGCCATGACACGAGCAGGGCCGAACATAGATGCCCATGTAGACGCGGGCGCGGCGGTCGCCGTCCACTCCAGAACGCCTGAGTCGCACGGCGGCTCGTCCAGCGCCAATCTAAGGGTCCCCTGGGCCCTGCCCTCGCTGGGGAACGCGCCGCTCACCTCGTACAGCCCTGGAATGCCCGGCCCGAAGCCGTTGTCCAGGATCTCCAGCGGGATAGGGAAAGGGCTTGGCCCGCAGAATTCGCAGACGTCACCCGGCGCGTCCGATGCCGTGAACCCCTGCACCTCCGACCCGTCCCCAGACACTGTGAACTGGACGGTGCCGCCGCCGGAGTGCGTCCCCCTGTAGGTAGCCCCGGCCATTGGCTGGGCCGAGGCGCGCAACTTCGACACTAGGCTCACCAGCGTCCCAACCGTCTCGGCGAGGCCAGGGATGCGCATCGTTTTCATCTGCCGTACCCCCTTGTTCTCGCAAGCTCAAGCACAACTGCAACAGTGCGGCCGGAGTCGATCCCGTTAGCGAGCTCTTAGGAGCGTGAGCCGCTTCCCGCTCTGCCCTCCTCAGCGCAGCTCCGACCATGTCGCCGCTCGGCCCAGGAGGGCCCCGCCCTTCTTGCGAACACCTTCCTGGCTGGGGATGATCCTGGTCACTATCCCCCCGCAGGAGACGCACTTCCCCCTGAGGGCCCGCCGCCCGCTCTTCATCATGAAGGGCTGACCGTCTACGATCTCCCGCCTCGCATGGCAGCGCAGGCACAGCGCCTCGTCGGGGCCGAGCCGCCCACACGCTATCTTCATCCTCACGCTTCGCCTCATCCGTGCCGCCTCCCGGCGCCGGGGGCTCGGTGGGCGCTCGGGGAAGACGAACTTCCTGCCTTCCGCCTGCGCCCGCGACCATTGCGACAGGAGGCCCATGTCTTCGGCTCTTTGGCGCTCGTTCGCCAGCCGCCACTTCTCGCGCCTGCTCAGCCTCTGCCCTCTCAGGGCGGCCTGCACCTCGTGCGCTACTGACTTGAGCTTATCCACATACCAGGCCTGCCCATTGAGTCCGTGGGCCACCATCAGGGCGGCGACCTCCCAGATCTCAACGAACTGGACGACGGGGTCGCTGCTGAAGGCCTTTCTGTAGTGGAGGCCGTGGCAAAGGCGGCACCAGAACTCCCACCCCCAGGCGGGGAGATACAGCTTCCCGCACCGCCTGCCGCAGCGGGGGCAGAGGAACCACGGCCGCCCCCGGCTGTCGGGCACGAAGGGGATCGAGACGGTCACCCCCCTGCTCTCCTCAGTAAGAGGGTCGGTGAACGTATAGCTGAGGCCGATTTCGGGGGCCTGTCGCCGCCAATTGGGCTGGGCAGCCACCATTTCATCGAGGCTCAGGTCGGTCCTGAACGGCCAGTGGAGGGCCATGTCCGTCACCGCCTGAAACGCGTGAAATCCGTCTGGCCGCTGGCGCATGTCCGGCCAGGGGACGGGGCGAAGGACGGGGTTGCCCCCCGCCATTATCTCCAGCGAGTAGCTCTCCCACACCCGCGCCTTCCGAATGCCATGGACAAGATACTGGCCGCTCATTCTTGTGATGATTCTCCTCTATCTGTATACAGGGGTTCCCCTCGTCACCTCGAACTACTCTCGGTTGTCTTGGCCCCAGGGTCGGGAGGGGGGTTTACCGCACTTTAAGGCTTAAACAGCCTCTTGGCCTGCCGAGCATGGTTCTCGAACTGGTGGTAGCCCTTCCGCTGCAGGTGGCTGATGAAGCTGGACACGATCATCAGATCCCTGTACGCGAGGGTATCTCCTCCCCGCCTCATGGCCCACGCCACCACCTCGTCGTAGGTGATCTCCGCGAACCCCCAGGTGCAGTGCTTGATGAAATCGGTTATTACCCGCCTGTACACCCGGGCCGTCTCGCGCGTCTTCGTAGACAGCCACTCGTAGATCTGCTCCCGCTCCCAGCGAGTGGTGATCTTTGCGAGGGTGACCGCCGTCTTGCACTTGTAAGCCGGGTATACCGGGTCCCGCCAGCCCGTGGCGCTCGGGTTCTCCCGCATCGGGATCCCGCGCTCCCTCATGTCCTGGTATTCCTTGGGCTTCACCCTGGGAGACCTGCCCAGGATCGCCTCCAGCAGGCACCTGCGGCAGCCCCAGAGCGTATACTCCTCGACACGGTGCCCGTAAGGGCAGAGCGCGTGCAGCGGCCCCCTCGCCTTCTCGCGGCAGCGGTGACGCTTGGGTGCCTTGGGCGCATCCTGCGCAGCAGCTAAGGCCGCACCCCCAGGATCGAGCTCCTTGAGGGTCAGGGGCCGACCGCAGACCAGGCAGACGAATGGCTCGCCCCAGCCGATCAGGTGGAGGTCCTTCCGGACGTGCCCGGTGGGGCAGACTCCCTCGAGCCGTCTGCTCACGGTCCTGATCTCCTACCCAGCTCAAATGCCCAGCGTCTGGATCAAACACCAGACCGCCCAGCTCGCGGGCTTGCCAGATGCACGTTCACAACGCTCACACGATCACATCCGTATCTGAATACTGGTGATCGTTGGTGATCTTCGCGACCAATGCTCACGCCTCCTTCCTCCTCAGCAACCACAGCCGGCGTGCGGGCTTGTCTGTTGATGCGTCGAACCCGTACCTAACCGCCAGGTCCTCTAGGAGCTCCTCCGGGAGCGGCAGCACCACGGCACCGTTCCGCTTGTGACGCACGTAGTGGCCCAGGCCCAGGTCGTTCCTCAGGACGCAACCGATTCCCTTTTCCGTCAGATCTTGCCCGCGCTTGCGCAGGTTGCTGGCTATGTCCTTCAGCGGCAGCTCCCCTCTCTTCTGGATTAAGAGCGCCGCGATATCAGCGGCGACCCCATCGCTCCGCACATCGGCCAGGGAGTTCTGCATCTCTGCCCTTAACTCGCTCAGAAGGCCGTCATCACCCAGAAAAGGCTGCAGGGCACCCAGGATCTGGGACACCCGCGGCTCACACCCCCGCTCAACGTGGACGGCTGGAGCCTCAATCGTGGCGAGGTTGTCCAGCCGAAACCGCACCAGGCGGTTGCGCAGCGCCAGCGCCTGCTGCCAGAAGCGATCAGGGAGCAGCAAAGGGACGTCCTCCCTGCCGGTGGTGTGGAGACGGACTGTGATGCAGCGAGACTCCAGGGCTTCGTCGGGAAAACGGCAGCGGCTGGCGAGGATCTTCGGCCCGAAGACGGTGTACGCGCGCACCCCTCCACCTGGCTCGGCCCGCAACGCGGGAAGGCCGCGGTGGTAGCCGGAGTTGAGGATCTTGAGGATCTCGGCCCATATGCCGGCGAGTTTGAAGTCGCTCTCGTCGATGATGAGAGTGCCGCTGTAACGATCGACAGCTCTGAAGATGGCCGCGGGCGAGACCGCCCCGCCAGCGAGGATCGCTCGATAGCAGAGGTTGCCCACGGTCAGCAAGAAGCGCGTCTTCCCAGTGCCGATGGGACCGAGGGCGTGCAAGTACGGGACGGCGCTGAAGGCATCGTACACCCAAGTCATCAGCACGTAGGCCGCCGCCACACGCTCGTGCTGGGGATCCAAGTCCACGTAGGTGTGCACAAAACCTGCCACCTCGTCGAGAAGCTCAGGCAATGACGCCGAGGCGCCCACTTCTCCTGGCAACAGCACCAGTTCGCGGCGCACCAGCGAGTCCACCTCGCTGTCCTGTGGGACTAGGTCAAGCGAGCCATCGGAGTGGCGGACCACGAGGGTCACCGTGTGGGTTTGGGCATCGTAGATGGGTTCCGTCAGACCGCCATCCGAGTCACCAAGACGGTCCGAAGGTGAAACCCAACGACGCTCATCAAGGCTCGTAGCGTCTTGGAGATCCATAAATCACCTCCAGGACCTCAGCCTCTGCCCTCTGGAGTGCGAACCACCCGATCCCAAGAACGATAGGACAGCCTAGTTCCGAGGGCGGCTGAGCTAAGCACAGGCGATCTACGCCTGGCTGCCTATTGGATGGGCGGCCCCGCCGGTATGCGAGGTCGCCTTCCCTCCTAGAGGTGAGCGATGGGGATGACCTACTCGTTCACATCTAATCATAGCTCTACAACCGCACGAAGTCAAGTCCGCACCGAACAGCCACGATCACTCTTGCGACCTCGCGATCCCCGACACCACCGGACATGTTCAAGGGGGAATCTCCATACGGCCGCGCCTGGCAATCCGAACCGTTACGTAGTCGCGTGATCGGTTTCCGCCCGTCATGCGTCTATGTAGTCAGGGGCAACCAGGACCCCGCAGGCAACGAAGAGGACAACCGTCGCGGCTCCAGGGTAAGGAATGTCATCCAGAAGGCCTCACCAGACCGATTCTCGTGAGGGGCCCCCAAACAGGACTCTAGACCGCCATGCTGCTAGCGCGTCACGCCCAAGACCTAGAGAAGTCGGGTCTGAGCGATAACACCGTAGAGGCACTGGGATTCTACGGCGCTGACCAGTGGGAGATCGTGTCCCTGCTGGCCCGTTCGCGCCCTGTCGGCCCGGGGCTCGTGATCCCATATCCCGGCTCCTCCCCGCCCTACTTCCGCGTGAAGCCTGACGACCCGCCCCTCCAATGGGGGAAGCGCCCGAAGTACCTCGCCCCCAAGGGAGCGGGGAACAGGGCCTACATACCGCCGCGGACGCGCGACGCGATCAGCAAGCCGAGGAAGCCGCTCCTCATCACCGAGGGCGAGAAGAAGGCGGCCAAGGCCGACCAAGAGGGCTTCCCCTGCATCGGCATCAGCGGCGTTTGGTGCTTCCTGCAGGGCAAGCGCCTGATCGCCGACCTGGCGGACATTCAGTGGGCACGCAGGCGCGTCTACCTGGTCTATGACTCAGACATTCGCCACAACCCGCATATCCGATACGCCGCGCACGTCCTGGCCTGGGAGCTGACAGGCAGGGGAGCGCTCGTCTTTGTCGTAGCTCTCCCCGACGGCCAGTCGGACGAGAAGGTTGGCCTGGACGATTTCCTTGTCGCCAATGGAAAAGAAAGCCTGCGTGTCCTCCTCTCAAATGCCAAGGCCCTTGTTGACACGCGCGGGGGGGCCAGAGGCGGCGGCTGGTTGCTGAAAGTGGTCAAAGGTGTGAACGAGGGCCTGCGCCATCGGTTCCTGGGCCGCCTGGCCTTGAAGCTGAATCACGACGGTTGGCCAAGAGATGCGGCGCTGCCCATACTTCGGGCCAGCAACCGCGCCAATCGGGCACCGCTCCCTGCGGAACACGTCGACGCCTTGGGTTGGCTGTGGGCTGGAAGACGCTCGTCAGGGTACCCGTTGGGCTTGATCAAAGGAATCCCTCCCATTCGCAAGTCGAAGATGCAACGGGCATGTGAGCTGCTGCACCGTCTGCTCGAAAACGGGCCAGTTCCAGCAGCGCACGTCAAGGCGACCGCCCAGATGGAAGGCATATCCTGGGAGACCATGAAGAGGGCGAAGAGCAAGGAGAGGGTGAAATCGGTCCAGAAAGCCAGGAAATGGTGGTGGAGAAAGCGGCCCGGCAGGCGCCCGCCGTCTCGTCCATGATGGTGTCGCCATATCCCTCTCGGCTAGATCAGCGCTGCTACGGCTGAGTGCCACAAGGATCAGCAAGTATCTCCGTAGCCAGACGATGGTGGCTATTTCATCCGCCCTATGTAAGCGTATAGCAATGAGCAAAAACCCCGGCCCCTACACATGCTTGACACTCTGACACTTGACACTCTGACGGTGGAGGCGGGCCCCGAACGTACCCTGCTCGCTCACCCCGAGGAGAAGGAAGAGCGCCGCCAGGCCAGTGCGGGGAAGAAGCCAAGCACGGCGACGGGTGCCAATCGGTAATATATATTACCGATTCGTGGGGGGGGGTACGCCCGTGTCCCAGGTGCTAGACCGCAGCCAAGTGCACCAGAATCACCCGCCAGAGAGGGTGGGCCAGCGAATATGATGCGGTCGCTCCTTCTACTCGGACCCATTATGTGGTCCCGTTCAGCCCGGTGATTCGGGCCTGGTGAGACGGGCGGTCCATCAAGGCAGCGGCGGTCGGGGCATTGCCGAAGATGCCACCCCACCCGCCGTAAGCCTTGTTGGAGATGGGGATGATGCCGCCCTTTGTCCTGACCTGCGGGCCAGTGGTGGCTTTGTGTCTCATCCGCTCGTTTCGGGCGTCTATATCATTAGGTGGCCTCGCCTGAGAGGGACGTGCGGAGGCCGGGTTACCACCCTTGCCCAGCCGAGCTCGTAGCAGGCAGGCTGCCCCATCGAGCGCCAGATAGCGCCCACTGGCAGGAGGAGACCTGGGAGTGTCCAAGGCTCGGATGCATGGGCAAGCCAGCGAGAGGCGGACATGCCGCCGCTGTGGCACTGTTCTAACCTCGTACAACCGCGAGCCGCTCTGCTTCCGCTGCCAGAACGAAGAACCCTCGGGCCAGCGGAAGGACCCCAGCCGCGGCGTAACACGCAACTCGCGCCGTGAAGGGATCGTCGCCCCACCTGGCGCAGCCCCAGGAGGCGGTAGCGGCCGTGATACACCACCCAACCTGTGCGGGGAAAAGGTCGTGGATCTGGCTAACCAACTCCTGAGGGACCCGCAGAGGTGGGGGCTCATTGGAGTCGAGTATGTCTTCTTCCACCAGTTCTTCAATGAACCACTGCAACTGGAGCTGAAACAGTTGCGCCGGCAACTCTATGGGCAGGAAGATCCGCCGATGCCG